>Ga0315287_10000570_pt1 | contig 32422 bp, 30 predicted proteins | sample YL17G11_0_MG_FD_205037 | JGI IMG/M metagenome (GOLD analysis project Ga0315287, IMG submission 205037) | Sediment microbial communities from Yellowstone Lake, YNP, Wyoming, USA - YL17G11_0 | ecosystem: Environmental > Aquatic > Freshwater > Lake > Sediment | place: USA: Wyoming | collected...
CCGCGGCCCACGCGGCGGCCCGGGCGTCGGGGCAGGGTCTCTACCGGCTGATCGGCGGGCCCGGACCGAAGGTCATGCCGGTACCGATGATGAACATCATCAACGGCGGCGCGCACGCGGACAACAGCGTGGACATACAGGAGTTCATGGTGCTGCCGGTGGGCGCGCCGAACTTCCGCGAGGCGCTGCGCTGCGGCGCGGAGATCTTCCACGCGCTGAAGAAGGTGCTGCACGAGCGCGGACTCGCCACCGCGGTCGGCGACGAGGGCGGCTTCGCCCCCGACCTGCCGTCGAACGAGGCCGCGCTCGAGACCATCCTCGAAGCGGTCGAGCGTGCCGGCTACAAGGCCGGGCGCGACGTGTACCTCGGCCTGGACGCCGCCGCCTCGGAGTTCTACCAGGACGGCATCTACGATCTCGCATCCGAGGGGCGCAAGTTCACCTCTGCGCAGTTCGTGGACTATCTCGCGGGCCTGGTGGACCGCTTCCCGATCATCACTATCGAGGACGGCATGGCGGAAGGGGACTGGGACGGCTGGTCCATCCTGACGCAGCGGCTCGGCCGCAAGGTGCAGATCGTCGGCGATGACCTGTTCGTCACCAACACCACGATCCTGCGCGAGGGTATCGCGCGCGGCATCGCGAACTCCATCCTGATCAAGCCCAACCAGATCGGTACGCTCACCGAGACGCTGGCCGCGATCGACATGGCCACCACGGCCGGCTACACGTCGGTGATCTCGCACCGCTCGGGCGAGACCGAGGACAGCACGATCGCGGACATCGCGGTTGCCACGCGCGCCACCCAGATCAAGACCGGCTCGCTCTGCCGCTCGGACCGCGTCGCCAAGTACAACCAGCTGCTGCGCATCGAGGCCGAGCTCGGCCGCGACGCGAGCTACGCCGGCCGGGATGCGTTCCCGGTACCGCTGCCGGTCGGCGGCGCCTGAGTCTCCGGGGGAACCGCACGCGCCATGGTTTCTGCTAATCTCTCGCGCCCATGATCATCCGCATCGTCGCCGGCCTTCTCCTTGCGGCCGTGCTCGCGCTGCAGTACCGCCTGTGGGTCTCGCCGAACGGCATGCGAGACGTGTGGCGCACCGAGAAGGCGATCGGCATCCAGGTCGAGGAGAACGCGCGCCTCAAGGAGCGTAATCGCACGCTCGCGGCCGAAGTGCGCGACCTCAAGGAAGGGCGCGCCGCGATCGAGGAGCGTGCGAGGACCGACCTCGGCATGATCGGCTCGAACGAAACCTTCTTTCAGGTCGTCCCGCCGACCCCCACGGCCGGACAGCCTCCTGCCGAACAGCGGCGGACCGCGCAGGCCGAGCAGAAATGAGCGGCCGGGCTCGGCGCTGGGCCGTCGTCGTGGCGGCCGGGCGTGGCGAGCGGTTCGGCGGCTCCACGCCGAAGCAATACACGCCTCTCCTCGGCCGGCCGGCGCTGTCCTGGTCGCTGGCGGCGCTGCTCGCGTCGCCCGCCGTCGACGGCGTCGTCGTGGCCCTCGCGCCGGGAGACCGTCGGTGGAAGCGGCTCCCGGAGTCCCGCGATCCGCGCGTGCGGACCTGCGTGGGCGGCGATCGTCGCGAGGCATCGGTGGCCCGCGCGCTCGCCGCGCTCGCTTTGCTGGCGCGCGACGGTGACTGGGTGATCGTCCACGACGCGGCGCGGCCCTGCCTGCGGCGCGAGGATCTCGCTGCCCTGATCTCGGCCACGCGCGGCGATCCGGTCGGCGGACTGCTGGCGGTACCGGTTCCGGACACACTCAAGGTGGACGACGGACGCGGCCGCAGCGCGCGCACGGCCGAGCGCGTGGGCCTGTGGCGCGCGCTCACGCCGCAGATTTTCCGCTATGGCCTGCTGCGCCGCGCGCTCGCGCTCTGCATCGAGCGGGAGCGCGCCGTAACGGACGAAGCCTCGGCCGTGGAGGCGCTGGGCCTCAGGCCGCGGCTGGTGCCCGGGCGGGCCGACAACATCAAGCTGACGACGCTCGCGGATCGCGACCTCGCCGAGGCGATCCTGCGGGCAGGGGGGCGGAAATGAGAGTGGGAATCGGCTACGACGTGCATGCATTCGGGCCCGGCGACCACGTGATGCTGGGCGGTGTCCGCATTCCCCATGACCGGGGAGTCGAGGCGCATTCCGACGGCGACGTGCTGCTGCACGCGCTCTGCGATGCGCTCCTCGGTGCCATGGGGCTCGGCGACATCGGGCAGCATTTCGCGGACACGGACCCGCGCTGGAAGGGCGCGGACAGCAGGCAGTTCCTGCGCCACTGCGCCCAGCTGCTCGCGGAGCGCGGGTGGCGGCTCGTGAACGCGGACGCCACGGTGGTTGCCGAGGCGCCGCGGCTGGCGGTGCACCGCGACGCGATGCGTGCGCGGATTGCGGGCGACCTCGGCTGCGCCGAGGAGCGCGTGAACATCAAGGCCACGACGCACGAAGGCCTGGGCGCGTTTGGCCGCCGCGAAGGCCTCGCGGCGCAGGCGATCGTGCTGCTCGCGCACGTCGACGCCTCGCCTCGCGGTCGCTGACTCCATGGACCTGCCGACCGCGCACGGCGCGCCACCGCTGGCCGGACGATTTCGCGTCGAGCCCGAGGACTTCTTCGTCGAGGAGTTGCTCGGCTTCGACGCGGACGGCAGCGGGACCCACGTCCTGCTGCTGGTCGAGAAGCGCGACGCGAACAGCGGCTGGGTCGCGTCGCAGCTCGCGCGCGCGGCGGGTGTGCAGGCGCGCGAGGTGGGAGTGAGCGGCCAGAAGGACCGGCGCGCCGTCAGCCGGCAGTCCTATTCACTGCCCTGGCCGGCGGCGGCGCCCGTGGAGCCCTGCCTGTCGTTCGCGGGGGAAGGATACCGGGTGCTCGCGGCCGAGCGTCACGGCCGGAAGCTCAGGCCCGGCTCTCACCGCGCCAACCGCTTCGTCATCCGGGTCCGCGACGCGTCTGGCGACCGGGCGGCGATCGAGGCCAGGCTGGCACTCCTGGCCTCGGCGGGCGTGCCGAACTACTTCGGGCCGCAACGCTTCGGACGCGGCGGTGGCAATCTCGCGCGTGCGCGGGACTGGGCGGCCGGGGGACGGCCGCCGCGCGACAGGATGCAGCGCGGCTTCGCGCTTTCGACCGCGCGCAGCGAACTTTTCAACCAGGTACTCGCCGAGCGCGTGCGACGCGGCGACTGGAATCGCCTGCTGCCGGGCGAGGCGATCATCCTGGACGGCCGGCGCAGCTTCTTCCGCGCCGAGGAGGTCGATGCAGCACTGGTGGAACGCTGCACGGCGATGGACCTGCACCCCAGCGGCCCGCTCCGGGGCCGCGGCGCGCCGGAGGTCGGTGGCGAGGTCCTGGCGGTGGAAGAGGCCGTTGCAGCGGGCGAGCCCGCGCTGCGCGCGCTGCTCGAGGCGTGCGGCTTGGACCAGGAGCGCCGAAGCCTCCGGCTGGCGGTGCGATCCCTCGAGTGGAGTTTCGACGGCGACTCGGTGACTCTCTCGTTCGAACTGCCGCGCGGAACCTTTGCGACCTCGGTGCTGCACGAGGTCCTGCAGGGGGCGTGGGATCCGGGCGAGGGCGGTGAGGAGTAACCGCGCCCGCGCGCTGCTACCAGGTGAGATCGTCCGGGACCGCGAATTCTCGGTAGGGATCGTCCCCGGCCCCGGCCGGCGCCGGCGGCGAGTCGAGCGCGATCACGGCTGCGGGATCGCGCTCGCGGATGAGGGCGGCGACCTCCGCAGGAACCATGTCGTAGCGACCGTCGCAGCGGGCGATGACGAGCGTACCGGCGATGAGCCGCGCACGCAGGCCGGCGTCCACGGCAATGCGGCGCACCTTGCCGCCGTCCACGAAGTTGAAGTACTCGTCGGTCTCCGGCCAGGGTAACCGGTGCTGGTCGATGATCTGGCGCAGTTGCGCCCGTCGCGCCCGCGCCTCGATCTTCGCCTGCTGCTCGCGGTTGAGTTCCCGGTCGCGGGCAGCCTTCGCCGCCCGCGTTGCGTCGTCCACGGCAGCAAGCCCGGTCGCGGGCGGCGGCGTGCGACCCTTGCCGCCCCGGTACTGCTGCTTCGACCGCTCTGACTGCGCGGCCTGCTTCTTCGTGACCAGTCCCGCCTTCAGGAGCTGGTCGCGCAGGGAATCGCTCATGAAACACCCTCGAATCGAATCATTGCGCCGTCCATTGCGCCGGCACGGCGCGCGCCAGCCCGCGGCTACCGGCGCCCGGGACGATTCCAGTATAGTGCCGCGAATTCCCCGCGGTCTCCCAGCTTGAGAATCCTGGTCAGCAACGACGACGGCTATCGCGCGGAGGGTCTGCAGCGGCTGGCCGATGCGCTCCGCCCGCTGGCGGAGGTCACCGTCGTCGCTCCCGACCGGAACCGCAGCGGAGCGAGCAACTCGCTCACGCTCGACGTGCCGGTGCGGGTGTTCCCGTTCGGAGACCGCTCGTACTACGTGAACGGTACGCCGACCGACTGCGTGCACCTGGCGATTTCGGGGCTCTTCGACTTCGAGCACGACATGGTGGTGTCGGGCATCAACGACGGCGCGAACCTCGGCGACGACGTGCTCTATTCCGGCACGGTCGCGGCCGCGGTCGAGGGGCGATTCCTCGGGCTGCCGACGATGGCCGTGTCGCTGGTGGTGCGCGAAGGCCGGCACTTCGACACCGCCGCCAGGGTCGCGAGCGAGCTCGTGATGCGGCTCATGCGCAGCCCGCTCGACAGCGCGATGATCCTGAACGTCAATGTTCCCGACCTGCCGTACGAGAGCCTGCGCGGGATGCGGGTGACCCGGCTCGGCCAGCGTCACAAGTCGGAGCCCGTGGTGCGCGCCGCGGATCCGCGCGGCCGGGCGGTGTACTGGGTCGGTCCGGCGGGCGAAGGAGCCGACGCGGGCGAGGGCACGGACTTCGACGCCGTCGCGAGCGGCTGCGTGTCCGTGACGCCGCTGCAGGTGGACTTGACGCGTCACTCGGCGCTGGCCGAGATCGGCGAGTGGCTGCAGGGACGCGCACCGTGAGCGGGGGCGCCAGGTGACCGGGCCCCGCATGACGGGCATCGGCATGACTTCGGCCCGCACACGGGACCGGCTGATCGCGCGCCTGCGCGAGCAGGGGATCGCCGACCCGAACGTACTCGAGCGCATCCGCGCCGTGCCGCGTCACGTTTTCATGGACGAGGCGCTGGCGAGCCGCGCCTACGAGGACACGGCGCTGCCGATCGGGCACGGGCAGACGATCTCCCAGCCTTACATCGTGGCGCGGATGACCGAGGCGCTGATCGAAGGCGGCGCTCCGCGCAAGGTGCTCGAGGTCGGGACGGGTTGCGGTTACCAGACCGCCGTGCTCGCGCCGCTGGTGACGACGCTCTACAGCGTGGAGCGCATCGCGGCGCTGCAGGTGCGCGCCCGCCGGGTGCTGCGCGACTTGAAGATCACGAACGTCTTCATGCGTCACGGCGACGGCTTCGAGGGCTGGCCTCCCTACGCGCCGTACGACGGCATCATCGTCGCGGCCGCGGCCATGGCGATTCCGGCGGCACTGCTCGACCAGCTCGGCAACGGCGGACGCCTGATCATGCCCGTGGGACCGGACCGCGAGCAGCAGTTGATGCGCGTGACTCGCCGCGGCGAGACCTTCGAGCGCGAGGTGCTCGGGGCCGTGACGTTCGTGCCGCTGCTCCAGGGGCTGGGCTGAGGCGCTGCGGCGCGTCGCGGGGATGAACATGAGCCAGGCAGTGACGGTGGTCGAGGAGCAGCTTACGGCCTACAACGCCCGCGATCTCGCGCGGTTCGTGGCGACGTACGCGAGCGACGTGGAAGTCTACCGCCCCCCGGCGGCCGAGCCGGTTATCCGCGGCGCGGACGCGCTCGCTGATTTCTACGGGGCCAGGAGGTTCTGCCATCCGGGCCTGCGCGCGGAGATACTCAACCGCCTGTCTGCAGGCAACCTCGTCAGCGACCACGAGCGGGTCCACGGGCTGCCTGGAGGCCCGATCGAGATCTTCGCGACGTACGAGGTCGTGGACGACCGCATTCGCCGAGTGTGGATCTTCTCGCCGGCGGGCAGCTAAGGCGCCGCCAGCCACTCCAACAGATTCAACACGTACCGTGCGTTCTGCTCGGCACCGGGTGCATTGAACCCCATTGGGCGACCGTCGTCGGTGATCTGCGCGGAGAACATTCCCGCCTCGCCGAACACGGCAACGCGCCCGCTGCCGAAATCCAGCGCGGCGCCCTGCATCCACCCGCCGACCGGGACCCGCGGCGTTTCCATGGTGAACTGCCAAGCCTTCTCCGGCATCAGGGAGACATAGTCTAGCGGTAGGGTCAGCAAGGGCTGCGCCTCCGGTCCGCAGCGGAAGGCCTGCCCGGAGAACGTCGCCACCTGCGTCACCGCGTCGGCCTGGGAGCGTCCGCGGGTAACAGCGTGGGGGTGGACCGTCCCGGCGGCCGCCGTAAGCAGGGACGGCCGCAGGAAGGCCGCGCGAGCCTCGTCCTCCGACGTGAAGTTCGCCACGGCGAACCCATCCAGAAAGCGGCATCCGAAGGCGGCTGCAAGCGGTGCGGCAGCGCCGGCGAACGGCATGTGGTCGGCGATCAGCAGCAGCCGGCCGCCGTGGCGCACCCAGTCGTGGAGGGCCCGGATCTCGGTCCCGTCGAATGCTGGCGGCGTGGGGTAGGGTTGCTCCGACATGTCCCGGTCATCCGGCTGCGCGTTGGCGATGACCATGACCCGACAGGTGGCCGGCGGGCCGTGCGCGAGGCGCTCGCGGCTCGCCTCCAGCCGGAAGCCGTCGGCGCGCACGAGTTCGCCGAACGCCCCGAACAACCCGTAAAGCCTGTGGAAGTTGTGGTGCGCCTCGTCGAAGCAGACCAGCGGTCCGGTGCCGGTGGCGTACGCCGGGGCGGGCACTACGGGATGATACGTGGCGTCTGGCCGTGGGGCGGAGCAGCACACGCTGGCCATGAGCAGGGCGATGGCGGCCCCAGGGAGTCCTCGCGTCATTCCCGCATGTTAACGCATGAGATGACCGAAAAGTCATTAGCTGGGCGCCCGGTGGAACTGACCGGCGTGGGGCTCACGGTCATGTGCATTGCACAATCACAGCATCGAAGTTGGTAATTGTCATGAAGGGACGGCGGCTAGGGCAGTTGACATTGGCCCGGAGTGTGCCTAAGGTGACTCCACGGTCATGTCTAGCGGGATGTCGAACCCGCCGGGATGCGCCGGATTCGCCGGGTGCAACTTTGGGGGAGACGCCATGAAGCACACATTGCTGGCCGGCTGCGTCGCGTCGGTGCTATCCGCCGCCGCCGCCGCGCAGACCGCGCCGTCCGAGGAGCTCGAGACGATCGTCGTGACCGCCACGCGCCGCGCGGTGGACGCTCAGGACGTTCCGCAGACGATCAACGTGCTCTCCGAGCAGAACATCAAGGACCTGGGCAGCCAGGACTTCGCCGCATTGGCGAACTCGGTCGCCGGCGTGGAGTTGCGCCAGGACCAGGCGGGACAGGGCAGCGTCGGCATCCGCGGCATCCTGCCCCTGGACGAGGGCAACCTGTATGGAGGCACGAATTCCATCAGCGGCCTGTACGTCGGCGAACTCCCGCTGAGCGCGGCCGGCCGGTTCCCGGTGCTGAGCCCGTTCGACATGCAGCGCGTGGAGGTCCTGAAAGGGCCCCAAGGCACGCTGTTCGGCGAAGGGTCGCTGTCCGGCACCATCCGGTTCATTCCAAATCCGGCCGACTCGAAGGACTGGGACGCCGCCGCGGACATGATCTATTCGGCCACCGAGCACGGCGGCGAGAACTACATCCTGAACGGCATGCTCAACGTACCGATTGCCAGCGACGTGGCGGGCCTGCGCATCGCCGGCTATGACCGCAACATGGGCGGTTACACGGACGCGCGCATCAGCGACGGGTTGACGGTCTTCAAGACCATCGACGACGCGAACACCGAGCACAGCACCGGCGGACGGGCGTCGCTGCTGCTGACCCCGGCGGAGGACCTGACGATTTCGGCGACGGCGTTCCTGAACGAAACCGACAACGGCTTCCAGAACCGTGCCACCAAGAACCTGACCGGGTCCTTCTCGACGAAGGAATACGCCCACGACGAGCTCGATGCGTACAACTTCGCGGTCGAATACGACTTCGGGTTTGCGGAACTCGTGGCCAGTTACTCCTATACCGATCGCTCCATCGACGGGTCCTCCGACCAGTCGGGATTCGTCCCGATCGTCCAGGGCGCCCTTGAGCAGTTGAATCCCCTCGTCGTCTTCGTGCTCGGGCTGCCGCCGCTGCCGCAGGTGACCGGCGTCTACGGCAAGCAGGACATGGGCAATCGCTCGAACATCGGGGACATCCGCCTGGTGTCGAACGGCAAGGACGCGTTCAAGTGGACGGTGGGGGCCTTCTACAAGACGACCGACACCCTCTACAAGCTCGACGGGAACTCGACGCCGCCCGTGCCGCCATCGACCTGGGCGGCGATCACTGGCGCCCTGACCGGTGGCCAGCTCGTGGTGTCGGATGCGCTCGTCTCGAAGTCGACTGCCACGGTCGACCAGTGGGCGCTCTATGGGGAAGCATCGTACGACCTGTCGGACAAGTGGCAGCTGCTCGCCGGCGGGCGCTACTTCGAGGAGAACCGCGACTCGTTGTCGAGCTGGAGCAGCGCTTTCGCGCTGCTGACCGGCGGCACGCCTCCCGGCTCGCAGAAGAGCAGCGGCGATTCGAGCCTGTTCCTGCCGAAGGTCTCGGCAACCTATCGGTTCAGTCCGGACGTCCTGGCCTACGCGCTGTACAACGAGGGCTTCCGCGGCGGCGGGCAGAACGATTTCATCGTCATGACGGGCGGCCCGCCGGACTACGACCCCGAGACCCTGGACAACAGCGAGATCGGGTTGAAGTCCACGCTGCTCGACAACCGGGTAATCGTCAACGTTTCCCTCTACTACATGGACTGGCACGACCTGCAGCAGGTCGTGGCGCAGGGCATCGGCGGGATCGGCGAGTCCATCGGCAACGTGGGCGATGCGCACAGCGCGGGCATGGACTTCGAGACCCGCTGGCTCGCGACCGACAGCCTGGAACTGACCCTCACCGCTTCGCTGCTGCAGGCAGAACTGGACAACGACGTGGTGCTCGGGCCCAGCGCCGGGAACACGGTCGTGCCCAAGGGCACGCGCATCCCCGGCACGTCCGAGAACTCGTTCGGGGTGGGCGCGACCTATCGCTTCAACGCCTTTGGCGACACGGGCGGCTTCCTCGGCGGGCGCGTGACGTCGCACGGCGACATCATCTCCAGCCTCACCACGTACAAGGAGACCACGTCAGGCGCGACCACACTCGACCTGCGCGCTGGCATCGAGGCGGACCACTGGCAGGTCTACCTGTTTGCCACGAACGTGACCGACGCGTCCGTGCCGCTGCGTCAGGATCCGTCGGTCAACGACATCTACACGGGCCAGCCCCTGTACTATTGGGCCAGCCCACGCACGATCGGCATCAACATTCGCCTGGGACTGTAAGCAGACCGGCCCGCGGGCCCCGCACCACCTGGCGTGACGCCGCGGACGAGTCGGACGTGCGGCGGCGACGGAGAGGTCGCCGCCGTATCGTGCCGCCGTGAACGAAACCATGCGTGAGCCGAATCACTTCGCCGAGCCGTTCTTGCGGACGACGCAGGCAGACGCCGACCCGGACGAGACAGCCGAGTGGGTCGAGTCCCTCGCGTCCGTCGCGCGTGCCGCCGGCCCCGAGCGCGCCATGCACCTGCTTAGCCAGCTCGAGTTCCAGGCTCAGCAGCTCGGGATTCTGGCCAAGATCCCGCCATATTCCGCGTACCAGAATACGATTCCGCTCGAGCGACAAGGGGCGTATCCGGGCGATCTCGCGCTGGAGGAACGCATCTCCGCCATCATCCGCTGGAACGCGCTCGCTATGGTGGCCAGGGCCAATCGGGCGCATGGCGAGTTGGGTGGCCACATCGCCAGCTACGCGTCGGCCGCGGAGATCTTCGAAACGGGATTCAATCATTTCTTCCGCGGTCCCGGCGCGCCGGGCGGTGCGGACCTCGTGTTCTTCCAGCCACATTCGGCACCCGGCGTCTATGCGCGAGCCTTCCTCGAAGGGCGCCTGACCGAGTCGCAACTCGACCGGTTCCGCCAGGAAACCGGCGGCGGGGGTCTGAGTTCGTATCCGCATCCGTGGCTGATGCCGGAGTTCTGGCAGTTCCCCACCGGATCGATGGGTCTTGGCCCGATCATGGCCACCTATCAGGCGCGTTTCATGCGCTATCTGGATCACCGCGGGCTCGCGACGAGCGGCGACCGCCACGTCTGGGGTGTCTTTGGCGACGGGGAGATGGACGAGCCGGAGGCCATCGGTGCGTTGACGCTCGCGGCCCGCGAGAAACTGGACAACCTGACGTTTGTCATCAATTGCAACCTGCAGCGACTCGACGGGCCGGTGCGCGGCAACGGGAACGTCATCCGCGAACTCGAGGGACTCTTCACCGGGGCCGGCTGGAACGTGATCAAGGTTCTTTGGGGCTCGGACTGGGACGCGCTGTTCGCGCGCGATCACAGCCATGCGCTGCTCAGGCAGTTCGCCGAGACGGTGGACGGCCAGTACCAGACGCTCGGGGCCAACGACGGCGCCTACAACCAGGAACACTTCTTCAAGCTCGATCCGGAGCTGCAGGCGCTGGTGGCGCACATGACGCCGCAGGAAATCGACGGACTGAAGCGGGGCGGCCACGACTTCCGCAAGCTGCACGCCGCGTTCGCCGCGGCGCGCGCGCATGCGGGCCAACCGACGGTCATCCTGGCAAAGACCAAGAAAGGCTACGGCATGGGTCCGGCGGGTGAGTCGCGCATGACCACCCATGTGCAAAAGAAGCTCGAACCAGACGACCTGGTCGAGTTCCGCGACCGCTTTCAGCTGCCACTTTCGGACGAAGGCCTGCGGGAAATGCGCTTCCTGCATCCGGGCGAGGGTAGCCGCGAGGTGGCCTATCTGCGTCAGCGACGCGAGGCCCTCGGGGGCGCACTGCCGCAGCGCTCGTCCGACGCCCCGGCCGTCGAGTTTCCGGCGGCCGCGGAATTCGGAGCGTTTGCGCTGCAGGCCGAGGGCAAGGAGATGTCCTCGACTATGGCGTTCGTGCGCGTCCTGTCCGCCCTCCTCAAGCACCGGACACTGGGTCCACGCGTCGTGCCAATCGTGGCGGACGAGGCGCGCACGTTCGGCATGGCGAGCCTGTTCCGGCAGGTCGGCATCTATGCGCCGGATGGCCAATTGTACGAGCCCGAGGACGGCAGTTCGATGCTCCGTTACCGCGAGTCGCGGGACGGGCAGTTGCTCGAGGAAGGCATCACGGAGGCCGGCGCGATGTCGTCATGGATCGCCGCAGGCACCTCGTACGCCGTGCACGGCCTGCCGATGCTTCCCGTGTACATCTACTACTCGATGTTCGGGTTCCAGCGTGTCGGCGACCTGATCTGGGCGGCCGCGGACCAGCGTGCGAGGGGATTCCTGGTCGGGGCCACGGCCGGGCGCACGACCCTCGCCGGCGAGGGCCTGCAACACCAGGATGGCTCGAGCCTGCTGGCTGCCGCGACGGTGCCGACGTGCCGGGCGTACGATCCCGCATTTGCCTACGAGATTGCCGTGATCGTCGAACACGGCCTGCAGCGCATGCTGGGGCAGCGGTGCGACGAGTTCTATTACGTGACAGTGAGCAACGAGAACTACGAGCACCCGTCCATGCCCGACGGTGCCGCGGTCGGCATCGTGAGGGGCATGTATCGCATCGCGTGTACGGGCGCGGCGACCGCCGTGCCGGCGGTGCGACTGCTCGGCTCCGGTGCGATCCTCCGCGAGGTGCTCGCCGCGGCGGAGCTGCTGCTGCAGGATTGGGATGTGGCGAGCGAAGTGTTCAGCGTCACGAGCTTTTCGGAACTGGCGCACGAGGCGAACGAGGTCGAGCGCTGGAACCGGCTGCACCCGGCGGACGTGCCGCGATCGAGTCACCTCGAACGCACCCTCGCCGGAACGTCACCGGTCATCGCAGCTACGGACTACGTACGTGCGTGGCCTGGCCTGATCGCCCCGTACGTTGCAGGTCCGTATAGGGTGCTCGGCACTGATGGCTTTGGCCGCAGCGACACCCGACAGGCCCTGCGCCGATTCTTCGAGGTCGACCGACAGCACGTGGTGGTCGCGGCGCTGCATGCGCTTGCGGGCCAAGGTCGCCTGCCCGCCGCGACCGTTGCCGATGCGATCGCGCGCTATGGATTGGCGGCTGAAGACGGCGCTCCATGGACGCGCTGAGGACGTCGATGAGCACCATCGTCGACGCCTGCGTGCCGGACATTGGCGACTTTCACGACGTCCCGATCATCGAGATTCTCGTCAGGCCGGGCGATCGGGTCGCCGTCGGTGACCCGCTGGTCATGCTGGAATCCGACAAGGCGACGATGGAGGTGCCATCCGCGGCCGACGCGGCAGCGGCGACGAGTCCTCCAGCGGCACTGTCGGGACCTTTGGTGGTGTCCGGCGGCTCCGGCCGCCGGACACTGTCCTATTGCGGGCCCGCTGTGCGGCGGATGGCCCGCGAACTCGGGGTTCGTCTGGCCCTGGTCAGGGGTACGGGTCCTCGCGGGCGCATCATCAAGGGCGACGTGCTTGCCCACGTCACGCAGGCGCTTGCAGAGACGCCCGTGCAGGTCGGACCGGCAGGCCGCGCGGACCTCCCGCCATGGCCCAAACTCGACTTCGGGAAGTTTGGCCGGGTCGCGGTCCAGGCGCTGTCGCTGTCGTGGGACCATCGGGTCGTCGACGGCGTGGCCACGGCACGTTTCAATCACTTCCTGGTCACGGTACTCGGCGATTTCCATCGCCTCGTGTTGTGACCGGCCAAAGGGAGGACCCGATGCCAGCTGCCGCAAGCAACGACGACCTGCCGGCACGCCTCGTGGAGCTGCGTCGTGACCTGCACGCACACCCGGAGCTGGGCTACGAAGAATGCCGCACCGCGGCATTGGTCGTGAGCAAGCTGCAGGCGCTCGGCATCGAGGTCACGACCGGTCTCGGCAAGACGGGGGTCGTCGGTACGCTGCGTTGCGGCAACTCGCCGCGCTCCATCGGGCTGCGGGCGGACATGGACGCCCTGCCACTCACCGAGCTGAACGAGTTTCCGCATCGCTCGAGGCATGAAGGCCGCATGCATGCCTGCGGCCATGACGGGCACACGGCCATGCTGCTTGGAGCCGCGGAGGCGCTGGCCGCCGACCGAGCCTTTTCCGGGACGGTTTACTTCATCTTCCAGCCTGCGGAGGAGAGCGGCGGTGGCGCACGCGCAATGATCGCGGATGGGCTGCTCGAGCGTTTTCCGATGCAGCAGGTCTTCGCCCTGCACAACTGGCCCGGACTCGCCGTCGGGGAACTGCACGTCCGAGACGGCGTGATGATGGCCGGCGCCGACACCTTCGAGATCCACGTCACGGGTCGCGGCGGCCATGCAGCGATGCCCCATCAGGCCATCGATGTCATCGTGGCCAGCAGTGCGCTGGTGCAGACCCTGCAGACGCTTGTGTCCCGCAATGTCGACGCGCAGCAGGCTGCGGTCGTGAGTGTGACGCGATTCAATGCCGGCCAGACAACCAACGTCCTACCGGAGCGCGCCGAGCTCGCCGGTACGGTGCGCACGTTCACGCCCGAGATGCAGTCGGGCTTGGAGGCCGGCATGCGGCGTGTCTGCCACGGCATCGAGGAAACCTTCGGCGTCGCCATCCGCCTCGATTACCGTCATGGCTATCCCCCCACGGCAAACGCCCCCGGCCCAGTGGCGATGTGTCGGAAGGTGGCGCGCGAGGTCTTCGGCGTGGACCGCGTGCGCGGGGACCTGATGCCGAGCATGGGCTCCGAGGACTTCGCGTTCATGGCGAAGGCGGTCCCGGCCTGCTACGCGTGGATCGGCAACGGCCGGATCGGGGGCGGCGCTCATCTGCACAGCCCACATTATGATTTCAATGACGATCTCATTCCGCTCGGCGTGCGCTACTGGGTACGCCTGGCGCACACGGCGTTGGCCGAGCCCGCGTAGCACTGTCTCAGGTCACTGGCTCGAAGCCGGACGCGACCGGCTTTTGCCCGCAACGGTTCCGATCTAAGATGCGCAATCCGCTCCTCCATGACCGCCCGGTCGGTCCATTGGCCGGCACATGATCAAAGCCATCAAGTTCTCCAGTTATCTCGAGGCCCTGGCCCAGGAGATCCGCAGGAGTCGCAGCGGGGAGAAGTCGCGACTGAAGCTGCTCGCTTCAGGGGCGCGGCGGCTCGAAGCCGTCGGTTTCCGCGACCTGCTGGTCGAGGACGTGTGCCGGGATGCCGATCTCGCCAAGGGGACGTTCTACATCTACTTCGAGTCGAAGGAGGTGTTCCTGCGCAAGCTGATGACCCAGTACGTCGAATTCGAGCGCAACACGTACCCGCCGTTTTCGCCGACGCGAAGCGCATACCGAGGCGTCCACGACTGGGTGTCCTGGTACGAAGGCACTTTCGCGGCGAACGCGGGCATCCTGCGCTGCATGATTGAAATGAGCGGGACGGACGCCGAAACAGAGAGCTGCTGGCACGGGCGCAATCACTCCATCGTCGAGCGGGCGCTTGAGCAGTTGCTGCAGCGCTTCGACAAGGCGCCCAGCTCGCGCGAGACCGGACTGCTGCGTCTCGCAGTGCGAGCTGGCGGCAGCATGATGGACCAGAGCCTGTTCGAACGATATCGAATCCAGGTCGGCACGGGAATGAAGGAAGCGTCCGATGCCGAGTTGATGATAGATCTGCATGCCTTGTTGCTCTACCGGGTTCTGTACGGATCGGATCCGTCGCTCGACGAGGTTGGCCGGGTCCGCCCGCTGGCTGCACTGCGCTGGCCGCAGGCCTGACGCCGACCGTCGGACATGGCCCGACGGTCAACACTATCCGCAGGGCCGTGGCTTTATCGCACTGCAGTAATAGGTCGAACGGAAACACTGACGCGGAGCGGTCTGCCATGGCGGGTTGCCAACATGACCGGATAGTCATATAGTCCCTCGCAAGCGATTTGCGCCGACGCCGGCGCCGCGGCTGCAACGAGGGGAGAGCGGTGATCCGTCCGGTCATAGTCACGTGTGCGGTCACCGGGTCCCAGCGCACGTTCGAGCGCCACCCGAACGTCCCGATCACTCCGGAGCAGATTGCACGGCAGGCCATCGATGCCGCGCGAGCCGGAGCCGCGATGGTGCACCTGCACGTGCGCGATCCGAACACCGGCGCTGCCGTCGGCGACACTGCGCTGTACCGCGATGTCAGCGATCGGGTCCGTGCGAGCGGCGTCGGGGTGATCGTCAACCTCACGACCGGGTACGGCGGCCGGTTCGTGCCGAGCGCCGGCAACCCGCGGATTGCCGACGAATCCCAGTCCAACCTGCTAAGCCCGGAAGCGCGTACAGCGCACGTCGTGGAGCTCCGCCCGGAGGTCTGCAGCCTCGACGTCGCAACCATGAATTTCGGCGAGCAGGTGTTCATGAACACGCCGGCCCACTTGCGTGTCATGGCCGAACGGATCAGGGCCGCCGGGTCGAAGCCGGAGATCGAGGTGTTCGACGTCGGCCACATCATGCTGGCGCGGCACTTGATCGAGACCGGTTACATCCTGCCGCCGCCGCACTTTCAGTTCTGCCTGGGGATCAACTGGTCGATGCCCGCGACGCGGGAGGCCATCGCCTTCATGGCGGGCCTGCTGCCGGCGGGTGCGACCTGGTCCGCGTTTGGTATCGGTCGCTTCCAGTTCCCCATGGTCGAGGCGGCGGTCGACCTTGGCGGACACGTCCGTGTCGGGCTGGAGGACAATCTTTACCTCGCCAAGGACGTGATCGCGCCGGACAACGCGGCATTGGTGCAGCAAGCCATCGCGATCATCCGCGCCAAGGGTTGCCGTCCCGCGAGTCCTGCCGAGGCGCGCGCAATGCTCGGCCTTGCAGGGGCGCCGGCCCGGACGCAGGCTTCCCGATGACCGAAACGGTGATCCAGCTCCTGGACTCACCCGGGCTGCGGGTCGTTGCCGATGGGCTGCGATTTCCTGAAGGTCCCGTGGCCCTCGCGGACGGAAGCCTGCTCGTGGTGGAGATTGCCGGGCAGGCACTGACCCGCATACAGCCGGATGGCAGCAAGCAGGTGGTCGCCGAACTCGAAGGTGGCCCGAACGGAGCCGCGCTCGGCCCGGACGATTGGGCCTATGTCTGCAACAGCGGCGGGTGGCGCTACTGCCGAGAAGCCAACGGCTGGCAGCGGCCCACGGCGCAGGCGGCCCGCGCGGGCTGGATAGAGCGGGTGAACCTGCGTACCGGCAAGGTCCAGCGTCTCTACGAGCGCTGCGGCCGTCACGCACTGCGCGCGCCGAACGACCTCGCATTCGATCGTTGTGGCGGCTTTTACTTCACGGATCACGGCAAGCGCAGGCCGCGCTCTCACGTTCTGGGCAGCCTCTACTACGGCCGTGCGGATGGTTCTGGCATCGTTGAAGTGGTTGCCGGCATGCTCACCCCGAACGGGGTGGGTTTGTCCGCGGATGGCAGAACCGTCTATGTGGCGGAAACCTTGCCGCGCCGACTCTGGGCGTTCGAGCTCAACGCCCCGGGAGAGATCCGGCGCGAGCCGTGGCCGTCACCGAACGGCGGGCGCCTCGTCGTGGGGCTTCCCGGTGCTCACTACCCGGACTCGCTCGCGATCGATGCCGCTGGCAACGTCTGTGTGGCCTCGTTCAACCAGTGCGGCATCTGGGAAATCGCGCCGGACGGTTCCTCGCTCATCTTCCGGCCCCTGCAGGATTTCTACGCCACCAACATCGCCTTTGGCGGGCCGGACCTGCGCACCGCGTTCGTCACGTTGTCCTCGACGGGCCGGCTGGTGTCATTCATGTGGCCACGCCCGGGGCAGCCGCTGCCCTACGTCAACGTCCAGATCAGCGAGCAAGCAGTTGCATGAGCATCTTCGTTCCGGAATTTCTGAAGGGTAAGTCCGCGCTCGTCGCGGGTGGCACCAGTGGTATCAACCTCGCGATCGCGGAGGCCTACGTAAGGGCCGGCGCGCGCGTCGCCGTGCTGAGTCGCAAGCAGGAGAAGGTCGACGCAGCGGTGGCACACCTGGCGCGATTCGGGACAGCCTCGGGATATGCGGCCGACGTGCGGGAGTACGCCGCGGTCGAGGCAGCGCTCAAGGCTTTTCACGAGGTCGCGGGCCCGATCGATATCGTCGTCTCGGGGGCGGCGGGCAATTTCGTCGCTCCTGCGACGGGCATTTCATCGAACGGCTTTCGCACGGTTCTCGAGATCGACCTGCTCGGCACGTTTCACGTGCTGCGTGCGTCGTTCGACCTGCTGCGAAAGCCCGGTGCCAGCCTGATCAGCATTTCCGCGCCGCAGTCGACGGCGGTGAGCTTCGGGCAATCGCACGTATCGGCCGCCAAGGCGGGCGTCGACATGCTGACTCGATGCCTGGCCGTGGAGTGGGGCGCAGAGGGCGTCCGAGTGAACGCGATCGTTCCCGGCCCGATCGAGGACACGGAAGGAATGGCACGCCTTGCGCCGACGCCTGCCGTGCGGCGCGCGTTCGAGCGCATGGTGCCATTGGGGCGCTTCGGCACCAGACAGGACGTCGCGAACCTCGCGCTTTTCATGGCGAGCGGGGCGTCGCAGTACATGACCGGCACCGTGACCTATTGCGACGGCGGACAGGTGCTGACGATGGGCGGCGCGATGTCGCCCGCCGCGATGCAGCAATTGCTTTCCCAGGGAGCCTGAGATGAAAAAGACACCCAAAGTCATCATTACCAGCGCGACGACCGGGGCGATGCACATGCCCGTCATGTCACCGTACCTGCCACTCACGCCAGACCAGGTCGTCGAGGACTCGGTGGCGGCTGCCAAGGCGGGCGCGGCGATCATTCACCTGCACGCTCGCGATCCGGAGTCGGGCTGCCCGGTGACGGACCCGGCCGTGTACGGCATGTACCTGTCGCGCATCAAGGCGCAGACGAATGCCATCATCAACCTGACAACGGGCCAGCCTGCGATCCGTCGCGACCCGAAGACCGGCCAGATGGTGCCGAAGACGACGTGGCCGGAAGTGCTGGAGGAGCGTCTCGCCGCGCCGAAGGAATTCTCGCCGGAGATCACGTCCTTCAACATGGGGCCGATGAACGCGGCGAACTGGATCCTCGCCGAGCGCTACGACCCGGAGTCGCTGCGCGACTGGGAAAAGCTCTTCGTGAACGTCACGCGCGACATGACGCTCATGAACACGTTTGCGAGCATGGAGAAGATCGCCCGCGAACTCGGCCAGGACCGCGGCGTGACGTTCGAGTACGAATGCTTCGACATCGGCCACCTCTATACGTTGCGCGTACTTGCCGACCGTGGCCTGGTCAAGCCGCCGTTCTTCATCCAGTCCGTGTTCGGGTTCTTTGGCGGTCTCGCCGCGCACCCGAGCCACGTGCAGCACTTCCGGCAGACCGCCGACATGCTCTTCGGCGACGATTACTACTGGTCTGTGCTCGCCGCCGGCAAGGAGCAGATCCGGATGACGACCCTGTCGGCCGTCATGGGCGGCAATGTCCGCGTCGGCATGGAAGACAGCCTGTGGTACGGCAAGGGCCAGCTCGCGAAGAGCAGCGCCGAGCAGGTCGGACGCATCCGCCGCATCCTGGACGAGCTCGGGCTCGAGGTGGCGACACCTGACGAGGCGCGCGCGATTCTCGGCACCAAGGGCGCGGACAAGGTGAATTTCTGATGAACGCCCCGGACGCTGGTTTCGTGGCCATCGAGCGCAACCCGGTTTCCGCGGCAATCTTCGAGCGCGCCCGCCGCGTCATGCCGTCGGGCTGCACGCGCGACCTCGCCGCCGCCAAGCCACATCCCCAGTACGCTGTAAGCGGCGACGGCTGCTGGCTCACCGACGTGGACGGCAACCGGGTGATGGACTGGGTCAACAACTTCACGGCGCTGATCCACGGACACAACAAGCGCGAGATCGTAGAGGTGATTGCCTCGCAGGCCTCGCAGCTGATGTCCGCAATCCTGCCGACGGAGTGGGAAGTCAAGCTGGCCGAGCTCATCTGCGCGCGCATTCCGGGGGTCGAGCGGGTCCGCTTCATGAATTCCGGGACCGAAGCGAACCAGGTCGTCACCAAGGTCGCCCGCGCGTACACCGGCCGGACGAAGATCGCCAAGATGGAAGGCGGCTATCACGGGCAGTACGACCTGCTCGAAGCCAGTTTCCAGCCGAAACCTGGCCTGTGGGGTGATGCGCGGCGCCCGGTGCCCGTCGCGCACAACCCGGGCACGCCGCAGAGCCTGCTCGATGAACTCGTGGTGCTGCCGCTGAACGACATCGAGTCCTCGCGCGAAATACTGCGCGCACGAGCGCCGGAGCTTGCGGCGGTGATTCTCGACCCGTTCCGGCTGCAGCTCGGCATGGTCGAGCCGGAGCCCGCGTACCTCCGCATGCTGCGCGAGGAGACCACGAAGCTCGGCATCCTGCTCATCTTCGACGAGGTCATGTGCCTGCGGGTCGGCTACCACGGCGCGCAGGGCATGCTCGGCGTGACGCCGGACCTGACGACCATGGGCAAGATCATCGGTGGCGGCCTGCCGATTGGCGGGCTCGGCGGCTCGGCGCAGGTGATGTCCGTCTTCGACCTGGACCGCGGCGACGACCGCGTCAAGCACAGCGGGACCTACACGGCGAACCCGATGTCCATGGCCGCGGGCTACATTGGCATGTCGCTGCTCACGCGCGAGGCGTTCGCGCGCCTGGACACGCAGGGCGAGCGTGTCCGCCTGGGCCTCGAGAAGATCCGGCGTGACCTCGGCATAGAGGGGTACGTGGCCGGCGCGGCATCGCTGTCCGCGTTGATGATGACGCCCACCGTTATCAACAACTATCGCGACCTCGCCGCGGCCGTGGCTGGCGGGATGGCGGAGCGCATGGGCGTCGCACAGCGACTCCTCCTCGAGGAGGGGTTGCTCACGATGCGTGGCGGATTCGTCGGCTCCACGCCGATGACCGACGACGACATCGAGTTCACGCTGAGCGGTACCCGGCGTGCCCTGACGCGAATGAAGACCCTTTGAGCCGCAGCCGGAGCTCAGCCATGCGCGTCTGGATCCGCCGCAATCCGTTCCTGTCCTTCTACCTGCTGGCGGTCGTCTTTCCGACGCTGCTTTTTACCTACCTCGTCCTGCTCGAGATCCTGGCGCCGGACATGTACGGGCCCGGCATCGGCACCTATCGTCATTTCAATGACTGCATGGCGCAGCTGCAGCAGAACGCACCGCTGCTGACGCAGCATCGCGACGGCGTGCTGGTGTACCTCACGTTGTATGCGATGGTGCCGATCGCAGCCCCGTTCCTGTTCTTTCCGTTCGCGCCGACGGTGAGCGCGCTCATCGTCACCGGGCTCGGTCGGGGCGCCGCCGCCGTACGCGCGCTCCTCGGAGCCTTCGCGCCCTTGCGTGGCAGTCTGGGTTGGCGCGATGGCGTCAGGATCTATGGGCTGCTGATGCTCGGCGTCGTCTCGATGGTGGGGCTCACGATGCTGTACGAGGGGCTCTGTAACGACGGCGCGCGCCTCGGATCCATGCGCAAGGTGTGGGGGTTTGAAGGCCTGCCGTTGCTCCTCGCCGGCTGGGGCGCCGCCCTGTTCACGAACCAGGGCGGGCTGCTCGAGGAACTGGGCTGGCGTGGCTACGCCTGGCCGGTGCTGGTGCGGAAACTCAGGAATCCGCTGGCGGCCGCCGTCCTGCTCGGCATTGCGTGGGCGCTGTGGCACCTGCCACGCGAGATCCCGACCCTGCTGGCGGGGCAACTGTCACTCGTGAAGCTGGTGTCGGATCAGGCGCTGTTCCTTGCGTCCTGCATCGGCATGACGATCGTCGCGGTGACCTTTGTGAACTACACCGGCGGCAGCGTGATGCCGGCGATCATGATCCACGGCACCTTGAACTACCTTTACCTTGGCTTCGAGACCGGCCGCTCGGGTGTCCGCAGTGACATGACGCTCGAGCCGCCGGTCATCTGGGTTCTTGCCGCGCTCGTCGTCCTGCTTGTGGTCGGCCGCGACCTCGGCTGGCGCCGTCGGATGGAGATCCACGGCGGTGACGGCCACAGCGATCCGTCCAATCTATGGGCCGGCGAGCCGGTACGTAGCTGAAGTAGGGCCACGCTCCATGAAGTTCCCTGATCCGCAGTCGAAATCTGCAGCGCTGTTCGCGCGGGCACGGTGCGTGATGCCCGGCGGCAACACCCGTCACATGATCACCTTCGATCCTTACGTCATCTACGCGGATCGAGGGCAGGGGTGCCGCGTCACCGACGTCGACGGCAATACCTATATCGACTGGGCCAACACCTTCTCGGCGCTGATCCACGGCTATGGCCATCCGGCCATCCACGAGGCGGTCACCCGGCAGCTCGCGCGCATGACGGCATGCATCCTGCCGACGGAGGTCGAGATCGAACTCGCCGAGTTGCTCGTGGAGCGCATGCCAGCCGTGGAGCAGGTCCGGTTCGCCAATTCGGGCACCGAGGCCGTGATGGTGGCCATCAAGGCGGCGCGCGGCCACACGGGACGTCCGCTGATCGTCAAGTGCGAGGGTGGCTATCACGGCCAGTACGATTTCGTCGAACCGAGCTTCCTGCCGACGCCTGACAACTGGGGGCCGCGCGAGCGCCCGGCCGTGATGCCTTTTGCGCGAGGCACACCGCAGGGCGTGCTCGACAACGTCGTCGTGATCCCCTTCAACGAACTCGAGATCGCCCGGGTGCTGCTCGAGGAGCGTGCGGCTGAAATCGCCGGCGTCATCATCGATCCGTACCCAGCCCGCCTCGGCTTTACCGCCGCGGAGCCGGAATTCCTGGGCGCGCTGCGCGAGTTCTGCGACCGCAATGGCTCGGTGCTGATCTTCGACGAAGTGTTCTGCAACCGTGCCTCCTACCACGGTGCGCACGGTCGGGTGGGCGTGCTGCCGGACCTCGTGACCTTGGGCAAGATCATCGGGGGCGGCTTCCCGATTGGCGCGATCGGCGGCCGGACAGCGGTGATGGCGGTGTTCGATAACCTCGCCGGACCGCCCGCGGTCAGCCACAGCGGCACATTCACCGGAAACCCGATCGCGATGGTGGCAGGTCTGGCGGCCATGCGCCTGCTCACGCCCCTAATGTTCGATCGACTCGCGCGCCAGGGCGACCGCCTGCGCGCTGGCCTGACCCGACAAATTCATGCGGCTGGCCTCGCCATGCGCGCGAACGGCTTCGGCTCCATGACGTCGCTGCAGCTGTTCCGCGACCCGATTCGCACCTATCGCGAGTTTCATCTGCAGTCGGGCGCTGGCTACCTGCGCCGCATGCAGGATCTACACCGCTACATGCTGAACGAGGGCGTCCTGGTGGCGACCAGGGGGCTGATGATCGGCTCGACACCGATGACCGATGACGACATCGATGAGACCATCGAGCGCTGCGGTCGCGCGCTGACCGGTTTTGCGACGGCAGCGTCGCGATCCGACGCCTGATTGGGCGGGAGAACGTCGATGCGCAGATTCAGCACCAGCGTCACCCTGATGTTCCGTGAGTATCCGGCGCTCGAGCGATTGGCCGCGGCACGCAAGGCAGGCTTCGCCCAGGTCGAGATCCAGGTGCTGGAGGCCGCGCCCGCAGACATCGCGGCCGCTGCCGCGGCAGCAGAGGTGGGCGTTCTGCTGCTCAATGTCGGCATGGGCGACTTTCTGCAGGGCGGACCGGGTTTGGTCGGCGTGCCCGGTCGTGAGGCGCAGTTCCTCGACGAGTTCGGCAAGGCGCTCGGCGCCGCGCGAGCGATGCGGGCACCGTACGTGCATCTTGGCCCATCGCGGGTACCGGCCGGCGTCTCGCGGCAGGATTGCCTCGCTACCTTCAAGGAAAATGTCGCAGCTGCGGCCGCGGCAGCGGTTGCCGTCGGGGGCGAGGTGACGCTGCTCATCGAGCCGCTGAACGTCGCGGACATGCCCGACGTGCTGCTCGGGGATGTCGACGAAGCGGCCAACCTGATACGCGAGAGTTTCCCGGGGAAGATCTGGCTGATGTTCGACATCTACCATGTGGCGCGCAGCGGCAAGGACGTGGTCGAGAGTTACCGTCGCAATCGCGATGTCGTCCGTCACGTGCAGTTTTCGGATGCGCCCGGTCGCCACGAGCCAGGCACCGGGACCATTGATTTCGCGAGCGTGTTTGCCGGGATCGACGCCGCTGGCTACGAGGGCTGGTTTGGCGCGGAGTATCTGCCGACGAAGGCCACGTTGGACACGCTCGGCTGGATGAACGAATTAGGTGGTGCAGCATGAGTCATTACAGAATCGCGGTGTTGCCGGGTGATGGGATCGGCAAAGAGGTCGTGCCGGAGGGGGTGCGAGCCGTCGAAGCCGCGGGCCGTCGGCACGGAATCACGTTCACGTGGACCGAGTTCGACTGGAGCTGCGAGACCTTCCATAAGACCGGCCGAATGGCACCGCCGGACTTCCTGGAACAGCTGGCCGGCTTCGACTCGATCTTCCTCGGAGCGGTCGGCTTCCCGGGCGTGCCGGACCATATCTCCCTGTGGGGCCTGCTGATTCCGATCCGCCGCCACTTCGATCAATGGGCCAACATCCGGCCGTGCCGGATCATGCCTGGCCTGCCGAGCCCGCTGGCAAACGTGGAAGGCAGGAAGATCGACTTCTGGGTCGTGCGCGAAAACAGCGAGGGCGAGTACTCGGAAATCGGTGGCCGGATCTTCCAGGGCACGGACCGTGAAGTGGCGGTGCAACAGTCGATCTTCACGCGCAAAGGCTGCGACCGGATCATCGAGTACGCCTTCGAGCTGGCGCGCCGCCGGGGCCTCGGCAAGGTGACCTCCGCCACCAAGTCGAACGGCATATCCATCAGCATGCCGTTCTGGGACGAGCGCTTTGCCGAGATCGCGGCGCGCTATCCGGACATCGAGTCGGACAAGTATCACATCGACATCTTGACGGCGCACTTCGTGCAGCGGCCCGAGCGGTTCCAGGTGGTGGTGGGTTCGAACCTGTTCGGCGACATCCTGTCCGACCTCGGCCCCGCGGTCTGCGGCAGCATCGGCATCGCACCTTCCGCCAACCTCAATCCGGATCGCTCGCGGCCGTCGATGTTCGAACCCGTGCATGGCTCGGCCCCGGATATCGCGGGGCGCGGCATCGCCAACCCGATCGGCCAGATCTGGGCGGGTGCGATGATGCTGGAACACCTTGGCCACTCGGATGCGCACGACACTATCCTGCGGGCCATTGAAGACGTGCTGGGCAGCGGCGGGCCGCGGACACGCGACATCGGTGGCACGGCGTCTACCGTGGAAGTGGGCCGCGCGATCGAGAAGGCCATCGAGAGCGCATGAGTCACCGCAGCCCGACCGCCATGTGCCTGATCCTGCCGTATGGCGGTGTCGTCAATGCGGAGCCGGGGTGGCACCGGTGACCGACATCGTGTTGCGCGACGAGTTGCAGCACCTGCTTGGTGCACTCGTGCGCCCGGACGGCGATGCGCCCGTCGCGGGTGCGGTGGTTCGCGTCGAGACAGCGGACGGTCGCTTGATTTTCGAGGGCGCGGCCGGCATTGCGCGGCCCGACACCGGGGCTGCAATGACCCCAACGACTCCGATCCATATCGCGAGCGTGGCGAAGACATTCACCGCGACGCTGGTGTTGCAGCTCGCCGAGGAAGGGCGGCTCGGCCCGCGCGGAATCGACACGGCATTCGCCGAATTCGGGGTGTTTCCGCTCGAGGTGCTGGCCCGCCTGCATCGCAGGGACGGCGTCAGCCATTCGGAACGCATCACGCTCAGGCAACTGCTGACCCACACGGCGGGTATCCGCGACGCAATGGTCGACGACGCCGACCACTGCGGCGGACCTGCGCCGGGGTCGCTGATCGGAGGGATGCTGGCGCCCGATGGCAATTTGGCCCGAGCCTGGGTGCCCTGGGACGCGACACGTCCGGAGGAGGCGTCCGCAGGCGTGGTCAATTTCTTCATCGGTCGTGGCATCGCCGACCAGCCGATGTGCCTGCCGGGCGAAGGTTTTCATTATTCCGACACGGGGTTCGTACTGCTCGGCCTGCTGATCGAAAGACTCGAGGCCCGCGCGCTGCACGCGTCGCTCCGCGCACGAGTCATGGACCCGATCGGACTGAACAGCACGTATCTTGCCTATCGTGACGACCCGGCGCTGGGCGCCAATCGAGCGCCGGAGGCAGAGGTATACGCCGGCGCGTTGCCCGCCCTCAGTTCAGGGGTCAACTTGTCCTTTGACTGGGCCGGTGGGGGACTCGTCAGCACGGCCGCAGACCTCGCGACCTTTCTTCGTGCGCTGCTCGGCGGCCGCCTGTTCCAGTTGGACACCACACTGGCGCAGATGACCCAGTGGATCCGGCCGGCCGGCCTTGACGACTCGCGCACGGGCGTGGGACTCGGGCTGTTTCGCACGCGCTGTGATGGGGCTGAACTCTGGGGACATTCGGGCGCCTGGGGCACGAAGCTGGCGTTCGAGCCATGCTCGAGGCTCGTGTTTGCGGGCACGACGAACCAGGCTCGGTCGCGCAACGACTGGCATCACCCATTCATCCTGCGGGCCGCGCGGCAGTTGGTGCCACCCGCCGGGGCCACGCATGAAACATGAGCAATGAGTGCGACACGAGCAGGAGCACAGCATGACCGAGACGGTTATCGAGCGATTCGTCCGCGATTTCCACGACCTGGTCAAGCGCCGCGATCTCGCTGCGCTTCCCGACTTCATCGTCGATGAGCCCGTATTCCATACGCCACGGTTCCTGCGGCCGATCACGCGCAAGGACCACATGGTTCTCGTGCTGCAGGGCATCGTGCATTTCGTCGAAGGGTTCGAGTACCACCGGATCTTCACGAGCGGTAACGAGGCGGTGATGGAATTCCGCGGCAAGGTCGGTGACGTCGTGATCCACGGCATCGACATCTTCACGGTCGACGACGCGGGCAAGATCAAGGAGCTCACCGTGTTCCTGCGACCGACCAAGGCGCTGGAGGCCATCGGACAGATGGAAGACCAGCATTTCCAGCGCATGCAGGCGCAGTCGGCCGGGCGCTGAGCTGGCGGTCAGGACATGCGACGCCTGGACGATGCTCTTGCAGAAGTCGGGCCGCCGCGCGCCGAGGGCTGGCTTGAGCGTGGAGGCGGGCACAGGGTGTACTGGCTCGATGCCGGTAACGCCGACGGAGTGCCCGTGGTGCTCTGTCATGGTGGTCCGGGCGGCGAGGCGTCGCCGGGTTATCGCCGACTGTGCGACGGTCAGCTCTATCGGATCGTCCAGTTCGACCAGCGGGGCTGTGGTCGCTCCGAGCCCGCGGGCAAGCTCGAGGGTAACTCGCTGCAGGACACCCTTGGCGACATGGAGGCGCTTCGGTGTCAGCTCGGAATCGACCGCTGGGTCGTGGCGGGCGGATCGTGGGGCAGTACGGTTGCGCTTGCCTATGCCGAGGCGTTTCCCGACCGGTGCCTCGGCATGCTGCTGGTGTCGATGTGGCTGGTCAGGAAGCAGGACATCGACTGGTGGTTCCATGGGGTCGAGACCGTCTTCCCGGAATTGTGGCACCAGTTCGCAACGGTGGTTCCCGAGGCGGAGCGCGGTGACCTCAGGCGCGCCTATTGCCGCTTGATTCTCGAGGGCACTCCGGAGGAGGCTGCGCGTGCAGCGACCGCTCTTTACCTGTACGAAGAGGGGTTCATGCACTTCGACGCGCCATTCATGCCTCCCGACGCGACGCGCGGGTCCGCCTACGGCCGCACTTTCGCGCATTACGCCGCGCACGGGTTTTTCCTCGCCGAAGGGGCCTTGATCGATGGCGCGCATCGCGTCGCGCATCTGCCCGCGACGCTGGTGACCGGCCGCTACGATATGTGCACGCCACCGAACAATGCATTCGCGCTGGCGCAGCACCTGCCGCTCGCAACGCTCACCATCGTTCCCGGTGCAGGGCACTACCCGACCGAGCACGCCCTGGCGCCTGCATGCGTGGCTGCCGGGCGCGACCTGTATCGGCGCATCACCTCCGCATCGCCAGGAGCCGGACAGTGACCGGGACTCCTTTGCGGCTCAAGCACCTACTCCTGTACTCGCTGCCCGGCATCGCGTTGTCGCTGCTGATTGCACCGTTTCCGGCATTGATGGCCGCGTTCTACGCCAAGTACACGGCGGCGACGACGGCGGGCATCGCCACAGCCATGCTCGTCGCGCGGTTGCTGGATGCCGTGGCCGTTCCGGCGATTGGCTACTGGACGGATCGAACGCATACCCGGATCGGGCCTCGCAAGCCCTGGATGCTGGCGGGTGCGCTGTTTGGCTCCGCTGCGTTCGCGGTCTTCTTCATGCCGCCCAAGGACGCGGGCGACGTCTACTACTTCTTCGGTGCCTGTCTGTACTACGTCACCTTCGCGCTCATCGACATCCCGCAGCGCGCATGGGCGTCCGAACTTACAGCCGACTACAATCAGCGCTCGCGCATCGCCGCGTTCCTCACGGTGAGTCTGCTCGTCGGCGGCATCGCGTTCATGTTCCTGCCGGAGGTCCTGTCGCTTCCGGCGATCGGCGTGACCCAGACCTCGGCGCTCGACAACCACATGATGGCGATCCTGGGCACGATCGGCATGGTCCTGCTGCCGGCGACGGTACTCGTCGCGGTGCTGGGTGTGCCGACCGGTGCGGCCGTGACCGCGAAGCCGTCCTCCGTACGTGAAATGTTCAGCGCGGTCCGGCACAACAAGCCGTTCTGGATGTACGTGTCGGCCGATGCGCTCACGCAGATCGGCTACGGTTGCTTCTATGCCGTGCTGTTCGTGGCGCTGGACAGCCATTTCGGCCTTGGAGAACAGATTCCCATCATCCTGGTGATCGTCGTCACCGTTCAGCTCCTCGCCGTGCCTTTGTCGCTCCGCGTGGCGAAGCGGATCGGCAAGCATCGCACCTGGGCCTGGGCCTGGGTGATCCACGCGGTGCTGATGCCGCTCGGGTTCCTGTTTCACCCGGGAGAATTCAATTTCTGGGCCTTTGTGCTGTTCGCATCGGCGCTTACCGTCTTTCAGGCGCCGCAGATGGTCTTTCCGATGGCCATCGTCGCCGACATCGTGGATTACGACACGCTCAAGTCGGGACAGAACCGGGCCGGAAGCTATTTCTCGATTCGTACGCTCTGCAACATGGGCGTGTCCGCGCTCGGCAGCTCGCTGGGGTTCTATGTCCTCGCGCTGGTGGGCTACGACCCGAAGGTGAGCACCAACACGCCGGGTGCCGTATCAGGCATGCTGATCGTCCTGCTGGTGATGCCGGCGGTCTTCTTCCTGGCGGCTGCGGTGATTCTGTTCAGATTTCCCATCGACGCCCGACGCCACGCCATCATTCGGCGGCGGATCGAGAGTCGCGCGGCCCGTGTCGGCAGGGACCTGCGCGGCGCCATTGGCGGTTGATCGAAGGCTCATCGGAGCAGCATGGATACTTCGTTACGCATGATCGAACTGCGCGGGGGGCCGCGCCAGCGCGGACGCATTCACGGGGAGACCCTGCGGCCACTGGTGCGGGAGCATCTCGAGCGCTGGAAGGACGGGCTGCGCGCCGAGCTCGACGTCGATCCAGACACTTATGTCGCGGAGATTCTCGCGGAGACCGTTTTCCTGCCGGCCATCGAGCGCTGGACACCGGATCTGCTCGAGGAACTGCGCGGCATCGCCGAGGGTGCCGGCACGGACTTCCGCTATACGCTGGTCAGGGCGCTCAGCGACGAGGAGCCGTGGTACCGGCGCGAGCGCAAGCTGGCCACCATGAGCATGAAGGGCTGCTCGTCCGTGGGCGTGGACGCACGTGCCGATCAGCCGACACTGATCGCCCAGAACATGGACCTGCCGAAATGGTGGGACGGACACCAGGTGCTGCTGCACATCATCGATCCGGCGAGCCCGGTCGAGGTGTTTGCATTCACCGTCGCCGGCAAGATTTCACTGACGGGACTGAACAGCGCTGGAATCGGCATTTGCTGCAACGGGCTGTCGCAGCTCGACTATGCGCGGGACGGCCTGCCAGAGGACTTCGTGGTTCGAGGGTTTCTGTCCAGGCCGACGTTGGAAGAGGGACTCGCGTTCATGCGCGAGATCAGGCATGCGTCGGGGCAGAACTACACCGTGGCGGCGCCGGCCAGTCGGGCGATCAACCTCGAGTGCTCGGCCACGCGCGTGTGTGAATTCCGGCCGGCCCATTGCAGTGACCGCGTCTATCACACGAACCACCCCCTGGTGAACGATGATCAGGCGATGTTTCGCAGCATCGCCGCAGACCTGCCAGAAGCCGATCTGCAGCGCCTGTACTATGGAACGAGCTACCCGCGGCTCTCGGCGCTCGAGGGGTCATTCGGCAACGCCGCGACCGAGCCCACGATCGACAGCATCAAGGCTGCGCTCAGCAGCCACGATGGACCCGTGTGCCGTCACGGTGAACGCGAGGGCCGTTACGATCACTACACTCTCGGCTGCCTGATCATGGAGCTCAAGGCGACACCACTTCTGCACGTTGCGCCCGGCCCGCCGTGCAGCACGCCGTTTCAGACGTTTTCGTTCCAGGCGGCCGAGGGAACGTGACCGCGCGGGAGAAAGTTGCGTTCGTCGGTGCTGGCAACATGGGTCGGCCGATGATTCGCCACCTCGTTACGGCAGGGTATCGGGTGGCTGTGTCGGTACGTCGCCCATCCGCCCGCGACGCGGTTGCAGCGCTCGGCGCGGAGCCCGTCGATTCTCCAGCCGCCGCGGCGCGCGGGGCGTCGTTCGTCCTGACCAACGTTACGACCACATCGGACGTGGAGGAGGTCCTGCTTGGCGCCGACGGGGCGGCGCTCGCGGCGCCGAGGGGTACGATCTGCATCGATTTCTCTACGATTTCGCCCCTCGCGACCCGCGGGATTTCAGGGCGGCTGGAGGCCATGGGGCTGCACATGCTCGATGCACCGGTGTCGGGCGGGGTCGCGGGAGCTACTGCCGCCACGCTGTCGATCATGGTCGGGGGCCGGCCGGAAGTCTTCCAGCGTGCCGAGCCGCTGTTTACGGTGCTCGGCAGGGTCGTCACGCACATCGGTGGAAGCGGCGCGGGGCAGGTAGCCAAGGCCTGCAACCAGATTGTGCAGGTCGTGAACATCCAGGGCATTGCCGAGGCCATGCTGTTCGCTGGGGCGTTCGGAGTGGATCAAAGCAAGGTGCTAGCCGCGATCTCCGCCGGAATGGCGGGGTCAAAGATGCTTGACCTGATGGGTCCGAAGATGGCTGCCAGGAACTTCTCTGCTGGCATCGAGGCGCGCCTGCATGCCAAGGACTTCGGGCTGATACGTGAGGTGTCTGAGGAGGCTGGCGTGGTTCTGCCGGTGACTGCGCGCGTGGACGAACAACTCCGGAGACTGCTGGATCTTGGCTGGGGATCGGACGACACTTCATCGCTGCTGCGCGTACTCGAAGCGCAGCGCGCGAAGCAGGGCTGACCGCCTGCGCGCCGAGCAGTTCCAGCAGCGAGCGCATGGTGAATTCTGACTCCCTTCTGCGAGCCGCCTTCGCGGCGGCCATTGATGCGGCCCGGCCGGATATTTGCGTCACGCGATTCCTGCCTGACGCGCCCGGTGGGCGCACCGTCGTCGTCGGCGCTGGAAAAGCCGCGGCCGCCATGGCCCTCGCGGTGGACCGCCACTGGGGCGCGGAACTCTCGGGCATGGTGGTCACGGCCCCGGGCTGCGCTTTGGACTGCCCGCGCATTGAAGTGATCGAGGCCACTCACCCCTTGCCGGGCGAGGCGGGCCAGAGGGCTGCGCAGGACATGCTGCGGCGTGTGGTTGGGCTCGGCGCGGACGATCTCGTCATCTGCCTGCTCTCGGGTGGCGGCTCGTCGCTCATGCCGTTGCCGGCGGACGGCCTCGGGCTCGGCGAAAAGCAGGCGATCACGCATGCGCTGCTGCGCTCCGGCGCCACGATCGGCGAAATAAACTGCGTGCGCAGGCACCTCTCCCGCATCAAGGGCGGGAGGCTCGGCGTGGCCTGCCATCCGGCACGCCTGGTGACGCTGGCCATCTCGGACGTTCCCGGCGACGATCCCAGGGACATCGCCTCGGGCCCGACGGTGGCCGATGCAACGACCTGCGCGGACGCGCTCGAGGTGCTGGACCGTTACAGCGTCGAGACGCCGCCGCGCGTGCGCGAGGAACTGCGCGCCGGCCGCTGGGAGTCCGTGAAGCCGGGCGATCCGCGGCTCGCCCGATCCACGTTCCACATCGTGGCCACGCCGCAGCAGTCGCTCGAGGCCGCCGCCGCAGTGGCGCGCGCACAGGGACTCACGCCGCTCGTGCTCTCCGATCGCATCGAGGGCGAGGCGCGAACGGTCGGCCGGGAAATGGCGGTGCTCGCGCTCTCCGTCGCGCGCGGAGAGGGGCCGGTCCGTCCGCCGTGCATGCTCCTGTCGGGTGGGGAAACCACGGTCACGGTCGTGGGCAACGGTCGTGGCGGACGAAACGTGGAGTTCCTGCTGGCGTTCGGCATCGCGCTCGGCGCGGCGGAGTGTGTCTGGGCGCTCGCCGCCGACACCGACGGCGTGGACGGCACCGAGCCGATCGCGGGCGCCGTGTGGAAGCCCGATACGCTCGGGCGGGTGGCCCGCCTCGGGCTCGCGCCGCAGGTATTCCTCGACGCCAACGACGCGCACTCGTTCTTCGAGGCGCTCGGCGATTCGGTCGTGACAGGGCCGACGAGGACCAACGTCAACGACTTCCGCGCGATCCTGGTGTTGACGGCGGCGTAGCAGGCGTCGAGTAGCCGGCGTCGACTAGTATGCGGGCTCGACGATCAGTGCGGCCGCGACATCGCGGCCTTCCGCCGCGAGCACGTTGTAGGTCCGGCAGGCGGCTCCGGTGTCCATGATCTCGAACCCGAGGCCGGCGGAATAAAGCGCGGCCAGGGTGGCACGGTCGGGAAAGACCTGGCGCGCGCCCGAGCCGATCAGCAGAACCTCCGGACGAAGCTGCAGCAGCGGTTCGAGATCCACCATCTGCAGGTCCCCGATGTCGAGCGGGCGCCAGTCCTCGATCAGCGTCGTGGCCGTGACGATGACGCTGCGGCTGAACGCGCGGTCGCCGATGCGGATCACGCCCGGGCCGTGGCCGCGCACCACGTTTATCGTCGCCGGCTGGTCGAGATTGAACTTCATCGCGTTAACATACTGGAAGCGGGCCCGGCAGGTCACCGGTGCCGCAATCCAGATCCGGGAGGTAGTCGAGTGATCGGACGCGGGCAG
>Ga0315287_10000571_pt1 | contig 32421 bp, 23 predicted proteins | sample YL17G11_0_MG_FD_205037 | JGI IMG/M metagenome (GOLD analysis project Ga0315287, IMG submission 205037) | Sediment microbial communities from Yellowstone Lake, YNP, Wyoming, USA - YL17G11_0 | ecosystem: Environmental > Aquatic > Freshwater > Lake > Sediment | place: USA: Wyoming | collected...
ACGGGCAATTCCAACCAGCCCCAGATCATGACCAACCACGCGGTCTATAAATATCCCGACCCGCAAAATTTCCCCGCATATTCGCCCAAGGCAACCTACAACACCTTTTACCGCTACCGGGCCCTGGACAACTTTGTAAAAAATCATCCGGGAAAATTTTCCGCGGATGACCTCAAAAAAGCCATGAGCATGGTCTATGCCCACACCCACGATGTCGATGAAGGAGCATCACTCCCCAGCCCTTGCCGCACCTTGTTCAACGAGGTTTACGACCTCACCGATCTCTCCGTGGAGGCCAAGTTTTATTTAAAGGACGGCCCGACCGACCCCAGCACCGGAGACCCCACCCTGGTCTTCACCGAGCCGGTCAAATTTAAACTGAAAACACAAAGACCCAAATAATGAAAATCTGTTTTGTTGCGTAATAACCATTAGCGCCCATATTTAATATTATGGAATTGATATTGAAATTTCTTTCTGTCTTCGCCCTGGCCTCGTTTGAGCTGTGGGCCGCGGTGCCGCTCGGCCTGGCCATGAAGCTTTCCCCGGCGCTGACCGGGATCGCGACCGCTTCCGGCGCCATCCTGGGCGTGGTCGTCGTGATCGCGCTCGGCAGCCGGGTAAGGGATTGGATGCTCAAAAAGAAAAAAGCGGAGCAGGCCAAGGGCGTTGAGCAAAAGGAGCGGCTGATCATCCGCATCTGGAAGCAATACGGGGTCGCGGGCCTGGGACTGCTCGGGCCTTTGCTGGTGGGCGCGCCGCTCGGGGCCGCGATCGGGGTCTCGCTCGGCGCTCCTTCAACGCGCCTGCTCTTCTGGATGACCATCGGCATCCTGCTCTGGACCGCGGGTCTGACCGTCGCGGGCGTGGCCGGGATCGAGACCTTCACAGCCCTCTACCACAAATTCTTTTAAAGGGACGCTCCCTGCCATCCTCCAACTAATGTCCGCTTGGACACAACCAAGGGAGCGTCCCTCATGGTTTTTATATCATCTCCCAAGCTGGTAAAATAGCTCTCAATGAAAATTTCAGACACCGGTTTTGAAAACCCGCATTTGATCGAGCCCGCGCTCAAGCGGATTGCTGAGAAAGCGAAGGAACGCGGGTTTTCCGCGGCAGCGCTCAAAGCACTAGAGCTTCAGATCGCAGGCGCTTTTGAGAAGGGCGTCGCAGACCCGGACATGGCATTGATCTCGCTGGAGCGTCTTTTTTCAGAGACCGGCCAAGACTTGACATGGCTCCTGGAAAATGACCGGCTTATGACCTGTCTCAATTTTTTCGGCTACTGCGAATTCCTTGGTCAACAAGCTTTGAAAAATCCGGAGCAGGTCCGGGCCGCGCTGCAAGGGATCGAGCAGGGAGAGTTGAGCAGGGGGAAAATCTTCAGCGCGCTTGAGCAAAAAATCTCAGGCGCGGATTCATTTGAAGCGCTCTCGGCCGGCCTGCGCGAGTTCAAGAACCAGCAGTACCTTCGCCTCGGCCTGGCCAACCTCATGGTTGACTACCGGCTGGAAGATGAGTTGGCCGAGGTCAGCGTCATCGCGGAGGCCGCGCTCAGCCTGGGATTGAAAGGCCTGCTCGAGCTTGCCCGGTCCAAAAAACTTCCCGGTCTTTCCGATTTTAAATCCACGGCCGCGATCTGCGTCCTGGGCATGGGCAAACTCGGGAGCAGCGAGCTTAACTTCAGCTCGGACATCGACCTCATCTATCTCTGCCCGGACCAGCAAAGCCTTTCCGGCGCGGCGGACAGCGAAGCCGAGCTGAGAAAATATTCCCAGGTCGGAGAACTGCTCACAAAACTGATGAGCGAGATCACCGAGCTGGGCTTCATCTTCCGCACCGACCTCAGGCTCCGGCCCGGCGGGGAAAACGGCCCGCTCGTCAACCCCTGTGACTCCGCGCTCGATTACTACCTCAACTTCGGACGCAACTGGGAGCGCGCCGCGTTCCTGCGGGCGCGGCCCCTGGCCGGGGACATCGCGCTCGGCGAGAAATTTCTCTCCGGACTGCAGGGCTTTGTCTTCCGGAAGCTCCACGACTTCGCCAGCTTTGAAGACCTCAAGGGCCTGAAGGTCCAGATCGACCATGAGGCCCGGAAACAGGCGGGCTCGGACGGCTTTGCGGGCTATGACTTGAAGCTCGGCCCGGGCGGCATCCGCGAGATCGAATTTTTCGTGCAGGCTTTGCAGCTGATCTACGGCGGCAAATTCCAGGAAATCCGCGCGCCCAACACCATGCAGGCGCTCGCGGCCTTGAACAAGCTCGGACTGGTCAAGGACCAGGACGCGGAAATCTTGAGCAAGTCCTGGCGTTTCTTGCGCAGGGTCGAGCACCGCATCCAGCTCAAGGCGCTCCGGCAGGACCACCGCATCCCCAAAAACAAGCGCGGCCGGACCGTGCTCGCGCGCTCTTTCGGGTTCACGGCCGCGGACGGCGATGATAAATTTTTCGCGGAACTGGCCCAGGCGACCAGCGCGGTTGCCCAAATATTCTCCGGACTTTTCGGGGAAGAAAAAGAGGCCGCGCCCAAGCCGGCCAGGCTTGAAAAGCTTTTGGCGCAAAACACGGAGCCGGAGGATCTGGAGCCGGAGTTTGAGCAGATGGGGTTTGCGGACCCGGACCTGGCCGCGGAGTCGTGGCTGCGGATCCTGTCCCCGCTCCAGCGCGCGGACCGCGCGCCCCGGCTGCTCGCTGAAATCCTGCCCATACTCCTGGAAGAGATCATCGTCAGTCCCGAGCCGGACCTGGCGCTCCGCCAACTGGAGAGGTTCCTTTCCAAGACCAACGCCAGCGCCGGATACCTTTCCCTGCTCAAGGACCACCCGGGCATGCGCAAGCTCCTGCTCGGCCTTTTTGCCGGGAGCGAATTTTTGGGAAACCTCCTGATCAATTTCCCGGAGCTTCTGGACGAACTGGTCAGCCCCACGGCCTTGCAGGAGCGGAACGCGAACCAGCTGGAGTCGGAACTGGAAAAAAATTTAAGCGCGGGCCGCGACTATGAGGACAAGCTTTCCCGGCTCCGTCATTTCCAGAAGATGGAACTGCTCCGGATCGGCACCGAGGAGTTGGCGGGCCGGCTGGGCATCCGGGTCCTTGAAGAGCGGCTCAGCTTGCTCGCGGAAATAATCCTGGAACAGGCCTACAAGGCGAGCTGGGACGAGCTGGTCAAAAATTTCGGAAAGCCCATGGCCGACGATCAAGGCGAGCGCGCCGGCCTTTTGATCCTGGGCCTGGGCAAGCTGGGCAGTCGCGAGATGGGCTGGGCCTCGGACCTGGACCTGATCTTCATCTACCAGGGCCAGGGCAGGACCGACGGCGCGAGATCAATCGAGGTCCACGAATTTTTCGTGCGGCTGGGACAGAAGATCATCTCCACGCTCTCGAGCCAGACCGGCGAGGGCTTCCTTTACAAGATCGACACCCGGCTCCGGCCCAGCGGCACCCACGGCCCGCTGGTGGTGAGCGTGGACGGCTTTGAGAGCTACCATAAGAGCGAGTCGCAGGTCTGGGAGAAGCAGTCCTTGATCAAGGCCCGGCCTTTGGTGGACGGCGCGGGCATCCGCGAGAGCGTGATGAAGCAGGTCAGCAGGAGCATTTTTTCCCACAACCAGGAGTCGTTCCTCAAAGAGGAAATGAAAAAACTGCTCCTCCGCGTCAAGGACGAACTTGCCCGCGAAAACGAAAATGTATATGATATTAAGTTCGGTTACGGCGGAGAGATGGAGCTTGAATACATCGTGCAGTATCTTCAACTGGTGCATGCCGGGCAGCGTCCGGACTTGCGGGCGGGAAACACCTGGCGCGCCCTGGAGATGCTCAAGGAACTGGAAATCATCACCGGGCCGGAGTATGATATTCTGAAGGACGCGCTCTGGTTTTTCCGGCGGGTGTCGTCGCGGCTCAGAATTTACCAGGACCGGCCCGAGCATCAGATCCGCATTGAGACGTCGGTCCTGGACCGGCTGGTCAAAAAAATCGATGTTGAGGGCATAGACAGCGGGGATCAGCTTATGGAAAAGCTGGACCGGTCCCGGCAGGGCGTTCACAAAATTTTAAAGAAATATATCGGAGACTGATACAAGGAGGCAAAGACAAAATGGGAAAATCTGAAAAAATCTGGATGGACGGAAAGATCGTCAACTGGGAGGACGCCCAAATTCATATCCTCTCTCATACGCTCCATTACGGTTTCGGGGTATTCGAGGGGACCCGCTGCTACAAGACGGTTGACGGTTCCGCCATCTTTAGGCTCAATGACCACATCAAGCGGCTCTACAACTCCGCGCACATCCTGACCATTGACATCCCGATCACCATGAAGGAGATGGAAAAGGCGAGCAAGGACATCGTCAAGGCCAACCGCTTTGAGGAGTGCTACCTGCGCCATATCGTTTACATCGGGGACGGCGAGCTGGGTCTGGGCACCATGACCAACCCGGTTCGGGTCGGGATCGCGGTCTGGAAATGGGGCGCGTACCTGGGCGAGGAAGGCCTGAAAAAAGGCATCCATTTGAAAACCTCCAGCTATGCCCGGCTGCCCATTGTCGGGTTCCCGGCCAAGGCCAAGGCGGTCGGGAACTATGTCAACTCCATCCTGGCCAAGCGCGAGGCGCTCAAGGGCGGGTACGACGAGGCCATGCTCATGGATACCAACGGCTATGTCGCGGAAGCCAGCGGCGAAAATATTTTCCTGGTGCACGATGACACGCTCATCACGCCCCCGGTCAGCTCCTCAATCCTCAACGGCATAACCCGCATGAGCGTGATCGAGCTGGCCAAGGACCTGGGCATCGGCGTGAGGGAAGAGATTTTTCCGAGAGACACGGTTTATGTCTCGGACGAGGTGTTCCTGACCGGGACCGCGGCCGAGGTCACGCCCGTGCGCGAGGTCGACCATAGAAAGATCGGGAAGGGAAAACCCGGGCCGGTCACGAAAAGAATCCAGGCCGCGTTTTTTGATGCGGTGCTGGGCAAGAACCCCAAATACAAAAAGTGGCTGAGCTATATTGATTAAATTATTGTTGAACCGCAGAGGCGCGGAGAACGCAGAGAGATCAGCTTCAATTGTCATTTCCGCGAAAGCGGAAATCCAGGTCTTCTTGTTATGAATGAAATTCTCTGCGAACTCCTTGTCCGCCGAAGTCCCGCCTTGCGGGACGAAGTCGGATGCGTCTCTGCGGTCAAAAGTTATTGAATCGCGGCTTCCTCCTTCGCTTTGATCTTCGATGCTCAAGCAAAAGATGCGAAAGCTACGGCGGACAGGAAAGCCGCTCGCACATTCACAAATATAATTCATTCCTTGCGTTCTTTGCGACTTTGCGGTGAAAAATATTTTTGTAAAAGACTCCTAGGAGGTAATAATGGAAAGCGACCGCAAGAAACTGGAAGCGATTATTTTGCTGAAGTCCTTCAAGCTCGGGGATTTCACGCTCAGTTCGGGAAAGAAGAGCGAATACTATGTTGACTGCCGCACATGCTCCATGGACTCCGAGGGGCTTTATTACACCTCCCAGCTTTTCCTCGATTACCTGGAGGAAAACAAGATCGTTGTGGACGCGGTCGGGGGCATGACCCTGGGCGCGGACCCCATAGTAGGAGGCATGGTCGCGCTCAGCCGGCAGAGGCCCATGAAGCTCCAGGGGTTTATAGTAAGAAAAGAGGCCAAAGGCCACGGCACCGGCAAGCAGATCGAAGGCAATATCCAGAAGGGCTGGAAGGTGGCGATCATAGAGGATGTCATCACCACGGGCGCTTCCGCGATCAAGGCCATTGAAGCGGCCAAAGCGGTCGGGGTTGAGATCAAAGTGGTGCTCGCGGTGGTGGACCGCGAGGAAGGCGGCCGCGAGGAAATCTCCAAGCTCGGAATCCCCATCTACAGCCTTTTTACTGCCTCAGAGCTCAAGGCTGCAGCAAAGAAAGCGTCATAAAAGTGTTTCTAAGTTTCTGAGTTTCTCGTTTCTTGCTAATGCCTGTCCGCCGTAGCTTTCTCATCTTATGCTCGTTCTTCGAAGATGAAAGCGAAGGAGGATGCGAGCGATCCCGCCAGGGCGGGACCGCGATTCCTCAATTCTCCACATCATCAACCAAATTCTTCAATTCCTTCTTCTCATTGATGCTCCAGACATCGAGCGTAGCGTCGTTATCGATGTTGCCGACTGCAATGATCAGGAAGCGATCCTTTGAGACAAAGGGCTTGATGCCGGGGGGAAGTGTACAATCATATTTTTCATATTCGCTTGCCGGCTTAAAAATGGCGGAATCCGACAGTTGATAACAAAACCTGTCGCGATCTTTATGCACCCAATTCAGCTTTTCAAAACTGGCAGAGTATTCACCATTCCGTGAATGATATTCCTTTTCTGCCTTGTATATGAGCTTCAGATTATATGGCGCCATACAGTGATTTGCGCTCGCTGCAGATCTATAAAAATCTGGCCAAGCCATAGTTACCAATATGGAAATAATGCCTGATATTACAAGAATATTGATATACATTCGGCCAATTTCCGTAAAAACACTTACAATTATTGCTGTTGCCACTGCTAAAATAATGGTTGCATAAACCAAGTAACCATACGAATAGTTAATGCATCCGCCTATTGCATATTTGGAAATAAGTAACGAGGTGATGGGTGGTACAAAAAACAAAAGGAAAGATATGGAAAATAGCAGATAAATGCGCTTAGAAGTATTTTTCCAGCTTTTATGTTTCATAAAATGATAGGCATTTTTAAATAACCCGATTATTACCGCGAAAATGAAAACTGTCCCAGAGAAAATATATATGATGTTGAAAACATAATTGATAAAATCCATATAAGTCATGTATAAATTATAGTGATTCAAAAGCCAATAAATGGGCCTTAACATGAGGAAAGGCGAAATAAAAATAATCAAAGATATGATCTTGATTTTCGATCCAATGCTCATTTTCTTGCTATTATTTCCCTTCTGTTCTTGGTCAGTCATAAGGAGCCTCCTGCTTTATTCTGCATCCGTTCCCTAACCCCACGGCTTTCGCCGCGCACATAGCAAAGCTATGTGCGTTATCAATGCTAAGATTCATCATTGCTCTATTCAGAATAAAAAGCAATAACTGTTCCAGGGGGATATGGAAAATGGATATTTTTTAACGGGAGGGAAAAGGCTTGATAATTCAGAGAGTTAAGGAGGAAAGGCTTTTTATGGGGCAGGGGGAAATTTTAATAATCAGGCGAGGCTGTGGGTAAGGAATTGCGGGGATGGGGAGAAAATTACACATCTATGAATTCATGAATGATGAATTCTGAATTCTGAAAAAAAGAATTCTTTGCGTGCTTTGCGCCTTTGCGGTGAATACGAATGGGCACGGCAAGCCATGCCCGTACATCATGATTTTGATTTGGGCAAATGTATCGCCATTCCCAGCCCCGCTTCCGCGGCTTCCATCAAGCCCTCGGATAAAGTGGGATGGGCGTGGATGGTGTCAGCGATGTCCGAGATCTTCGCGCCCATCTTGATTGCAAGCGCTGCCTCGTGGATCAGGTCTGACGCGCGCGCTCCGATGATGTGGCATCCAAGGAGCTGGAGGCTCCCTTTATCGAAAACCATTTTTATCTCCCCGGCAATCTCTCCCATGGCCTGGGCTTTTCCCAGGGCGCGGATCGGGAAAGACGAGGTCGCGTAATTGATGCCTTTTTCCTTTGCGTCTTTTTCGCGCAGTCCCACGCTTGCGACTTCGGGCGAGGTGAAAATCGCGGCCGGGATCACCGAGTAGTCCATCTCCTCATTCTTTCCGAGCGCGTTCGCGACCGCGACTTTTCCCTCCGCGCTCGCCTTGTGCGCTAAAAGCATCCCACCCGCCACATCTCCGATCGCGTAAATCTTTTGAACTGAGGTCTCCAGCCTAGCGTTTACCTTTACGAAACCACGGGCATCGGTCTCCACGCCCGCTGCCTCCAGGCCGATGCCCTTGCTGTTGGGCGCGCGGCCGATGCTCACGAGCATCTTCTGGGCTTTCAACTCCTGGCCTGACTCGGTCTTTGCAGTGACGCCGTCTTCTCCCTGGTCCACTTTAACGATTTTGTCGGAGAGGATGATCTTGATCTTGAGCTTTTTCATTTCCCGGGCGAGCAATGTCCCGATCATCTCGTCCTCGGTGGGCGCCACCTGGTCAAGCATTTCAATCACCGTGACCTCAGCGCCGAAATTTTTCATGATGAACGCCCACTCGCATCCGATGGCGCCCGCGCCGATGATGAGGATGCTTTTGGGGACCTCAATCATTTTAAGGAGATGGTCGCTGGTGAGAATCCGGTTTCCGTCAATGGGGAACAGCGGTATCTGCGCTGACTCTGACCCGGTGGCGATGATGAATGCGCCTGCGCTGATTTCTTCCGCAACTGCTCCGGTCGCGACGAAAATTTTATCCCTGCCGACAAATTTCGCCGTTCCTTTTATGGTCGTGATCTTCCAGCTTTTAAATAATGAATCGATGCCGCGCACCAGGGTCTTGACCACCTGGTCTTTGCGCTCCATTGCCCTTTTCAGGTCTAGGGTCGGGCCGAGAATTTTTGCGCTGCCCAGGTCAGCGCCCGGCTTTGATGCAATCACCGGCTCTATCGCCGGCGTAAAAATATTTATCCCGAATTCTTCAGCAGCCCGGACCTCGGCCATGACCTCAGCGGTCTTAAGGAGCGCCTTGGTGGGGATGCAGCCCCGGTTCAAGCAGACCCCGCCCAGCTCGTCCTTTTCAACCACACATATTTTTGCGCCTGCGCCTAGCTGGGCAGCTCGGATAGCGGCCACGTATCCGCCCGGGCCTGCGCCAATTATTGTCAGGTCAAAACTGCTCATTTTAGCTCACACCTCCCTGCCAAACTATGAAAAAATTGCCGTATTTGGCCGAATTTTGTCACTTGTGTTCCCATATTTGTCAATTTTTCAGAGCCCGTTTTCCCTGCCTTTTCTAACTTGCTGAAAAATAAAGCAATTTTTCTTGTAAAAATGTGGCACGCCAATTGCACTATATATTTAGCATAGAAAAGCCATATTGCCGGTCGTCAAATAATCCCTTCTCTCAATCCCCCATCTCCCTGACCGGCAAGGTGGCTTTTTCTATTTTTTTCGTAGGGTCCCGCATAAGCGGGATTGCCATGCCCTTTTGTGTTATTTAAAAAATTTCTCCACCGCCTCTATAACATGCTCCCTGGTCTTTATTTTAGCCAATCCTCTCCTAAGCTCAATTCCGTTTTCCAGGCCCTTGGTGTACCAGACCAGATGCTTGCGCATGTGGATGACGGCCTCAGCGTCCCCGAGCATTTTAATAAGCATGTCAAAATGCTCGAAGATGATTTTTCTGCGCTCGGCCATGTCGGGCAAGGGAGCCTGCGGGTTTTTTATCTGTTGGAATATCCAGGGATTTCCCAGGCAGCCCCTCCCGATCATCACGCCCGCGCATCCTGTCTCATTCAGCATCCGCTCCGCGTCCGCGGCATTTTTTATGTCGCCGTTGCCGATGACCGGGATTTTCACGGACTGCGCGCAACTCTTGATCATTGACCAGTCGGCCTTTCCTGAAAAGCCCTGGTCCCCGGTGCGGGCGTGCACGATCACGGCATCCGCTCCGGAGGCCTCCGCGATCCTGCAAAGCTCGGGCGCGTTGACCGATTTGGCGTCAAAGCCCGAACGCATCTTGACCGTGAGCGGCAGGTTGACGGCTTTCCTGGTCTCGCGGATGATTTCTCCGGCCAGTTTCAAGTCCTTCATCAACGCCACGCCCTCTCCCCTCCTCAAGACCTTGTGCACCGGGCAGCCCATGTTGATATCTATGATCTCCGCGTCCAGGGACGCCACCTGTTCCGCGGCCTGGGCAATGTCAAGGCTCCGGCTCCCGAAAATCTGGATTGCCAGGGGCCGCTCCTCGGGATGCGCGGAGAGCAGTCGGAAATAATAGGCCCGCGCCGCGCCGGACGCTCTGGTCAATCCGCTGGCGCTGACCATTTCTGAATAGACCGCGGAGGCCCCCATTTTCTTTGCGATCCTGCGGAAGGCGCTGTTGGACACGCCGGCCATGGGCGCGGAGAGCGCGCAGCCGTCAAGCTCGAGACCGTCGATCTGGAGATTTTTTTTCATCGGACCTATAATATTTTTACCAAAATCAGGTCATCAAAACGAAACCTGTTTTTACCGCAAAGGCGCGAAGTTCGCAAAGAAAATATTTTCAAATAAATTTCTCCTTCGCGTCCTTCTTGTCCATCGAAGCCTTGGCGAAGATGGATGCGTCTTTGCGGTGGATAATCCCATCTTCGGATTGATAGAGACTTTAGATGTCGAATTTTATGCCGGCTTTTTTCCAATCAGCCAGGAAGCGCTCGATCCCGATGTCGGTGAGCGGGTGCTTTGCGAACTGCTCGATCACCTTGAAGGGCACGGTGACGATGTCCGCGCCGATCATGGCGGACTCCACCACGTGCATGGGGTGTCTGACCGAGGCCACGATGACCTCGGTCTCAAACCCGTAATTGTCCCAGATAATTTTCATCTGCTCGATCAGTTCCATGCCGCGCTGACCCATGTCGTCCAGCCGCCCGATGAACGGGCTTAAAAAACTGGCCCCGGCCTTGGCCGCGAGTATCCCCTGGAGCGGCGAGAACACCAGCGTGACATTGCAGCGCGCGCCTTCGTCCTCCAGGACCTTGACCGCTTTCAGGCCGTCCTTGGTCATGGGTATCTTGCACACGATGTTGGGATGGAGCTTGTGCAGCTTCCGGCCTTCCTCAACCATGCCCGCGGACTCCAGGCTGATGACCTCCGCGCTCACCGGGCCCTGGACGATCGCGCAGATTTCCATGAGCAGTTCCTTGAACGGCTTTTTCTCCTTGGCCACCAGGCTGGGGTTGGTGGTGACGCCATCGAGCAGGCCGAGCCGGGCCACTTCCTTGATCTCTTCAATATTCGCGGAATCCAGAAATATCTTCACTTTCAGTCCTCCTTGCGTTATTTTCACATTCCTTCTTCCACTTTCCCCTCCCTTGACGGGAGGGGCATGGGGAGGGTGATTTCTTCCGTCAACTCAATCACCCCCACCCTGACCCTCCCCCGTCAGAGGGGGAGGGAAATTTGTGTGCAGTAGTTCACAATAAAGTAATCTCATCTTTAGCTGCAGGGACAAATTCCCTGGCGCGGATAAAGCACGCTCCCGGGCACCATGCGCCGGATTTCATCCTCGGCCTTCATCAGGTCTTCCTCGGTCAGGTGCCTGAGCTTGAGCGGGCTTTTGTTCTTGTAGAAGTCCCATTGCTCCCATTCCATGTCGTGGAGTATGCCCTGTTCAATGCACTCGGAATGCAGGTAAGTCCCGGGCGCGGGCGTGAGCCGGGAGATGGTCACGGACTCGGGCTTGATCTTCCTGACCAGGTCGATGGTCATCTGCACGTCCTCCCTGGTCTCGTCGGGCGCGCCGAGCATGATGAAGCAATGGGTGCCGATGCCGTGCTTGTGGCAAAGCTCAAAGGCCGGGAACGATTGCTCGACCTTGAAGGACTTGCGATAGTAATCGATCACTTTCTGGGAGCCGCTCTCCACGCCAAAGGCCAGGCCCACCAGGCCGATGGACTTGAGCATGAGCAGGGTGTCCTCGTCCAGGTCGCTGACCCGGGTCTGGCCGCTGAAAGTGATCTTGAGCTTGCGGCGCTCCATCTCGGCGCGGAACTTTTCAAACCATTCCTTCTTGAGCGCGGTCAGGCAGTCGTCCCGGAACAGGAAAAATTTATGGCCGGTCAGGGCAATGGCCTGCTCGATTTCCTCAACAACGCTTTCCGGGTTGCGCTTCCTTAACTTTTTGCCGAACAGCATGTCCTGCATGGGCTTGCAGAACTTGCACGAGAACGGGCACCCGCGCGAGAGGCATACCCCGACCTGGAGCATGCCGGAATGGAGGTAAGTTTTATAATCGATCAGCCCGCGGTCGGGGAGCGGGAGCACATTGATGTCCGGAATCAAAGGCCGGGCAGGTGCGGGAAAAATTTCCTTGCCCCTCCTGGCCCACAAGCCCGGGATGCCTATCGTCTCCTTGCCGCCTTCGAGCGCCGCGAACAATTCGATTGCGGTCTGCTCGCCCTCTCCGACCGCGGCGAAATCGAACCCGGCCCGGAGTGTGCCCTCGGTGTCCGCGGTGGGGTGCGGGCCTCCCGCGACCACCGGGATTTCGGGCTTGATCTCTTTTATTTTTTTGAGTATGAGAAGGGCGCGGTTAAAGAGCACGCTGGACACGGTCATGCCCGCGACATCCGCCCACCTGATTTCCGGCTCAAGTTTCTCCAGCGATTTTTCAACCGTGAAGTCCAGGAGCCTGACCTGGTGGCCCGCGATCTTCAGGACCGACGCGATATAAAGTATCCCGAGCGGCTCCTGCATCTGGCCGTGCTCGGCCCACTGGTAGCGAGGATATATCAACAGCACTTTCATCTTTGGTTTCTCAGGACTACATTGAATCTAACTGAACATTGCCGCTTCGTCAAAGCCTTCGTCTATTTGTCAGGCCCGGCCGGCTCATAAAACTTTTTGAGGTGTTTCCGGTTGAAGTTGTTGAAGCTCTTCAGCCCGTTTTCAAGGAGCTCGGCGCGCGATTTTATCTGCTCCGCCTTTTCCCCGGAAGTTTCAGGGCCGGGCGGCGAGGCAAGCAGGTCGGTCTTTTCCTCCGGATCGGTCGACTCGTTGAACAAGTGGGCGGTCCGGCCCTGTTTGCAATAGAGCCAATCCGCGGCGCGAAGCGCCTGGTCCAGCGGATCGCTGGTTGCTTTCTGGGGGATGAGCTGCTCGCTCAGGGCCGCGATGTCCAGGTCGCTCCAGGTCTGGATCAGCGGCCTCAGGCTCGCGCCCTGGCACTGGTCCGGGAAAGGCAGGCCCAGGAAGTCAAACAAGGTGGGGGCGATATCAACCGTCCGCGCCTGGCCCAGAACCCTCTCCTGGTCCGGGATATGTCCGGGCCAGACCATGACCAGCGGCACTGTCACGGAACCGCGGCTGAGTTCGGGCGCCTGGCCCATCCCTGTCAACGAAGTGACGATGATGAAGGTGTTTTCAGCCAGCAGGTTTCTTATCTTGAGGCCGTCCAGCAACTGGCCGAGGAGTTCGTCGCCGGCCCTGGCCTGTTCGGCGGAATTTGAAAAATCTTGACCCGGCGGAGGCGAGATGTTGCTGATATGGACGAGCACGAAAAACGGCTTTTTGCGATCACACCTTTCAAGTCGTTGATAAATTGCATCCATGTTCCCGATGTCATTGTTGGTTTCCACCGGGGTGTGTTTGTCAGCAGCCGCATCAAAAGCATATTTTAACTCCGGGTCTCCGAGGAACACCACGGTCTGGTAGCCTTGCCCGGCAAGGGCTCGGGTGATGGTCTTGAAATTGAAAGAGCCCGGAAGTTCCTGCTGGCCGGGAAGCGATGAAAGATAGATGGTACCCTGCAGCCAGACCGAGTCAACCACGGCGGCCATTGCATATTTTCGGTCCGTTGAAGCGGTGATGACATTTTCAATAAAAATGCCTTTCTCGACCAGCAAATCCAGGTTAGGCGTGATCTGGTTGTTGTAACCGGCGGACACATCTCGCGGGCTGAGCGAATCGAACACCACCATCACGATGTTGGGCAGGCTCTGAGGCTTTGGCTTCGGCTTCTTAATTTTATAAAGCACCGCAACCGGGTACCTGGAGTCCTCGGGATATTTCGCGACATATTCCAGGCCGGGCTTAGAAAGCGGGGTGGTGAAATAATCGCTCCAGTCCGGAGGCGTGGCCACCCAGGCAAAGGGATACTCTTCCGCGAGCAGGTAGTCCGCCTCCTGGAGCTGGGCGTATTTGATGGTGCGCATGGGGAAGTCAAGCGGGATCAGGTACCAGTTGTTCCCGGACAGCATTGCCGCGAAGGGGCTGTTGCTCATGATGATTTTTCTTGGCCCGGAAATGTTCTTTTTCAGCCATGCCGAGATTTTTTTGTCGTAGCCGAACCTGGCGTCCATCTCGGACTTGGACGCGAGGTATTTGATCCGGGCATGGGGCTGGAGCGCAATGAGCAGCGCCACCCAGATGATTAAAGCCGGGTTTGCGGCAAAGACCTTCAGGCGGCCGGACTTTTGCAAGAGCCCGCGCAAGAAGAGCGCGCCCGCAGCGCTGCCCACCGCAAGCAGGGGAGCCAGGCCAACATAGTAGCGAACTGGCGCGGGTGCGGTCAGGGGCGGGATGACGAAGAAACAGAGCATCCAAATCCAGAAGTGCTCCATCCTATTAAGTGATTGCACCTGCTCGCTGCGGGAACCAAAACATGCGGACAGCCATAGTAAAACGGTCAGGAGGTTGATCAACATCCCCTCCTTGACCATCACCCTTGCGCTGTGCTTGTATTCGATCATGACTTGATGCAGGTATTTTTGAGGGTTAGACAGGACATATTGGAAAGGAGTCGTCTCCTGCGCCATCCGGAAATTGGTGAGCATCTCGGCCTTGCGGTCCAGGTCGTGCTCCGAGATGTAATAGGCCATGGTCTGGGGCTCAGCCACCTTCTTGAAGAATTCCTGGCGCGCGCGAAGGCCGTAGCTGCCGTCCTTTTTCACGCAGTAGAGGTCATAGGGCAGCGCGAAGACATAGAAAGAAACCACGATCAGGATGAAACATTTTATTGCCGGGACCACCCGCCATTTTTTTCTCAGCACCAGCCATAAGAATGTGACCGCGGTTATGGGCAGGAACATCGCGGCCTGAGCCCGGGCCAGGTAGGACAGGCCGAAGCAGAGGCCGGTTAAGACGGCCATCCCGGCTTTCTTTTCCTCTAGCAGCTTCTGCAAGAAATAAATGCCGAATCCGAAGCCGAGCAAAAAGGCCGGCTCGCTCGCGGGGTTGGAACTGAGGTCAACCAGGAGCGGCTGGCTCACGAGCAAGGCCGCGGTGAAAACCCCGCCCGCCCGGCCGTAAACCCTCTTGCCCAGCAAATAAAAGGGGACCAGGAGCAGGGCGCCGAGCACGAAGTTGGCCATGCTCGCGGCGAACGACCAGTCCTTGAAAAATACATGGAAGGCCGCGATAAGCAGCGGATACAAGGGCTGGAAATAATGGTCAACTCCTTTGGCCCAATATGCGGTGCTGATTTTTCCCTGCGCGATGCTCCAGGCGTGCATGATATATCCGCAGCCGTCAAAAGACGGGGACTGGTATAATCCCACCCGGAAGCGGACCAGGAACGCAACGATGACCAGGCCGAAGAGCCACAAAACCCCGGCCATGCGGCTTAGTTCAGGACCCTGATTTGGTTTCAAGGGCAGGCTGTCTTTGGTTTCGGACAATTTATCTCCGCGCTGGAAACGTCATCTCAGGTTTGGTTGAATAAATTAACCTGGTCCTCCACCAGCTTTTGGATCTCCTTGAGCCGCGGCTCGCTCTCGGCCTCAAAGCGCATGACCAGCATGGGCTGGGTGTTGCTCGCGCGCACCAGGCCCCAGCCGTCCTCAAACATCAGGCGCATGCCGTCAACATCATTGAGCTTATAACCGAGCTTCTTAAAATGCGCCTTGACCTTTTCCACGATCTCGAACTTCTTCTCGTCGCTGGACTTGATCCTGAGCTCCGGGGTGCTGAACGCGGGCGGCACGTCAGCCAGGAGCTCCGAGAGTTTCTTGTTTGTCTTGGACAAAATTTCCAGCACCCGGGTGGAGGTGTAAACCGCGTCGTCAAACCCGAACCAGCGGTGCTTGTAAAAGATGTGGCCGCTCATCTCCCCCCCCAACTGGGCGCCCACTTCCTTCATCTTGGCCTTGATCAGGCTGTGCCCGGCCTTCCACATCAAAGGCTTGCCTCCGTGCTTTTCGATGTCGTCGAACAGACGGTGAGAGCATTTGACCTCGCCGATCACGGTCGCGCCCGGGACCTCCTTGAGCAGGGCCCGGCTCAAGAGGATCATGATGATGTCTCCCCAGATGATGCTTCCCTTGTCATCGATCATTCCGATGCGGTCCGCGTCCCCGTCGTAGGCGATGCCCAGGTCCGCCTTTTCGCTGAGCACCCTCGAGCGCAGTTCCGCCACATTTTTTTCAATGGTTGGGTCTGGGTGGTGGTTGGGGAACCTTCCGTCCATGTCGCAATAAAGCGCGGTCAACTGGCAACCCAGTTTTTTTATGACCACGGGAGCTATTGGTCCCGCGGTGCCGTTCCCGGCGTCGATCACCACCTTGAGCGGCCTCTCCAGCTTGACATTCTTCAGGATGTATTCCTCATAAGGCGTTGTCAGGTCGTAGTCCTTGACCGAGCCTTTGCCCGATGGATAGTTCCTGCTCTCAATGATCCCGCGCACCTTCTGGATCTCCTCGCCCCAGATCGTGTCTTTGCCCACGCAGACCTTGAAGCCGTTCTGGTCCGGCGGGTTGTGGCTACCCGAAACCTGGATGCCTCCGTCAACATTCAAATGGAACAGGCTGAAATAGACCAGGGGCGTGGTCACCACCCCGATATCAATCACCTCCAGGCCGGATTCAACCATGCCTTTGATCAGCGCCTTGGAGAGCGCGGGCGAACTCAGCCGGCAGTCTCTTCCCGCGGACACATTTTTCCCGCCCCGGTCAACGATCATGCGGGCGAACGCGCGCCCCAGGTTGTACGCGAATTCCTGGTCAAAGTCCTTGTCTGCGACGCCCCGGATGTCGTACTCCCTGAAAATAGACGGATTCATTATCATCCCGCACCTCCCAAGTTTTTACTCGACTCTCTAAAAATAAGGCCATAATCCAGTCCGGTCAAGCCATCGCGCAAATGGACGGAATAATCGCGGCTGATGAGTCCGAGTTTGAGAAAAATTGACCGCTCTCCGCTTTTTTCTAATCTGCTGTTGACAACCTGGGCGGAATTAAACCATAATTAAGGAAATAAATTTTCAAGGAGGACGGGTGATGAAGAGTGTAAAGGGTAAGATCGTATTGATCACGGGCGGCGCCATGGGCATGGGAAAAGATCTGGCCAAGAAATTCGCCAAGGACGGCGCCCGGCTGGTCTTGTGGGACCTCCGCCAGGCGGACTTGGATAAGACCGCGGAAGAGTTGAAGGGCCTGGGCGCTGAGGTCCGTACCTATGTGTGCGATGTCACCAAGCGCGAGATGGTTTACGAGACCGCGGCCAAAGTTAAAAAAGAAGTGGGCATTGTGGATATCCTGGACAATAACGCGGGGATCGTTTACGCCGGCAACTTTCTGGATGTGCCGGACGAGAAGCACTCCAAGTGCATTGATGTCAACGTCAACGGCATACTCTGGTGCACCAAGGCGTTCATGCCCGACATGGTCAAGCGCAACGACGGGCACATCATCAACATGGCGAGCGCCGCGGGCCTGATCGGAGTGGGCGGACTCGCGGTTTACTGCGCCACCAAGCACGCGGTGGTCGGGTTCAGCGACGCGCTCCGGGTGGAGCTGAAAAGGATGAAAGTCTCTGGCGTCAAGATCACCATCGTCTGCCCCAGTTTTGTCCAGACCGGCATGTTTGACGGGGTCAAGCCGCCCATGTTCACGCCCTGGCTTTCCACGGAAGTCATGTCCCAAAAAATCTACAACGGCTGCCTCAACGAGAAATACTTTGTGCGCGAGCCGCTGATGGTGAAGTTTATCCCGTTCCTCAAAGGCATCACCACCACCCGGGTAATGGACTACACCGGCCTGATTTTGGGAATGAACAGCGCCGCTGACAGCTGGCATGGGAGGACGGACCAGGACAAGTTTTTGAATAAATGATCGACCTGCATATCCACACCACCGCCTCGGACGGGTCGCATTCGCCGGGCGAGACTGTGAAGCTGGTCAAGGGAAAAGGACTCCGGGCCTTTGCAATCGCGGACCATAACACCATCGGCTCACTGCAAGAGACTTATGCCCTGGCCCAAAAAGAGCGCATCCGATATTTCCCGGCCGCGGAAATCGATACTTTCTTTCGCGCCCGGGACATCCACCTCCTGGCATACGGCGTTGATTTCAACCGGCCCGATTGGCGGGGATGGATGGAAGAAATCGCCCAGGCCAAGCTGGGCCATACCCGGCGCCGCGTGGACAAGCTCAAGGAGCTGGGCTTCAAGATCGAGTATGACGACCTGATGAAGATCACGGGCGGCAAGATGCCCAACGGAGGGGACTACGTTAAAGCCTTGAGCGTCACAGAAGAAGGCAGGGCGGACCCCCGCGTGAGGAATTACATTGACGGCCCGCGCTCCCGGGCATATTACCTTTACTTCTATATGGACTGGCTCCGGGCAGGCAGCCCCGCTTTTGTGCCCTTTGAAGAAATGGAATGCGGCGCTGTGGTGGAAAAAGTCGCGGCGCTGAACGCTGTGCCGGTGCTGGCGCATCCCATGGACACGCCGCTCGAGTATGTCCGGGAATTGATTGGCCGCGGCCTGGCCGGAATTGAGGCGTACACCAGCTACCACGACACGAAGCTTTCCGACTATTGGAAAAAATCGGCCCGGGAATTGGGGCTGTTCATCACCGCAGGCTCTGATTTCCACGGCAAGCCGATCAAGCCGGATGTGGAAATGGGCATAGAATGCGAGGAAGAGCCCGAGATTATTGACGGTCTCAGGGCAGCCATTAAACAAAACAAGGGAATTTATCTACAATAAACAGGGTCTTGAAAAAAGTTGCCGGATAACCCATGTCACCATGCAAAAAATGCCAGGTGGATATGAGAAACAAATATTAGAAAATAGGGTCTAAAAAAGGAGGATCGGATGTTGAATAGTGGAGAACTGGCGCCGAAATTCGAATTTAACGGTCAAGATGGCAAAAAAATAAATTTCCCCGCGGATTTCAAAGGGAAATGGCTGGCATTGATTTTCCTCAGGCATCTCGGCTGTCCGCTCTGCATGGAAAAAATAAACGAACTGGCTTCCAATCAACAAAAATATAAAGACCAAGGCCTGGAGCCTTTAGTGGTGGTCCAGAGCACGGAAAAACGGGTGAAGGACTATGCTCAGAAAAAAGGCGTCAAATTCAGCATGATCCCGGACCACGAACGACGGATCTATGAGCTATATGGGGTTGTCAAGGGCGGGCTGGGGGCATTTTTGGCGCCCGCGGTGACAATCGCGACCATCCGGGCGACGCTCAAGGGCAATTTCCACGGTCCGTTTGAAGGGGATGAGCTTCAAAAGCCGGCAAGTTTTATAATTGATCCTGACGGAAAGCTGGCTTTTTTGGAATATGGCAGGAATATTGCAGATATTACCAAAGAGACGAAATTATTCGAGGCTTTCGCCCAAGTGAAGGCCAAGAAAGGAAAATGATATGAAGAAAAATACCATCCTTGGCATCGTGGTTGCGGTTGTATTTTGCATTACAATAGGGATGGTCTTTGTTTTCCTGGCGGCAAAAGATCTGAAGACCAAGCGCCAAAAAGAGTCTCTAAAAAATGAAATCAAAAAACTCCATCGCAAACTGGCTTTTACCAACGACCCGGACCGCAATATGAGAAAAGCCCAGGAAGCAGAGGGCAAAGCAGACTGGAAAAATGCCCTGTATTATTATCGATTCCTGGCGGAAAGCCTCCACGATACAGACCCCAGAAAAGGGTTCGCATACTATAAAGAGGCTCAATGTTATTATAATTTAAACGATTACGGCCGCGCGCGGCTCACCCTGGAATACGGCCTGAACCATTATCCGGACATGTCCCAGGCGGACAAAGCCTTGTTTTTGATGGCGCAGATTTATATCAAGTCCGGCGAGTTTACAAATGCATACAAGACTTATAACGCTATCATCCGCCTGTTCCCCTACCGGGCTGAAGAAGCAAAACAATTGCAGCAACAGTTGCCGGAAGTGACCAAGAAGCTTCAGGAGGAAAAGAAAAACACTCCTCGAGTGGTCCCGACCAAGCCCTGACCGGAGTTCACTTCAGAACGCCGGTCCCGGACTTCTTGAGCAGGATGACGGTTTCCCTGGGAGTTTTTTGGGTTTTGACCAATTGGAAGCGTGAATTGAATTGAGGGTCATTCAACAACTCCTGCAGGTGCAAATACCTGACATCGCTTAATATGAAATCCGGATGATAACGGTCAAGGACCTTATTCACCCAGTCAACACTCCCCCACCAGTCCCATTTCAAACTCGGTGATATTTTTATGAGCTCCATTTTATCTTCGAGCCGGATTTGATAGACCTGGTCCGAGACCAGGCCCGCGCTGTCAATCATGTAATAATCCATCAGCTCAAAGCCGACTATGCCCACCTCCCCGGCCAGCACCCGGGCGCCGGGACCGGAGTTCGCTTTGACCGCGCGCGCCAAAGCCAGGTTGGCGGATTCCTTCAAGGTGACGGTGTTGATGTTCCGGTAGGGGAACTCCAGGAACAAGACCAGGGACAGCGTGGCGGGCAAAAGCAGGTTCAGGGTTTTCCCCAGCAGCCTGCTTTCGGAAAATAAGCCGCACAAGCCCTGGATGCCTATCGCCGCGAGGATCAGATAACCGGAAAGCATGGGTATTTTATACCAGAAAAAAATACCGGCCCGGCCCAGCGCGATACCCGCGAGATAAAAAATTATCCATAAAATAAAAACCAGCGCCCAGCGCTGCCGGGACAGAGCGCGCAGAGATCCCAAAATGGCAAAAAGCAGGTAGGCGATCAATGCCGGGTAGACCAGGGCCAGGCCACCGCCCCTCTCTTCTAAACCCGGGAACCAACCCGCAAATTTCCAAAGAACCAGCCTGGCCGGCAGGATGTGGATCAATTTTTTGGCCAGGATGGAATGCGGGATCAAAGACCCGAAGTAGCCGTAAGAAAAAATCAGCCAGGGAGCAAACGCGACCAGGACCGCGAACCCGGCCAGGATGGCTTTCCCGGGATTCCTGAAAAAACGGACCGTCAAAACCGCGGCCAGGAGCGCCAGGCCGTCGATCCGGGTCATCAGCAGCAAAGCCCCGGCCGCTCCGAAAAGCACGGGCCGCTTTTTCAAATCCAGCCAGACCGCAAGCAGACATAGGAACGTGAAGAACATGGTCTCCATGCCGGTTGCCAGGTTCATCCAGAAATGCGGGAAGAATACAAACAGGAATGTCGCGGTCAGCGCCAGGCCCCGGTCCTTGGCCTCCCGGCAGACCAGATAAACCAGCATCGCGGCCAGCCCCGAAGAAATCAGGTTGATGACATCCGCGGCCAAAGGAACGCTCATGCCCATGACCCGGAAACCGGCCAGGAGCAGGCAGAACAGGGGCGTGGTCGTGCCCTGGGTGCGCTCGCCCAGGTTGTAAACAAAGCCGTTGTGGCGCGCGATATTTTCAGCGTAGCGGAAGGTTATGAAGGCGTCGTCGATGGAAAGCATCCCCTGATGACGGATATACCAGAGCATCGCTCCGAAAAAAGCAGTGGCGCTGATAAAAATCATCGCCGGGATCAGCCGCTCGGAATTTTTGGAATTTTGGGGCATGTTAACCCAGTACTTTTCGTAAAACCTTTATCGCGTAGTCAATGCCCTGGTCGTCAACATCAAGGTGGGTGACCGCGCGGATAGCGTCCCTGCTCACGGGGAGCATCAACACGCCTTTCTCGTTTAAGGCCTTGAACAGGGACAAGGCGTCCATGCCCTTCCTGGTCACGCGGAAGACGATGATGTTGGTCTGGACCTTTTTGAGATCGATTTCGATCCCGGGCAGTTCCGACAACGCCCTGGCCAGCCTTGCCGCGCGTTGGTGGTCGTCCGCCAGCCGCTTGATGTTATGCTTGAGCGCCCAGATCCCGGCCGCGGCCAGGATTCCCGCCTGGCGCATGCCCCCGCCCAGCATCTTGCGGTTGCGCAAAGCCGCGCTGATGAATTCCCTGCTCCCGCACAGCAAAGAACCGACCGGGGCGCCCAACCCCTTGGAAAGGCAGAAGCTCACCGAGTCAAAATGACCGGTGATCTTTTTAACATCGACCTTGAGCGCGGTCGCCGCGTTAAACACCCGCGCCCCGTCCAAGTGGCTCTTGATCCCGAGCCGTTTGGCCTCCCCGCAAATTTCTTCAATGTCCTGGAGCGGGAATATGACGCCGCCGCCCCGGTTGTGGGTGTTCTCGATCAGGACTAGGGAGGTGGTCGGGTTGTGGACGCTCGCGGCCATGAACGCGGAGAGCATTTCATCCCTGGTGAAGGTCCCTCCCCTTCCCGCGACCATGGGCACCACGCCGCTGATCGCGGAGATGGCCCCGGACTCCAGGAGGTAGCTGTGGCTGCCCTCGCCCGCGATCACACTCTGGCCGTGGCGGGTGTGGGTTTTGATGGCCACCTGGTTGCTCATGGTCCCGGAAGGCATGAACAGCGCGGACTCTTTGCCCGCGAGCCTGGCCGCCATTTCCTGGAGTTGATTTATGCTCGGGTCTTCGCCGAACACGTCATCGCCCACTTCAGCGGACGCCATGGCGCGCCGCATTTGCGGTCCGGGCCTGGTCACGGTATCGCTGCGCAGGTCAACCGTCATCTTTGCTTTCATAGGCTTCATTCTATTCGCCAGCCCGCCCCAATTCAAATTTGTTCAGTTTTCCTGACCTTGATCAGCGCCAGCGCGAGCAGTGAAAGAAACGCGGCCAGGCTGAAATAAAGCGCGATTCGGAAAGACCGGGGCCGGTAAACAATTTCAACGCGGTGCTTCCCGGCCGGCAGCTCCAGCGCGCTAAAAAAGCTGGCTGGCTCCAGCCGCTTCTCCGCCCCGTCAACAAAGACCCGCCAGCCCGGATAAAAAATCTGGCTGATCGAAAGCCAGCCTGGTTCCGCGACTTCAACCACCAGGCGATAGCTCTGGCTGGAATGGCTTATCACCCTGATCTCATCCTCGGCAAAATCCCGGGATTTCCTGGCCTCTTCGACCGCCTCCTTGAAAAAGACCACCTCGTTCGATAAATCTTTTCCAGGTCTTTCAACCCCGGCATCCTCCTTTTCCCACTGCCCGGACTCGGCCATAAAAAACATGGGAAGCGCCTGCTCGTTTTTGTAAAACCAGAACTGGTCCGAGCCCAGCAGCGTGAGACGCGCCAGGGCCTCCGGCTCGTCCACCCGCAAGTCCACCCAGCCCGACCAGTCATAGTCGGAGTTATTTCCCGGGAGCGTGACCAGGAAAAAAGCCTCGCACGCCGGCAAATTCAGCTTGACCCTGGCCAGGTTATTCTCGCGGGCATGCTTTTGAGGAAAAACATGGCGGGCGTATTCGAGCTTCGACTTATGGCGGCGGTCTGAACGAGCCGCCATGAACCAGACCCCGTCCGGCTCTTTGACAACGGCCTCGGCCTGAATCCTCGGGAAAAAACTCAAAGAAAATATTTGAATGCAGTCTGCGCGCGAAGACCCGCAGTAAGCAGGCACTCCCCGGAACCCGTTGAGGTCCTTGAGCGAGCAGCGGTTTCCCTGGACCCGGCTCGCGGGATGCTGGAAAAGGGTCTTGGCAAAGGCCCTTTGCTCCGGAAAATACGCCAGGCCGATATGCCTGGCGGAAGGCGCCAGCATGTCAGCGGTCTCCAAGATCCGCTCCACGCTCCGGTTGTAAGGGAGCGGAGTCCTGGTTATGACATATTTCACGGCGCATAAATCGAGCAGCGAGCTTTCCGCCTTCTCCGGCATCACCTCCAAATAGCCCACCTTGTTGTACCAGTATTCAAAGGCCTGCTCCCGGGTGTGGCCGTTGATGTAGTTGACCAGCTCCACGAATTTTTTATGGTTCACCCCGTCCATCACGCTCAAGGCCGCAAGGTCCAATAACTGGTTGATGTTGGCCGGAAATACTTCGCGCTCAAAATAAAACCTTTGCAGGCTGTCCTTTCTAACCTGGTTGAAGAGCCGACTCTGCCGGAGCCGGCTCAAATTGTAGTCAGGATATATCGGCTCCTGCCATGTATTCCGGAGCAGGCCCGAAAATAACATCAGGCCGATCAAAAGTCCGGCGCCGAGTGTTTGAGCGCCTCCGGACCCGCGCGCGAAAAGCGCCCAGCCGAAAAATAAAATCGAGAGGCACAGTTCCAAGAGGACTTCCGGGTTCAGCGCGGTCCCGGCCTGCTGGAACGGGAAAAAAAGCAAAAGCAGGGCCGCGGACACCATCAGCGCGAGCAGGATTTTCCAGACCGGCGTCTCCCTGCTCCAGATTTTATCGATCACCCGGCCGCTGAGCAGGCTCGCGCAAAGGATCAGTCCGGGCCAGGGATGCTTGAAGTTCCCGGAAAGGCTGAAGGGAAAGACCAGTCCCAGGAGATGAAAGACCGGCAGCCCGAAACTGAAGCCCAAAAAGAAAATCAGCCAAGCGGACCATGCCCGAAAAATCGCGGGGGTTTTCCGCAGGCTCATGAACGCCAGCACGAGCAGGGGCAGAAACACCATGCCCAGGCCGGGGCAAAGCCAGGGCAGGCTGCTTTGCTGATAACCCGGGATCCAGCCCGAAATTTTCCCGCCCAGCGTGGGCGCGTGGAAAAAAGCCGCGCCCGCCTTGCCCGGCCCGAAGAACCAGGGCGAAAAAACCGCGAGAAATTCTTTTATCGAATAATGATAAAGCCCGGCGCCGGGAAGGTGGAAATGATAACCTCTCACCCAGTATTCCAGAAAAGTGAGGATCAGCGGCAGGGATAGAAAAACCGCGGCGGCGTTCGCCAGGCCGAACCTTGCCGCGATTGCGCGCCTCTCTTTTTTGTCCGCGGCCAATGAAAACCCGGACACGCTCAAGACCATGAACAGCCAGTCGTAAAAAATCGCCTCCGGGTGCCCGGAGTTGAAGAGCGCGAACAGGCAGAGCGCGGCCAGGACCGGCCATTTTTTGCTTTTGCTCCCGGCGATCTTCATCCCTAGCAGGACCAAAAGCGGCAGCAAAAAGTCCGCGTTCAAATAATTCTCGTTCAGAAAAAACTGAAAATAGCCGGAAAAACAGAACCCGAAGAGCACGACCAGGGAGCCGGTGATTGAGAGCTTGAGCTTCCGCCCCAAAATGTAGCTGAAAAACCCCGCCAGCCAGAACCTGAAAATCACATACAGCTCGTAAGCCGCAAGGCCCGGCCACAGGTATAGAAAAACCTTGAGCGGGTAAAAAGCGGCCGAGAGCATGTTGCCCAGGAGCGGCGCGCCCAGCGCGTTGTTCGGGTTCCAAAGCGGGAACTGCCCGGCGCTGAATTCATTCCTGATCAGGTGGTCGAAGGAATACTGGCCGAGCAGGTAATACTGCTCCTGGACCGCGCCCAGGTAAATATTCTCCCCGTTCAAAATCCGGGGGCCCCACAGGACCAGGACTCCGAAGAGCGGCGCAAGAGCGGCGAGCAGGTATTCGATCCTGGAAATTTTTTGCTCCGGGCCGGAATGATTCATCAATAGTTCACCGAGTCCTTGGTCGATAGCATGACCACGTCAAACACGCTGCGCACGGTCCGAAAATTCTTGGGCGCGAGCAAAAGGTTGGACCAGATGCGGAAGGGCGAAAAATAAAACCTGCGGTAGGCGCTCTTCCGGAAATTTTTCAACTGCTGGTCCGATACCGCGCTCAGGTTCATGGTCAGGGTGCTGTAATCGGCCAGGCTGATTCTGCGGGAGAGCGCGCGCAGTTGCTCGTCGCTCTCCACCAGGGCGGTGCCCGGGAAGGGGTTGAGGTGGAAAAAGCTTGCGATCTGGAGCTTGCTGTCAAGCGCGAAATCAATGGTGGTCTTCATCTCGGCCTCGGTCTCGTGGGGAAAGCCCAGGATGAAATATCCCGCGGCCATGATCCCCCGCTTATAGGTCTGCTCGATGGTCCATTTGACCCTGCCCAGGTCCAGCCGCTTTTTCATTTCAATCTGGCGCTCCGGGTTGGCGCTCTCGATCGCGTAGTCAACCCGGTAGGTCCCGGCCGCTTTCATCAGGTCCAGGAATTCCTCGTCCATCAGGTCCGCGCGGATGCCGTTGGGAAAGCTGAGCCAGAGCTTGTAACCGCGGCCCGCGATTTTTTTCAAGATCTCCTTGCCCCGCCTGGCGTCCAGGTTGAAAGAGTCGTCAACGATCTCCAGCTCCTCAACACCGTATTCCCTGACCAAAAAATCTATCTCCGCAAGCACATGGTCAGCTGAGCGCGCCCGGAACTTCTTGCCGAAAAGGTTGTGGCAGAAATAGCAGTTGTACGGGCAGCCGCGCGAGGTGAACACGGGCAGCAGCCGGGACGAATGCTTGAGCGTGTTCTCGGAATTTCTTATCCGCGACCCGAAATATTTCTCCGGGTCAAGCAGCGGCCAGCTTATCTCCAGCTCGTCGATCTCCTGCTTGGGAGGCCTGACGCCCACCAGCCGGGGCTGGTTGTCAACGCGGAGCATCAACCCGGGAATCCGTTCCAGCGGCTGACTGCTCTCAAGCGCATTCAGCAGTTCGATAAATGTCTCCTCGCCCTCCCCCGCAACCGCGTAATCAAATGACCCGTCCTCAAGCACGGCCTCGCCCACACTCGTGGCATAAGGCCCGCCCAGCACGATCAAAACCCCGGGCATTTCTTTCTTGATAGCGGCCGCAAGCTCGTGCGCTTCCTTGGCCTCAAAGCTCAGGGCCGTGATCCCGACCAGGCCGGGCTTGGAAATTTTCAAACGGGAGACCATCTCAGCCGCGTTAATCCTGAGCCTCCTGCCGTCTATGATTTCAACTTCATCCTTGCGCTTTTTTCCCAAATAGCCCGCAAGATAGCCCAGGCCCAGAGGCGGCGGGCACGCAACGATTATGGAATCCGGCCTGACCAAACAAATCTTCACGCTTCTATTATCTTCCTAAACCCGGTTTGCTCAAAATCTCCATTATTATTAGAGACTTTCAGACCAGGTTAGTTTCAGCCATCATCTTGAACTTAAACCCAAACTCTGCTATAGAATTCACGGAGGCGAAAATGAAACTATCCCGGAAATTGGCATGGTTCGGATGGGCGTTGCTGATAATGCTCTGCGGCCGCGTGAGTCTGGCCGCCCCGGAAAAGGTCTTCGATTACTGGCCGGTGAAGCCCGGAGAATATTCCACGCCCAGGTCGATTTTTTTCGCGAGCAAGGCGGTCTCCGCTCCCGAGGCCGCGCTAAGCGAGGACAACCAACCGGTCCGGTTGAAACCAGGCCAGGAGTTGATCGTGGACTTCGGCGCGGATGTGGGAGGTTTTTTCGAATTCAAGGTGAACGCAGCCTCTCCGGCAAAAGTCATTATCTCCTATTCCGAGGCCGCCAAGTTCGCAAAAGGCGAGCGGGATTTAATCACCACCGCCCTTTCCTCATCCCGAAAGCTCACGGAAAGGACTTACACCATCAAGGCCGGCGGCTGGTTCCAGGACCCGGTGCTCATGGGAGGGGCAAGGTATGTCCGGGTCAAGGTTGAAAAAGGCGAAGTCGCGCTCGACGCAATCCGCTGCAAGAACATGTTTCTGCAATGCGATCCCTCAAAGGCGGGATGGTTCCTGACCGACGACGAGTTGCTCAACAAGATCTGGTATGCGAGCTATTACACGGTCTGTCTGGACACCATCCATTCCAACCAGGGCGCCAAGTCGGGCAAGGAGAAAATCGGGGAAGGCGAATGGGTGATTGTTGACGGCGCCAAGCGCGACCGTCTGATCTGGTCCGGCGACCTGGCGGTCGCCAACCGCTCAGCCTATGTCACCAACGGCCGCTACGACATCGCGCGCGACTCGCTCCTGAGCCTGGCCCGCTGGCAGTATCCCAACGGCATCTACCCGGCCTGCAGCCGCACCGAGCTGGGCAAGAGCGTAGCCAAGATGTTCATCGAATACTCGCTCTGGCAGGTGGCCAACAGCTATGAATACTACCTCTATTCCGGGGACCGCGCGTTCCTGGAAGAGATTTACCCGGGCATGGTCAAGGCCATGGAATACCACGACTCCAGGACCACTCAGGGGCTTTTGTTCCAGGTCCCGCTCAAGGACGGCATGAATTACAGCTACGGGATCCTGCGCACCGGGCACATGGCTTACCTGAACGCGCTTTATTACATGACTTTGCACGCCGCTTCCCAGATCGCGATCGCTCTGGACGAGTATGGCCAGTCCCAGATCTTCCTATCCCGCGCCGACCGCATTGAGGAATCCTTCAACAGCTTCTTCTGGGACGCCCAAAAAGGCGCCTATGTTGACATCCGCTTTGACAAGAACCACCACGCGCTTGACGGCAACGCGTTCGCCGTGATCAGCAACCTGGCGGACGACGCCAAGACCGAGCAGGTGATCAGGTTTTTCAATACCGACCTTAAATTGCAATGGGGGGACCGCCAGTTCGACCGCTCTTACTTCTTCCCCAATAAAATACCCTTCACCATCGGACACAACGCCCGCTTCGTGATGCCGCTCGTGAACACCTTTGACGCGATCGCGCGTTTTCATGCCGGGTACGACATCGAGGCCATTGACCTGATCCGGCGCTGCTGGGGGGACATGGTCAACAAGGACCCCAACTTCACCACCTGGGAATGGATCGGAAAAAACGGCGGCCCGGATTCTCCAATGACCTCTCTGGCCCATGCCTGGAGCGCGGGCGCCAGCTTTGTGCTCAGCGAGAAGGTTCTGGGCGTGGTCCCGCTCGAGGCCGGGTACAAGAGCTACAAGATCGAGCCGCACACCTCCAGCCTGAGCTGGGCCCAGGGAGCGGTGCCCAGCCCGCGCGGGGATATCTCAGTCAGCTGGAAGAGCGACCCGGTGCGCTTTGAAATTGAAATGGATGTGCCCAAGGGGCGCGGGCCGAGCGTGAGTCTTCCCAGGAAGGGCGAGCATTGCAAGGTCTGGCTGGACAACGAATTGATCTCGGCTCCGGGCAAGGAGACCAAAAGCGAAAAAATCGTGGGCAGTTCCTCGGATAAGAAATACCTCAGCTTTGAACTTGCCGAAGGCGGCAGGCATAAATTGGTGATCGAGAAAACCGAAGAGGAGAAAAAATAAAAATGAAAATATTGAAAGGGACGCAGGATTGCATTACAGACAAGTGAAACCATGAAATCATTTGAACACGGATACCTGTATGACATCCTGCTCTCCCACCAGCTGCTGATGTGAATGCGCGCGGTCGGCGAATTCAAAGGCAGGCAGGTGCTTTATGCCCGACAATCGCCCGAAGTCCTGGAAACCATGCGCAAGGCCGCGATCATCCAAAGTACGGAATCTTCAAACCGCATCGAAGGCATAACTGTCGCGCCCGGGCGTCTGCCCGGCCTGGTCGGAAAAAGCGCCAAACCCAAAGACCGCTCCGAACAGGAAATCGCCGGGTACCGGGACGTATTGGCCGAGGTTCACGCCAACCATTCCCGGCTCAAGCTCTCTGCCAACCTCATCAAAGACTGGCATGGCTCGATGTATAAATACACCGGGGAAAAAGCCGGAGTTTGGAAAACCAAAGACAACTTCATCATGGAAACCCGGGCCGATGGCAGGGCGGCGGTGCGGTTTCAGCCGGCCTCGGCCATATCCACGCCCAAATACATGGAAAAACTGCTCGCACTCTTCAACCACGAACTCTCCCGGGGCAAGGCCGACCCCATCATACTCATCGCCAGCATGGTCCTCGATTTTGAGTGCATACACCCTTTCAAGGACGGTAACGGCAGGATCGGCAGACTCCTGACCCTGCTCCTGCTTTATCAGAGCGGCTACCAAGTCGGCAGGTTCATCAGCCTGGAAAGGATTGTGGAACAGAGCCGGGAGACTTATTACGACGCCCTGAAACAAAGCTCGCTGGGCTGGCACAAGGCCGGGCATGATTTGAGGCCGTGGTGGAATTATTTCCTGGGCATGCTCACCGCCGCTTACAAAGAATTTGAAGCCAGGGTAGGAAATATCACCACTGCCAAAGGCGCCAAGAGAAAAATGGTCCTTAATACCATTAAGCGATTGCCCGAGAAGTTTTCTATTTTTGAAATCCAGCAAATCTGTCCTGCTGTGAGTCGGGATTTGATCAGACTGGTCTTGAAAGATTTGAAAACAGAGGGAAAGGTTGTGTGTCTGGGCAAGGGACCCGGGGCGTTGTGGAATAAAAGAGGTAATATCCTTAAATAAGGGTAAAAATAAGGGTAATGTCCATGGTTTTACCATTACAAAAACAGATGCTTGATTGAAGAAGAAAGCATAAATTGGTGATCGAGAAAACCGAAGAGGAGAAAAAATAAAAATGAAGAGCTTGAAAATTCTGGCCCTGGTTTTTATTTTCGCATTGGCTGCCCAGTGCGCGGTCCAGTTCTACCCGCGCAAGGTGACCGAGGCTGAGAAGATGTCGAGCAATGTGGCTTTCGCGGTTGACACCCTGGGCGCGTCTCTGCTCAGGAGCACTCAGGCGCGCAAGGCCAGCAAGCCCGAGCGTCAAAAAATTCAGGTCCAGAGTTACATGTTTTACGCGGACCCCAAATTCCACGACCCCAAAAATTTCTATCCTGACCCCGGCCCAGGCCCCATCAAGGACATGAAGCAGGAATTGTATAAGGACGAAAAAGACCACCAGATCCTTCTGGTCAGCTGGCCCAGCGTTTACAAGCCGGTCAACCCGGAATTCCAGAAACTTTATGACACCTACCAGGAAGACTGGACCGTGTACGCCCTGTATTTCAAGCATAAGAAGCCCGCGTCAATCGGGGTGGTGATGACCCACGGCTGGACCGGCGGTTCGGTCAAAAGCAATTTCCAGATCAACGGCAACCGCGTCAAACGCCTGGTTGAAAAAGGTTATGATGTGCTCTTCATCCAGCAGCCTTACCACGGAATGCGCATGCCCAAAGGCTCCTATTTCTCCGGCGAGTATTTCATCAGCGGCGAGGTCAGCCGCCTCAACGAGGCCATGTGCCAGGCGGTTACAGATATGCGGAGCGGCGTGCGCTGGCTCAAGCAGGACCACAAGCTGGTCGGGATGTACGGCGGCTCCTTGGGAGGAGTGGTCACGCTCACCACGGTCGTGAACGAGCCCCTGCTCGATTTCGCAATCGCATGGGTGCCGCCCTCAAGCTGGGTAGACCTCACCACCAACAGCCAGCTCGTGCCCTATGTGGTCCAGGCCATCTACGACTCGGGAATCGGGTTCGACCTCGCGCGCCAGATTTTTTACCCCACCAGCCCGGCCAACTTCTCGCCCGCGATCAAAAAGGAAGACGTCCTGATCGTCGCGGGCATGGGCGACAACTTCGTGCCCGTGAACCAGCCCATCCTGATCTGGGAAAAATGGGGCAAGCCCCAGATCCACTGGTTCCCCGGAGGACATGTCCTGAACTTCGGCTCCAAGCAGGCGCAGCAGGTGGAGGATGAATTCTTCGCGCGTCAGGAGGCCAAACTCGGCAAGGCCGGGAAATAGTGGCAGGAATAACAAATTGAGAAAAATTTTTTACGCCGCATAGGCGCAGAGAATGCAAAGAAAAACAAATATTTATTTATTCTCTGTGTACTCTGTGTCTCTGTGGTTAATTAACTCTTGATTGGACTAATAAATGCCCAAGTTTGAAATACCAAGCCTCGGACTGATCGCCTGCAACCTGCTCTGGCGAGAGCTGTCTTTTTTCGCGAGCAAGAGCAGATGCGAGGTCCAGTTCTTCTTCCAACCCCAGGGCCTGCACAATAACCCCGCGGACATGCGCAAGAAACTCCAGGAGGTCATAGATAAAATCGAGGCTGAGCATGAATTCGATTACCTGGTCTTCGGCTACGGTCTTTGCTCTGCCGGGATCGAGGGACTGGTCAGCAAAAAATTCCCAATGGTCTTTGCCCGCGCCCATGACTGTCTGACTTTCCTCCTAGGCTCACAGCAGAGGCACGAGCAGATTTACAAGGAGCACGCGGACGCTTACTGGTACAGCCCGGGCTGGATCGAAACCGGGAACCAGCCGAGCAAGGAACGCATTGCAAAATCTTTCAAGACCCTGGCCGATAAATACGGAGAGGAACAGGCCGAGATCCTTTTGCCGGAACTCGAGTCCTGGATCAAAAATTATCACAAGGCCATTTACATAGACCTGGGAGTCGGCCCTCGCAAAAAATATCTCGAATACACCAAAAAATGCGCCGAGGAACTGGGATGGAAATTGATCCAATTAAAAGGCGACCCCAGCCTGGTCAAAAAACTTTTCTCCGGAAATTGGAATAACGACGAATTCCTGATCGTCCCGCCCGGCCAACCTGTGGCACAAAGCTTCAAAGGCGACATCATCAAATGCCAGGTCGCCTGCAACCCCTGCGACCAAGCCTAATAGGCTAGATCGAGCCAGCTAATCTGGATTCCCACTTCCGTGGGAATGACGCGACGCGGTCGTTTTGTCATTCCCGGCTTTGACCGGGAATCCAGGTTTGTTCTGTTGGAATATTTATGAATTCCTGGTCGCCCCGCCCGGCCAACCCGTGCAACAGAGCTTCAAAGGCGACATCATCAAATGCCAGGGAGCATGTTACACTAGTACCAAGTGATCTAAATAATTGGCGGTGGAGGTGGATAAAAGCATGGACCAATTAAA
>Ga0315287_10000573_pt1 | contig 32404 bp, 31 predicted proteins | sample YL17G11_0_MG_FD_205037 | JGI IMG/M metagenome (GOLD analysis project Ga0315287, IMG submission 205037) | Sediment microbial communities from Yellowstone Lake, YNP, Wyoming, USA - YL17G11_0 | ecosystem: Environmental > Aquatic > Freshwater > Lake > Sediment | place: USA: Wyoming | collected...
ATATGTGCCCGACCTGCGAAAAGAGCGGCAACTGCGAGCTCCAGGCGCTGGCCTACCGCTTCCAGATGCTCGTCCCGCGATTCCCCTTTCTGTTCCCCAAAAAAGAAGTCGAGCCGGCAGGGACGAAGATCCTCATGGAACAAAACCGCTGCATCAAATGCCTGCGCTGCGTGCGCGGCATCCGGACGAAGGACAATAAATCCGTCTTCGGCCCCCTGCGCCGGTCCCGGAGCAAGCAAATTTCCGTCGATCCCGCCTTGGCCTCGGGTCTGTCCGAAGCCTGGGCCCGAAAGGCCATGGACCGTTGCCCCGTCGGCTGCATCCTGAAGAAGGAGGTCGGCTTCGCCGTGCCCATCGGACGGCGCAAGTTCGACAAAAAGCCCATCGGCAGCGAGATCGAGAAGAGCCGTAGCTGAGGAGAGTCCGCCATGAGCAAACCCGTCATCGCCACCGCGTCCCTGGCCGGCTGTTTCGGCTGTCACATGTCGTTTCTCGATATCGACGACCGCATCCTCAAGCTCATCGACCTCGTCGAATTCCACAAATCGCCCATCGACGACATCAAGACGTTCACCAAGCCCTGCGATATCGGACTGATCGAGGGCGGATGCTGCAACAGCGAAAACGTCGAAAACCTTCGGGCTTTCCGCAAACACTGCAAGATCCTGGTGTCGGTGGGCGAATGCGCCATCATGGGCGGCCTGCCGGCCATGCGCAACGGCATCCCCATCCGCGAGTGCCTCGAGGAGGCCTACCTCCGAGCGCCCACGGCCGATCCGGAGGAACGGATTCTGCCAGGCGACGAGGACCTGCCCATCATCCTGGACCGGGTCTACCCGCTCCACGAGATCGTCCCGGTGGATTATTTCCTTCCGGGATGCCCCCCCTCCGCCGATCTGATCTGGGAAGCGCTGACGGCGCTCGTCGAAGGGCGGCCCCTGAACCTCACTTACGACATCCTCAAGTTCGACTAAAGGCGGTATCCCATGGCTCGAAAGATCGTCATTGAACCCGTCACCCGGGTGGAAGGCCACGGCAAGGTCACCATCCTCCTCAACGACAAAAATCGTGTCGAGCGGAGCCGGCTTCATATCGTCGAGTTCCGCGGTTTCGAGCGCTTTGTCCAGGGCCGTCCCTATTGGGAAGCCCCGGTTCTGGTCCAGCGGCTGTGCGGCATCTGTCCCGTGAGCCATCACCTGGCCGCGGCCAAGGCCATGGACGCGGTCGTCGGCGTCTGCCCCGAGGGGCTCTCGCCGACGGCGGAAAAGATGCGACGCCTGATGCACTACGGGCAGATGTTCCAGTCCCACGCCCTGCATTTCTTCCATTTAGCGTCGCCCGACCTGCTGTTCGGCGCCGACGCCGACCCGGCCATCCGCAACGTCATCGGAGTGGCCCTCCACCACAAGGAATTGGCCGTCCGAGCCGTCCTCCTGCGGAAGTTCGGCCAGGAAATCATCCTGGCCACGGCCGGCAAGAAGATCCACGGCACGGGGGCCATCCCCGGCGGCATCAACAAAAATTTATCCGTCGAGGAGCGGGATTCCTTCCTCAAAGGCCCGGCGCCGCTCAACATCGATACCATGATCGTTTGGGCCCGCGAGGCCGTCGAGTTTTTCAAGGATTACCACGGCAAGAACCGCGGCCTCGTCGACGGATTCGCCGCTTTCCCGTCGAACCACATGGGCCTCGTCCGTAAGGACGGAGCCCTCGACTTCTACCATGGCGCTCTGCGGGTCGTGGACACCGACGGGAAAAAGATCCTGGACGATATCGACTACCGCGATTACCTGCGCCATATCGGCGAAGAGGTCCGCTCTTGGACCTACATGAAGTTCCCCTACCTCCTGGCCCTGGGCAAGGAGGCCGGCTGGTACCGGGTCGGGCCGCTGGCCCGCCTCAGCGTCTGCGATTTCATCCCTTCGCCGCTGGCTCAGAAGGAATTCGAAATATTCCGAGCCTATACGAACGGCAAACCCAACGGAATGTCCCTGCATATGCACTGGGCCCGGCTCATCGAACTCCTCCACGCCGCCGAGGTTATGAAGGAGCTCCTCCTCGACTCCGACCTGCAGAAAGACGACCTCGTCCGCAAGGGTAAAAAAGCGGCCGAGGGCGTCGGCTTGGTCGAAGCGCCGCGCGGCACGCTCTTCCACCATTACCGCGTCGACGCCGACGACCGGATCGCCATGGCCAATCTCATCGTCTCCACGACGAACAACAACGAGCCCATGAACAGGGCCGTGAACTGGGTGGCCATGAACGTCATCGACGGTCAATCCGAAATCACCGAGGGCATGCTCAACCGGGTCGAAATCGCCATCCGCGCCTACGACCCGTGCTTGAGCTGCGCCACCCACGCCGTGGGCCGCATGCCGCTCGAAGTCGAAATGGTGGATGCCGGAGGCCGGGTCATCGATTCCCGCCGGCGATGAGGGGGCTCGATGTGCACCCGCCGAAACACGCGAAAATTCCCAGCGAGGATTTTCGCTCCGGTTCCTCCCTCGCTCTTTTCGCCTTCGGCGAAAATCCGTGCCCGCTCGGTCGTCAACGGGTTTCGGCGGGTGCACATCTCGCCCTGATCTTCCCTTCCAGCTGCGATACCAAAGCTTATCTCTTTAAAAAACTTAATACGATCCAGTCCAAGAAGGACTCATTAAAGATTCGAATTAACGTCATCGGGAACTCCGGCCGGGGAGAAGACGGCATCGGACCCGCCCTCGAAGCGCGGATCAGGAAGGCTAAACCCTCCCTGTCGCTCACCTCGAAATCCCTTCGCCCTTGCCTCCCCTCCAGCCGCAATTCCACCGTTGATCTTATTGAAGGATCTCTTTCATTTTGTGTGGATGAGATCGGGGTCATGGTCGAAGCGACCCATCGAGGGTTTAGCCGTTCCAAGTCGTTTTCGAGGGGAGCCGGCCCGGAAAGAGGCCGGCCGGCGAAGATGTTCGAGCATCCCGGACCAAGACCGTTAGATCAATTACGGGATGCGAGTTCTGAGCCGCCGAGAAAACGGCGCGGGAACGGCGTGAAAAACCCGAGCGGGTCGCCAGGCCATGACCTTGATCTCATTTTCTCCATACAAAATGGAAGAGGACCTTATTGAACAGCCGAATGCGCTTTTGTCCAAGAAAGCTCCAATGAAAACTCTGATCATCGGCATCGGCAATCCCGGCCGCGGGGATGACGGCCTGGGTCCGGCCCTCGTCGAACGGCTGGCCGGGGCGGCGGCCGGGACTTGGCCCGAGGGATCGATCACCGAACCGCCGGAGGGGATTTCGGCCCTCTGGAAATACCAGCTCAACATCGAGGACGCCGGCCTGATCAGGGACTTCGATCGCGTCGTCTTCGCCGACGCTTCAATGGAAGAAAGCGAGCCCCCCACGCTCAAGGAAATAACCCCGGCGGCCTCGATCGCCTTCACGACGCACGAACTGTCCCCCGCCGCGGTCCTGGCCCTGTCCGAGGAGCTTTACGACCGCGCTCCAAGCGCTTTCCTCCTGTCCATACCGGGATTCTCCTGGGACCTGGCCGAAGGCTTGTCCGACGGCGCCCGCCGGAACCTCGACCGGGCCGTCGACCTCCTGCGGGATCATCTCGAACGCTTGTAATGCCGGAGCAGGGCGGGCCTCTCGTCGTGGTATAATCGTCCGCGGTCCTCACGATGAAAAAACAGATTTATGTCCTCCAGGATATCCTCGGAACCAACAAGAAAGTCGCCGCCGAGATCCGGGCGGCCTGCGAAGAGCGCGGAATTCTCCTCCTCAATCTCATGAGTTCGCCCGGCGCGGGGAAAACAACCCTGCTCGAAAATCTAGCCGACAGTCTGAAAGACAGTCATCGGCTGGCCGTCATCGAAGGCGACATCGAAACCGAGCGGGACGCCGAACGGATCCGGGCCAAGGGTGTGCCGGCCTGGCAGATCACAACGGGAGGCGCCTGCCATCTCGAAGCCAAGATGATCGCCAGGGTCCTGCCCGAGGTGTCCCCGGACATCGATTTTCTGTTCATTGAAAACGTCGGCAACCTCGTCTGCCCCGCTTCCTACGACCTGGGCGAACGCCTCCGCATCGTCCTCTTGTCATCCCCCGAAGGCGATGACAAACCCAAGAAATATCCCCTGGCTTTCACCTCCGCCCACGTCCTCCTGTTGACCAAATCCGACCTCCTGCCGCATCTCCCCTTCGACGTCGAACGGGCCAAAGCCGAAGCCCTCGAACTCAACCCGAAACTTCGTATTTTCGTCCTTTCGGCTTTGACCGGCGAAGGGTTGAATGAATTCGTCGAATTCCTTCTCGCCGCGCGGCGGGAATTGCGGGCCGCCCATGCATGAGCTGTCCGTCATCGCCTCCCTGTTTGAGACGATCGAAACCCTGGCCGGAGAAAACGGGGCCAAAGCCGTGACGGGCGTCTGGATCAAGGCCGGGGCGCTCTCCGGAGTGGTTCCCGAGCTTCTCGAGTCGGCCTTCGATATCTTTAAGCAAGGGACGATCGCCGCCGGGGCGAACCTGACCATCAAACGCCCCCCGCTGACCATCCAATGCCGGACCTGCCGGACCGAAACGGTCGGAACTGATTTCATCCTTGCTTGCCCCGCCTGCAGCTCCTCCGACCTCCACATCGTCGAAGGGACGGACCTCGTCCTGGAGCGGATCGAATTGGAAACCGACGGCCCCGCGGACCCGGAAGACACGGTCATTCGCTGACCTCCCTCTTGGCCCCGTCATTCATCCGGACCGGCTCCTGTGTTATAATAATTCCCCTCTTTCGTTTAGAAACGCACCAAGGAGCCGCCATGAAAACCCTCCAGGAAATAACCTGTAAATCCATCCTCAATGAAGCCCAAATCCGCCGGATCGAAGAACTCATCCTCAAGCACGGCCGATTCACCCAAGCCGCCGTCCGGGAGGAGCTGGACTGGTTCTGCGCCGGGCTGGTCATGAGCCCGGATTATTTCAAGACGACGCCGGTCGAGACGATCGCCAATCATATCGAAGCCCTGATGGCGGCCGAGATCATGGCCACGGTCAAGAAAGAGAAGGTGGTCAAAATCGACTTCGGCACCGAGCTCGAGAACGAGGCCATCTACCTCGTGGACGACTTCCACGTCCGGGCCCTGGAGATCGAACGCCGCATCGAGGATAAGTATCCCGCCCACCGCTGGCAGGCCTATCGCACCTCGCGCAAGGCGGCCGGCCTGGAATACCTGAGGATGTACCTCGTTTCCAGGCCCGAATTCGGCGACCCGGCGGAAGGGATCAAAGGCTGCGATATCCGCAAGTCGGCCGACCGGAGCTTTATGGCCTCTGTTCCGGAGGAAACCCTATCCCGGTTCGAAAAGCTCCTGTGCGCCCACGAAGGTTGGGAAAGCCCCCTCATCGACGTCTCCCACGACCGGAAACAGGGCGAACTGCGCATTCAGATCGTCGTCCACAGCGACGCCTGCTCACGGTTCTTCTCCAACATCTCGGACGTCCTTCGAAGCCACGGCCTGTTCTCCAGCCGCAAGTTCGTCGAACGCTTCGCCAACGGCAAGTCGATTTTCTCCATTTATCTCAAGGACGTCGCCGACGAGAAGCTCGTCGCCGCGCTGGTCGAAGACATCAGCCTGGTCTACGCCATTCCCGACAGCCCCCTCTCAGCGCTTTTCCGCACCGGTCGGCTGAACGCCCAGGAGACCGTCTTCGGCGTGTCGGCTTGGAGCTTCGCCCACCAGTTCCTGAGCGGCTACAACGAGGAGTATCTCAAGCTGGCCGATGCCCTCAAGGATTCACCCGAGCGCCTGGGCATCCTGAGGACGCTCAAAACCCGGTTGTCCAAGGACACCTACCAGGAAAGCCGCGTCTGGGAGGCCTTGGCCGAGAACCCCGAGTTCCTCCGCAAGGCCTTCAAAATCTTCGACAAAAAATTCAACCCGGCCCGCAAGGACCATCACGTCGAGCCCGAAATGGCCGAATTCCGGCGGGACATCGCCCGCGGCATCGACCTGGAGATCGACCGCAAAATCCTCGGGGCGGTCGGGCTTTTCATCGGGTCCGCGCAAAAAACCAATTTTTATCTCCGCGAAAAAACGTCCCTATCCTTCATGTACGACCCGAAATTCCTGAACGCAGTCGATTTCCCCGAAACGCCGTTCGGCCTCTTCCACATCGTCGGGGCGGAGTTTCGGGGTTTTCACGTCCGGTTCCGCGACATCGCCCGGGGCGGCATCCGCATCGTCAAGTCCCCCAACCTTCAGACCTACATGAACAACTCGGACTTCATCTTCGACGAGAACTACAACCTGGCCTGGACCCAGCAGAGGAAAAACAAGGACCTGGCCGAGGGCGGGTCCAAAGGGACAATCCTCCTGAACTGGGGATTCATGGACAAAGGGTCGGCGTGTTTCAAGAAATACGTAGACGCCCTGCTCGATCTCATGCTCCCCCATGCCTCGATCGTCGATCACTGCGGGCGCCCGATTCTCCTCTTTCTCGGCCCCGATGAGTGGACGGCCGATCTCATGGAGTGGGCCGCCTTACGAGCCAAGGCGCGCGGGTATGCTTTCTGGAAGGCTTTCTCCACGGGCAAACCGGTCGGCATGGGCGGCATCCCCCATGACCTCTACGGCATGACCACCACCTCGGTCCGCCAGTACGTCGTCGAAGCCCTGGCCAAGCTCGGCCTCAAGGAAGAATCCGTCACCAAGGTCATGACCGGAGGCCCCGACGGGGACCTCGGATCGAACGAAATCCTGATGTCCAAGGAACGGCTCCTGGCCGTCGTCGACGGCTCGGGCGTTCTTTATGATCCCCGGGGCATCGACCACAAGGAGCTGGTCAAACTGGCCAAAGCCCGCCGGATGGTCGAAGTCTTCCCCCGGGAAAAACTGTCCGCGGACGGATTTTTCGTCAGCGTCAAAGACCGCGACACCGTTCTTCCGCACGGCGAAAAAGTCGAAAACGGGCTGGAGTTCCGCAACGCCTTCCACCTCCATCCGCTGTTCAAAGCCGATATTTTCGTTCCCTGCGGCGGTCGGCCGTCCTCGATCACGATCGCTAATTGGACGGCCTATTTAAACGCCGACGGTGAACCCCGTTTCAAAGTCATCGTCGAAGGCGCCAACCTGTTCATCACCCAGCCGGCCCGCCTCCGTCTGGAGGAAAAGGGCGTCATCCTGTACAAGGACGCCTCGGCCAACAAGGGCGGCGTGACTTCCTCGTCCCTCGAGGTCCTGGCCAGCCTGGCCCTGACCGACGAGGAGTTCGACGAAACCATGCCCGTCAAGTCCGGAAAAACGAGCGACTTCCGGAAGAAATACGTCAAGGCCATCCTGGCTTACGTCCGCGACGCCGCGGCCAAGGAATTCGAGGTCATCTGGAAGGAAAACCAGGCCAAGGGAATCCCGCGGGCCGTGCTGACCGACCTCATCAGCGAAAAAATCAACACCCTCAAGGATTCCATCGCCGCTTCGGAATTGTTTTCCGACCGAGCCCTGGTGAAGACGGTCATCGCCGGCGGTGTTCCGGCCGTCCTGGTGGAGAAAATCGGGATCGACAAGCTCCTCGAGCGCGTGCCCGAATCGTACCTCAAAGCCCTCTTCGCGGCCCGGATCGCCAACGCCTTCGTTTACCGCTTCGGCCTGGATGCCACTGAGATCGCCTTTTACGAGTTTCTCCAATCCTTCTGACGGGACACACTTTCGGTTCTCTTCCATTTTGTGTGGAGAAAAAGAAGAATGGAAGAGAGCCGCATTTATTTAAGAGATCTCTCCGGTCAGGTAAGCGCGGGTGCGGGGATCCCGGGGACGGGCAAAAACTTCGGCGGCCGGGCCATGCTCCACGAGTTCGCCCAGGTAAAGAAAAGCGATGTAATCGGCGATCCGGCGCGCCTGGCGCAGGATGTGGGTGACGACAATCACGGTATAGCCGGCCTTGAGCTCGATGAGCCGCTGCTCGACGATGCGGCTGGACTGAGGGTCGAGAGCGGAGGTCGGCTCGTCGCCCAGGATGATCTCGGGCTCGACGGCCAGCCCGCGGGCCAGGCACAGCCGCTGCTGCTGGCCGACGGACAGACGCGAGGCCGGGGCGTGGAGCCGGTCCTTGACCTCGTCCCAAAGCCCGGCCGAGCGCAGCTCCCGCTCGACGATGGCGGCCACGGCCTTGCCGTCGCGCAAACCGTGAATCCTCGGCCCGTAGGCGATGTTGTCGAAGATGGACATCGGCAGGACCTGCGGTTTCTGGGACAAGAGCCCCATTTTTTTCCGGATGCGGGTGACATCGACGCCGGGAGCGTAAATATCCTCATCGTCGACAAAAATCCCGCCGGTGATGGTGACGTCGTCCACGGAATCGAGAAGCCGGTTCAGCGATTTGAGGAGTGTCGTCTTGCCGCAACCCGATGGACCGATGATGACCGTGATCTTCCGGTCGGGAACATCGAGGCTGACGTTCTTGAGGACGGACTGGGCGCCGAAGGCGACGCTCAGGTCCCGGATGCGTAAATGGGGCTCGGGAGTCATGGGGTTCTCACTTGAGGGTGTGTTTGCGGAGCTTGCGGCTCAGGGCGCGCGCAGCCAGGCTGATGATCAGAATCAGAAATGTCAGCAGGGCCGCCGAAGCATAAGCCCTTTGCTGAACCTCGGGGAAGGGTGTGCCGAGTTGGAAGAAAATGGCCAGCGGCAGGGTGGCCGCCGGCTGGAACAGGGAAGTCGGGACGCTGTCGGTGAACCCGGCCGTGAAGAGCACGGAAGCGGCATCGCCGACGCCGCGGCCGAAGGCGATGAGCACGGCGGTCAGGAGGCCGGGCAGGCACTGCCGGAGAACGACTTTAAACGCGGTTTCCAGCCGCGTCGCCCCCAGGGAGGCGGAGGCGTCCTTCAGCGCCTGGGGCACGAGGCGGATGACCTCGTCCATGGCCCGGGCCATAATCGGCAATTCGAGCAGGGCCACGGTGATGATGCCGGCCAGAAGCGAGGCCCGCAGGCCGATGAGCACCATGACGATGAATCCGAAGGCGCCGTAAACGATCGATGGAACACCCCACAGCACATCCAGGGCAAAACGGACCTGGACGGCCCAGGCCGATTTCCGGCGGGTATAGACATTGAGGTAAAGAACGATCGGCAGGCTCAGCAGGAGGGCCAGGAATGTCGCTCCCGAGGCGAGGTAAAGAGAGCCCAGGATGGCGTTGAGGATGCCGCCTTCCTTGCCCATGTAATACCCCCCCCGCGGGGTTTTAAGGATCATGTCCAGCTTCAGGGCGGGCCAGGCCTTGATGACGACCGTCCCGAGGATGAGGAGCAGACTGCCGACGACGACGGCCGTTGCCCCCAACATGAGGACCCGGAAAATCCGTTCCTCGTATTTCCGCCTCCGAAAGCCCATCACTCCACCTTCTTTTCCACCCGGGTCAGGAACACCCGCGCGGCCAGGTTGAAAACGAGGACGATGAGAAACAGGACCAGGGCGGACAGCATGATCGCCGAATCGTAAAGGGGGATGGACATCATCTCCCCGTAATTGTTGGCGATAAGGGCCGGCAAGGGATAAGCGCTGTCGAAAAGGGAGTGCGGGACCTTGGCCACGTTGCCCACGACCATGAGAACGGCCATCGTCTCTCCGAAGGCCCTGGAGAACCCCAGGACGACGGCGGCTATGATCCCGCCCGCCCCTTTCCGGAGGACGACATGTTTGACGGTCTCCCATTTCGTCGCCCCCAGGGCCAGCGACGTGTCGCGCAGGTCCTGGGACACGGAGGCGAACACCTCCAGGCAGACGAGAATGATCGTGGGGAAGATCATGATGGCCAGAACGACGGCGCCGGCCAGGATCGAGTAACCCGACGAATAGACGCCGAAGAGCGGGGCCACGACCCGGCCCACAAACGGTACGACCAGGAGGACTCCCCACACGCCGAAAACGACGGAGGGGATGCCGGACAAAAGGTCGATGAGAGGCTTGGCCGCGCTGCGGACGATCCGGGGCGCGTATTCGGAAAGATAGACGGCCGTCAGCAGCGAGATCGGTACGGCCAGGATCATGGCCGCCAGTGTCACCCACAGCGTTCCGACGAGAAACGGAAAAAGCCCGAACCCGCCCTTGAGCGGGTGCCAGTCCGAGCCGAACAAAAGGGCGGACAGCGGCTTCATGGCCAGGATCCCCCGGGACTTAAGCAAAAGCCCCAGCAGGATCAGGCCGACGACAAGGCCGGGCAAAGCGGTCAGCAAAAGCATCGACCGCCGCGCGACTTTGTCCCGGCGAAGTCTCATCGTCCGTTCACTTCCCGGCCAGCTTGTCGAGCCCGGCCCGCAGTTTATCCGGGGACAATTGGATATACCCCGTCTCGGGAACGTATTTCTGCCCTTCGGTTAGAACCCATTTCAGAAATTCGACGACGGCGGGCTTAGCCGGCCGCCCCTTGGTCACGAAGTAGAGGTCGCGGGCCGGAGGGGAAGGATATTTTCCCTCGGCGATGGCCTTGGTGATTTCGTCGCGCGTAGCATAAAAATCCTCTCCGGCCTCGATTTTCCCGTTGGCGTCGAGATCGATAGGCAGAATGGCCAGCCCGGCCACGGGCCGGAGGGTTTTGGCGTCGTAGGCGAAATTGATGTTGTTGAAACCGACGGCCAGGGGGTCCCGGCGCGCCGCGTCGGCCAGGCCGGGATCGCCGAAAACCCCAACCCCGCTCAGATCCTCCTGACGCTTGCCCAGGAACGCCGCCCAGGTCTCGGCGGCGCCGCAGGCGTCGGACCGGGTAAAGATATGAACCGGCGACTTTTCGTCCGTCCCCAGGACCTGCCCCCAAGTGACGGGTTTGCCGGATATCCAAAGATCAATGAAACGGGCCTTGGAAACGCCTTTTTTCCGGATCTGATCGAGGAAGGGATTGCGGGCGCTGATGGTGACCACGACGCCGTCCTTGGTGACGGCGAAGGGAAAGGCGCCCTTCTCCACCTCGATCGGTTGGATGTCGCGGGAAACCATACCGACATCGACCATGCCGGCCAGGGTATCGGCGATTCCCTTGCCCGCTCCCCCGGCCTGCACGTCGATCTTGACCCGGGGTTGGAGTTTCTGGAATTCTTCCGCCCATTTCAAAACCATCGGGTAAAGGGCCCAGGCGCCCGAGATGCTGACTTTGCCCGCCACGGCCGGAACGGCGCCCGGCGAATAAACAGGGGCCGCGATCAGAAAGACGGCTAGAAGGGATATCGTTCGCTTTTTCATCGTCATCCTCCTCTTTCAGTATCCAATCTGGAACTGGATCAGGAAAACCCTGTTCACCGTGTGTCCGTCCTCAGCCCGATATATTTCGGCATTGACCTGCAATTTCGTCTTTTCGGCGAAAAACCAATTGATTCCGGCAGTAAAGACATCGCTCCGGTCACCGGCGAAACCGCGGTCTTTATCGTAAGAGTCGAATTTAAGCACACCTTGCAAACGCTGGGGGATGAACATCCATCCCCCTTGGATATACCATCCGGATTTGGAAATCGCCGCATCCTCGGCCCGGATGTATTTTTTAGTCATTTATAAATTGTATATTATTGCTTTTGTCTAGATAGTCTATTGTCATAGTCGGCTATTATTAAAAACTCGATCAAATTCTCATCCTTCATGAGTTTACTCCCGCGACGAATCGGGTGCCGGCCGAATCCCCTGCTCCGCGCCTTCGGCCGAGCATTTTCGGGCGGCTTCAGTCTTGGCGGCCAGGTCGGCGAACGTCGTCCGCTCCAGGATGGCGGCGATGGCATCCCGCGTCTCTTTCCATAGCCATTTCAATCCGCAGTGGTCTTCCCGGGGACAGATTTCATGAGCGGTCACGCTGACGCAATCGATCGGCGCCAAGGGGCCGTCCATGACTCGAATGACTTCGGCAACAGAGATTTTTTCGGGCGGTTTAGACAGGGTATAACCGCCATGGGGGCCTTTCCGGCTCCGCAAATAACCCGCCCGCTTGAGCAGAAGAAGAATTTGTTCCAGAAATCGTTCGGGGATGCCTTGGGCGGACGAAATATCCTTGATATGCATCGGCTCCCCGGAATGACGAAGAGACAGCTCGAGCATGGCCCGGCTGGCATACTCGCCTTTAGTCGAGAGTCGCATCTCTAGCTTGATCCTTTGTCGACTTAGTCAATAGACTATCTCATGTATCACGGCGGAAACCGGTTTGTCAATGCTTTTTTGGTTCTCTTCAATGGCGGCTATATTGCATCCCGTACCGGATCGCCTGTTCCGGCGTAAGTCCATCCAGGACGCTCGGCAGGCCGATCCGCGATCGCGGCGGAAGCCCAGGCTGGCCGGGGATCGATTTTTAAGCTAGAATTCCGCTGTTGAGTCGACCGGGAAAAAATATCCGAACGCCAGGAGAACCCGATGACCGAAACGCCCGCCGGGAGCGGAAACATTTGAGGTTCTCTTCTATTTTGTATGGAGAAAAAAGGAAGATCCGCCTTTGATAAACCCAGACGCAAGCCGTTTCGAACGTGTCCGGCAGTGCCCGGCCTGCGGGAGCGGCCGTTTCCGGGCCTTCCGCAAAGGCACGTTCGATGACACCCTCCTCAACGCCGAGCGCATTAAAATTACAGACAGCCAATACGGCAAGGTTTGGGATCTGGCCTTGTGCCTGGACTGCGGCCATCTTTTCGCCGACCCTTCACCGCGGTCCGAATTCATCTTTTCTTTATACCGGCAGGTCGAAGACCCGCTCTACGACGCGGAGGCCGAGGGCCGATCGCAGAACTTTCGCGGCATCCTCGACCATCTCGAACGGATGCGTCCGCGGAAGGGGCGCTTATTCGATGTCGGTGCCGCGACCGGAATCCTTCTCGATCTAGCCCGGCGGCGCGGATGGCGGGTGGACGGCATCGACGCCAGCGGCTGGGCGGCGCGCCGGGCGGCCGAACACTACCGCATCCCGCTCCGGCAGGGAATCTTCGAGGAAGCCGCTCTTCCCGCGTCCGGCTTCGAAGCCGTAACCATGATCGATTTCATCGAACACACGCCTTCGCCGCAAACGGCCATCGCCCAGGCCGCCCGAGTCCTGGCTCCGGGCGGAATCCTATGCCTGGTGACGCCCGACATCCACAGCCTCGCGGCCCGCCTGGCCGGCCCGCGATGGTGGCATTTGCGTCCCGGCCATCTGGCCTATTTCTCGCGCGGCTCTTTGACCGCCCTGCTCGGATCGGCGGGCTTCCGTATCGTCTCCCGCCGGCGCTATGCCTGGACCTTCAGCGCCCTTTACCTGGTCAGTCGATTTCGGATGCTGGAGGGATTAAGTGCCTCCCGGGCGGCTTCATTTTTAAAACGAATTCCGATAAAATTAGCCCTCGGCGATTCTTTCGAAATCTATGCCGTGAAGGACAAAACCGTTTGATCGCTTATCTGCGCGCCATGCGGCTCGAGCGTTGGCCGCGGAGCCTGGCCATATTCACCGGTTGCGCCGTTTATGTCTTCCTCTACCGAAAAATCCTCAGCCTTCCCGAACTTCCCTCCCTGGCCGCGCGCTCGGCGCTGGCTTTTCTTCTGACTTGGGGCATTTCGACGGCCAACTACGTCATCAACGAAATCGCCGATCGACCCTTCGACGTCCATCATCCGACCAAGCGCTTCCGGCCCCTCGTCCAGGGCGAAATCCGCACCGGGCCGTTCGCCCTGATCGGCGTCCTGCTCATCATCGTCTGCCTCAGCCTGGCCCAGGTCGTTTTCGCGGCATCGTTTCTCATTTCGCTGGCCGGGCTCCTGCTGGCCGGGGTCGTCTATAACGTCAAACCCGTCCGAACCAAGGACATCCCCTTCCTCGATTCGATCTCGGAATCGGCGAACAACCCCATCCGGTTTCTCATCGGATGGTACGCCTTCGCTCCGCGCACGCTTTTCCCGCCGGTCGCCCTTCTGATCAGTTGGTGGGCCTTCGGCAATTTTCTCATGGTGGCCAAGCGATTGTCCGAGTTCCGCTTTCTCAAGGAGAAAGCCGGCGATTACCGGACCTCGCACAAGCGCTATACGCGCAACAAGCTTCTCCTGGGCATGATCGCCAGCGGCCTGGTCTGCCTGGGGGCCTTTCTCTGGTTCGCCGTCCGCTTCAAGCTCCAGACGTTCTTCCTGATCGCCCCGTTCCTGGGCCTGTTCTTCTTTCTCATTTTCCGCAAAACGCTCCGTGAAGCGGAAATCATGGAAGAGCCCGAAAAGATGCTGGCCAGTCCGAAATTCGCCATTTATACCTTATTTCTACTGGCTCTCTTTGTGGCCTCCTTTTTCCTTGACCCCATCGGACGCTAGGCCTCCGTGCGTGCCGTCCCTGTCCCCATCGTCATCGCCACTCGAAACACCGGAAAAGCCCGGGAAATCGCAGTCGCTCTCGGGGACTTACCCGTCCGGATCCTGACCCTCGATGAGGCCGACACTAACGCCGATTATCCGGAACGCGGGACGACGTTCGCCGCCAACGCCCGGGGAAAAGCCGTTTTCTATAGTTCCGGAACTGATTTGATGACGCTGGCCGACGACTCGGGACTTGTCGTGGACGCCTTGGGCGGGGCGCCCGGAATCTACTCCGCCCGCTTTTCCGGCGCGGGAGCGACGGACGGGAGAAATATCCGCAAACTTCTCCGTCTCTTGAAGAATATTCCGGAGAACGGCCGGGACGCCCGGTTCGTCTGCTGTATGGTCCTGGCCCGCCGGGGCCGGGTGATCAAGCAGGTCACGGGCCGCGTGCAGGGCCGGATTCTCACGGCCGGGCGCGGGGACCTCGGCTTCGGATACGACCCGGTTTTTTATTACCGACCGCTTCACCGGACGTTCGGCGAGCTCGAACCGGAAATCAAGAACGGCATCAGCCATCGCGGCCGCGCCGTACGGATGATGGCGGATTTCCTGAGGGTTTTTTCAGCAGGCTGAAAAACCCTCCCCCCGCAAAAGGGGGGAGGGGCAGGGTGGAGGGCTCACCCTTGTGGGGCCATTGCGGAGGGATCAGACCGTGATCAGGTCCTTGAGCTTGGCGAAGATTTTTTCGCCGATGCCCTGGACCTTCATCAGATCTTCGGCTTTCTTGAACGGCCCGTTCAATTTGCGGAAGTCGATGATCCGAAGGGCGATCTTCGGTCCTACCTGGGGGAGCTTTTGCAGGTCGTCCGACGTCCCGGAGTTGATGTTGATCTTCTCCGGCGCCTTGGCGGCCTGTCCCTGCAAAGCGGCGAGCGGAGCGAGGAAGAAGCCCAGGGCGACCACCACCGCTACCGTTCTCATGATGTTGTTGGGTTTCATGATAACCTCCTTTCACTGTTCTTTAATGCAAGGAGAGTGCCAACTCGACGTCGATCCGACAGGCCGTTTTTCAGGCAGGCTCATCGACCCGACCGGTCCGGCCGCCAACACCGGTGGACGCTGTATCGGAAAACGCGTGAACGCGCGTTGACGGACCGAGGCGTCGGCTGAGGGCGGGATTAAAAAAACAGACCTACTTGGCCCGGGGGTGGCTTTTACGATAGACGTCCATCAACTGCCGAACGTTGAGGTGGGTGTATTTCTGCGTCGTGGCCAGGCTTTCGTGACCCAGCAGTTCCTGGATGACGCGCAGATCCGCGCCGCGGCCGAGCAGATGCGAGGCAAACGAGTGGCGCAGGGCATGGGGGCTGATGCCGCGCCGGAGAAGGGACCGGCGGATATATTTGTCGACAATCCGCTCGACCGAGCGGGGCGATATCCGCCCGCCCCGGTAATTGAGGAAAACCGCCGCATCGCCGAAATTTTCCCGCAGAAGCGTCGGTCGGATCCTCAGATAGGCGTCCAGGGCGTTCATGGCCCGGCGTCCGAACGGGACCAGCCTCTCTTTCTTGCCTTTGCCCCGGACGCGCAGCAGTCGATCCTCGAGACCCATATCCTCGAGGTTGATGCCGACGAGTTCGCTCAACCGGATGCCGGAGGCGTAAAAGAGCTCCAGAATGGCCCGGTCGCGCAAGCCGAGCGCATCGTCTTTTTCGGGATTCTCCAGAAAACGCTCCATCTCGTCCTCGGACAGGAACGCGGGTACGGGCTTGTCCAGCCGGGGTGTGGAAACGACCGAGGCCGGGTTGTCGTCGACCCAGCCTTGCCGGAGGCCGTATTTATAGAACGAGCGAATAGCGGCCAGCTTGCGGGCGACGGAGGATTTGGCCAGATGCGTCTTGGCCAGCTCATGCAGGAACCCGCGCAGGACGACATTATCGACCTGCCGGAATCCGACTTTGCGGCTCTCGAGATAAACCGTCAGTTGTTCAAGGTCGATCCGGTAGCCCGAGATCGTATGGGGCGAAGCATTCCGGCTGTGCCTTAAATGATCCAGAAATTCCTCAACCGCCTTGCGCATCCTGGGGGGCCGCCTCCTTGTCCTTCGGCGCTATTGTAGCGCTGTCCACGACTTCCTTCCAGTCGCAGGTTTCGGCCTGGCAATGGAGGAAAGTGCCTTCTTTCTTGTTGCTCCTGAGCAGGATGAACGGTTGGCCGCATTTGGGGCAGGGCCGGGAAAGCGGCTCGTCCCAGGTTGCGAACCGGCACTTGGGGAATTTTCCACACCCGTAGAAAAACTTGCCGCGCTTGGTCTCGCGCTTGAGGATCGTTCCGCCGCAGACGGCGACGTTGGGGCAGGCGATCCCGGTGTCCACGGACACCTTTTTCTTGATGTATTTGCAGGTCGGGTAGGTCGAGCAGGCCGTGAACAGGCCGAACCGGCCCCGGCGCTGGACGAGGTTGGCATCGCATTCGGGGCATTTTTCCTCGAGGACGACAATCTCTTTCTTGACCATGTTGTCTTTGTATTCGCACTCGGGATAGGTGGAGCAGGCTTTAAACTGTCCGAATTTGCCGCTTTTGATGACCAGCGGTTTGCCGCACTTGGGGCAGATCTCCTCGAGCGGGATGCCGGAAGCCTTGACGCTGTCCACGGTCATCCCCTGCTTGAGGTCCTTCTCCAGCTTTTCGTAGAAATTCCGCAGCAAGTCCGTCCATCCCAGCCGGCCTTCCTCGATCTTGTCCAGTTCCTCTTCCATCCCGGCGGTGAACCGGACCTCGATGAGATCGGGGAAGATCTTGATCAGGAACTCGGTGACGAACATCCCCAGTTCGGTGGGGACGAACTTGCCGTCGGTCTTGACCACGTAAACACGGTTCTGGAGCGTGGAAATGATCGGCGCATACGTCGACGGCCGCCCGATGCCCTTGGCCTCGAGTTCCTTGACCAGCGTTCCCTCGGTGAATCGCGCCGGGGGCTGGGTGAAGCTCTGCTTGGGCTCGATCGTCCGGAGGGTCAGCTTCTCCCCTTCCCGGGCCGGCGGGAGCGTTTCTTTCTCCTCGGTTTCGCCCTTGGGGTACAAAGCCAGGAACCCGGCGAATTTCAACACCTCGCCCTTGACCGAAAACAGATAGCGGCGGGCGGTGATCTCGAATTCGGTCTCTTCGATTTCGGCCGGGCTCATCTGGGAGGCCAGGAAGCGGTTCCAGATGAGCACATAAAGGGAAAATTCCTCTTTCCTGAGGAAGGGCTTGACGACTTCCGGAGAGAGTTCGGGCGAGGTTGGGCGGACGGCCTCGTGGGCGTCCTGGGCCTGATTCTTGTTCTTGAAGACATTCGGCTTGGACGGCAGATGCCGGGTCGAGTAGGTCCGCTCGATATATTCCCGCGCCCAGGTCAGGGCTTCGTTCGAGACGCGGACCGAATCGGTGCGCATATAAGTGATCAAACCGACGGGCCCGCGATCTCCGATGGCCATGCCTTCATAGAGCTTCTGAGCGATGGACATCGTCCGCTTGACCGGGTAGTGGAGACGCTGATAGGCGTCCTGCTGAAGAGTGCTGGTGATATAAGGAGGCGGCGGTGTTTTTTTCTTGGCCCGGACCTTGATTTTATCCAGGAGGAAATCGGCGTCCCGGAGTTCAGCGACGATCGACTCGGCCGATTGTCCGTCCCCGATCTTGGCCTTCTTGCCCTCGATCTTGGACAGGGCGGCCCGGAACGGCGGCGGATTTTCGCCCGCCAGATGTGCGAAAATAGTCCAGTATTCCTCGGGAACGAAGGCCCGGATTTCTTTTTCCCTCTCGCAAATGATGCGCAGGGCGATGCTCTGGACGCGGCCGGCGCTGAGGCCCCGGGCGACCTTCTTCCACAGCAGAGGGCTGATTTTATAGCCCACCAGGCGGTCCAGGATGCGGCGCGCCTGCTGGGCGTCGAACATGTTGCGGTTGAGCACGGTCATGTGCTTGACCGCTTCCTCGACGGCGGGTTTGGTTATTTCATGGAGGGTCAGCCGATGAACGGGCTTCCCTTCCTCCCCCAGCAGGGCCAGCAGATGCCAGCAGATGGCCTCGCCCTCGCGGTCGGGATCGGCGGCCAGGATGAGGGCCGAGGCGCCGGCGGCCGCCGCCTTCAAATCCGAAACGATCTTTTGCCGCTCGGGAATGACGACATACTCGGGCTCAAAGTTTTTTTCGACGTCCACACCAAGTTTGCTCTTGGGCAGGTCGCGCACATGACCCATGGAGGCCTTGACGATATACTCCGGCCCCAGATATTTGTTGATCGTTTTCGCCTTGGCCGGCGACTCGACGATGACCAATGACTTTGCCATCACAATCTCCTCATATAGCTTCGGCCCGGACCCGGCACGACGAGCCCCTTGATCTCCAGATTCAACAGCGAGACCAGGATCTCGGGCACCGGACGCCCGCAGGATTCCAACAACTCGTCCACGGTCGCCGCTTCATCGGGCTTGAGCAGAGCCAGGACGGCCGCCTCTTCGTCCGTAAGGAGCGGTAAGAGGCGGGTCTCCCCTTCGCGGCGCGCCAGCACGACTTCACGGACCGGAGAAGGCAGTTCCTCGGCCGCGTCTTCCCAGCTCTCCACGAGCTTGGCCCCGATCTTGATCAGCCCGTTCGTCCCCCCGCTCAGCGCGGACGTGACGTTGCCGGGCACGGCCATGACCTCACGGCCCTGTTCGAGCGCCAGCATGGCCGAAATCAGCGAGCCGCTCCGCCGCGTCGCTTCGATGACGATGAGGCCGAGCGACAATCCGCTGATGATCCGGTTGCGCTGGGGAAAATGAAATCCCAGCGGCTCTCCGTCGAGCGGGTATTCCGTGACCACGGTCCCGCCGCCGCCGATGATCCGATCGAAAAGCCGGCGGTTTTCAGGCGGATAAATCCTGCCCAGGCCCGAACCCAGCACGGCCACGGTCCGACCGCCTTTGAGGGCGCCCTCATGGGCGAACGCATCGATGCCCCGGGCCATCCCGGAGACGATGATCAGCCCGCGGGAGGACAGGTCCTCGGCCAGCCGGCCGGCAACCGCCCGGCCATACGGCGATGGCCGTCTGGCTCCGACAATGGCCACGGCCGGACCGCGAAGGGCTTCGGTTCGACCCGCGCAATAGAGCACAAAAGGAGGGTCAAAGATTTCCCTTAACTCGACCGGGTAGTCGACGTCCTCAAAGGTTAGGAGAGAATATCCATTCTTGGCCAGCCTGTCAAATTCTTTTTCCGCCCGGCCCCGAAGGTCCTCTGAGAAGAACTCCCGAATACGGTCCTCATCGAACCCCAAGGAACGGAGTTCGGCGGGCGAAGAGGCGAAGGCTTCGGCCGGCGAAGCGAACCGCTCACGAACGGCCTTGACCAGGCGGGGACATTCGGACAAGGCCAGGCTTAAGGCGATAAAGCGGAGTGCGTCCGGACGCGTATCGGTCACATCCTATATGGACGCCCCGCCCCGTCTTTTTTATCAACCTGAAATATGAGGGGTCAGGTCTTAACTTTTGACAGATTTAACCCGGCCTGACCCCGCAGTGCCAGGTCTCGCCAAAAAAGTTAAAAGTTAAGACCTGACCCCCTCTCGGGCCAAGGCTCACTTGATGATGTCTTTGTATTTCTGGAAGATCTGCTTCAATTGTTCTTTGGTCACGATATAGCCGGACAGATTTACCGAGATGGTCGACCTCAGCGGATCGTTGGATTTGAACAGCGCAAACTCGCGAATCGGTCCCATCCGATTGTCCAGAGGAAGCTTGACGGTGATGTCGATGCTTTTGCCGGAGGCGATCTTGAGGGGAAAGGCCGCCGTCTTTCCGCCGAAAAGGAACGTCGCTCCGGGCAGGGAACATTCGAACTTCAGTTCGAGTTCGCCCTTGTTGAAGACCGTGAGCGGGGCGATCAGATCCTCGCCTTCGACGAGCAGTCCGCCGTCGTAAGAGTATCGATCGAGGTCGATGCGCGGTTGAGGAGGCACGTCGACCGCCGCGGCGATCTTGATTTGAAATCGGGGCTGAATGGGATCGTCCGTCTCGACATAGATATATTTAGCGACTTCGCCCGCATAGCCCTGGGTATTGAAACTCACCTTGATTTTTCCCGTTTTTCCGGGCTCGACCTTTTTATCGGAAACGACCGCCGCCGTGCAGCCGCAGGACGTTTCCACACCCTTGACGCTCAAGGCGGCATCGCCCTCGTTTTTGAAGACGAACTCGTGGACGAGTTCCTGACCGGCCTTAACCTTCCCGAAATTCCAAGCCTCCTCCTTGAAGACGATCTTGGGGCCCTTCGCTCCGACGGCCCCCAAAGCGAAAACAAGAACAAAGACGACGACCGCGGAAACTCGAAGTTTGAATGATGGCGAAAACCTCATGATGGCCTCCCTAACGGCTGGAAATGTACTCCATATCAATCCTGCTTTACAAGAGGGCCCGCCCCTGACCGTCGTGCAGTTTTCCCGGCGACACTGTCTAAGGGCTTGTAAAAAATAACGGTCCCGCCCTCTGTTCCGCCCTCTGTTCTTGAATTGGGGCCGACGATGCGCTATAAGTTTAGCCTTATGGATCTCTTCCGTTCTGCGAGGATCAGTAAGGCGGCGCGGGGTTCCGGCCACGGCGAAATCGCGAGGGTTTAGCCTTCCCGCGTCGTCCTTCGAGGGAACCCAACGGGCGCCGAGGGATGTTTGAGCACGTGACAGGTGAAGGAAAAAGATATGGAGTGGGTGGGCAAGAATGATCGAAGGATCGAACTCGCGGAGTTCCCCAGGCGCCGAAAAGGATGATGCGGTGAAGGCGTTAAAAACCCGAAGCCGCCGGGCCGGTCTCCGCGCCGCAGGCCACACAGAAGGGAAGAGAACCGGCCTTATTAACATACCCGCATCCACCCGTAGAATAATCGCCGCCGCCGGTCTGATTCTGACCGCCGGCACCCAGCCCTCATTCGCCCAAACGCCTCCGCGCCACTCGGGCGAATTCGTTCTGTCGCTGGGAGCCGGATTCTCTTCAGCCGCCGGAGAATCGCTCCACCGGGCCTCCTGGACAACCGGCCCGCAGGCCGGGATGTCCGTCGAGAATGTTTTCACCGTCTTACCCAGTCCCGCGCTTTTCGTCGGCGGGGCTTATTCCCGTTTTTTTCAGGGTTCTCTCGGCCTCCGGGCCGGATTCGGCTATCTCAAGTCCCCCCTGAACGCCCGAACGACATTCCGTTGGACCGCGGGATCGACCTTTCCCTGGCACCGTCTGTCCGTCATTCCGGACCCCGGCGAGATCACCGCCGTGCCGTTTTTCGTGAATATCGCCGCGCGCTGGGACGGCCGCCGGTCCGTTCTGGTCCTTTCGGCGGGGCCGGCAGTCATCCTCCATTCGATCATCGTGGAGACCGCGGCGGGCACGCTGTCCGCTCCGAGCGGCTGGCCGGCCGCATATCGCGTTTCGGCCGCGGTCAAGGACCAGACCTGGATCGCCTTGGGCGCAAACGCGGGCGCGGAAATCGACCTGCGGATCGGAAAATCCTCCTTTCTTTCGTTCGATGTCCGGTATTTCTACACGCCGCGCAAACAGTTCGCCTGGATCTATCGCGCGGGGACGGCTCCCGGAATCGATATCCCCTCGGCTTCCGCGCCGTTTGACGAGGCCGCGGCTCGGAAGGCGGAAACAGCGACCTCTCCCCTCCCTCTCGACCCCTCGTTTTTCCAGGCTTCGATCGGCTTCAAGTTCCGGCTCGGTTCCACCTGAACCGGCCTCGTGTTATAATAAAAAAAACTGGAGATGGCCGATCATGACTCTTCGCCGACCGATCCGGACAGCCGGCTGCCTGATTCTCTTCGTCCTAGCCGCGGCCGCCTTTTCGAACGCGGCCATCCGGCTCAAGGTCACCGCCGAACTGGCCAACATCCGCCAGAAACCGTCGATCTCGAGCACCATCATCCGCCAGATCCCCGAAGGCGCGATCATCGAAGCCGCCAGCAAATCCGGCGAATGGTATCTCGTGTCGCTGGAACCCGACGACGCCGGAACGACTTCCGGCTATGTCCACGAGAGCCTGGTCCTCCCCCTGGACGCGGCGGCCGTTCCCGAAAAAAAAGAACGGATCATCGAACGGGTCGCTCCCCAAAAACCCAAACCCGCCGAAACCATCGAGACCAACCGCCGGGAGCCGCCGGCCAAGAAGCCGGTCGAAGAGCCTCCGGCCGGCGAGCCCGAAACCGTGAAAACCACAAACGCCCCCCCTCTCCGCCCGGCCCTCGTTCTCGGCGGCACGGGTCTCTTCGCCAAGGTGGGAGACCTCAACCACGGCGCCCAGGGTCTGGCCGATCTCTATGCGTTCCAATTGAACGCGGCCGGCGACCGGGAAGTCCCCCCGCTCCACTGGACCCTGCCGGTCGGAGCCGAGCTCATCATCCCTCTTTCCGCTCGGCTCGCTTTGAGCGCAGGGATGGAGTATTACGGCGCCTCCAGAGAAAGCATCGTCGCTTACGGCCAGACGGACAAGTTTACCGTAACGCCTGAATTCAGGGTCATTCCCGTCAAAATCGGGCTTGTCTACTATCCGGCGTCATTCCTGTATTGCCGGCTTGGAGCCATGCTCGCGTTCGCTAAAGCATCCTACTCCTATCGTTTCGAACACGACGAATTCTGGCAGGAATGGTCGGGCCAGGCGACGGCCCTGGGGCTGGGAATCTTCGGGGGCGTCGGAGTCGAACTGCCGCTGGGCTCATCTCTGGCGTTCCTCCTGGAAGTTTCCGGCCAATATGCGGCCATCAAGGGATTTGAAGGAACGGGCACGCTCCAGGACTCCACGCTCGCCGAACCCGTCGTCGAAGCGGGCCGGCTCTATGCTTACGACGGAAAACCGACCGCCCTAAACGTTTTTCCGCTTGTCTATATCCGGAGCAAACGGCCAACGGAAGGCGGCGTGGCCAACGCCCGCCAAGCCGAGCTCGACCTCCTGGGGATGGCCCTGAGGGCGGGAATCAAGATCAAGTTTTAGCCGGCCTAAAATATGGTTCTCCTCCATTTTGTATGAAGGAATTGAGATCGGGGCCATGTCTCCGATCTCATCAATACAAAACGGAAGAGATCTTAATTGAACCCATTCGACTCCCCAGGGTTAATACTGAGCGGCGCTTTGTACCCCGATTTAAAAATCGGGGTTTTGCGCCGCGAACGTATAAATATATTTCGGATGCGCGTCGAGGCGCAGGCGCGCCGAGACGGCCAGATCGTTCCCGTCCCGGTCGATGATCCTCGTCGGAGCCGGAGAGAAATCGAGATCGAAGGAAACCCCGTTCGTCCAGGCGACGGCGAATTCGCGGCCATCCTTGCGGAATCGGAAAACGTTTCCGCCCTGCGGCTGTTCCCGTTTGAGGAAAACGCTTCCGGCCAGGTGCCGGATCATCGTCTTGAAGGCGAAAAACGACGGCCGGCGGCGCCACGGCGATTCGCGGCTGTCGACAAGCCCGTACCCCGGAGCGACGAGCTGCCACCAATAAACCCGTCCGATGAGCCCGGAGGTCAAGCTGAGGATGTAATAACGCACCAGATAATCGGCCTGCTCTTCTTCCGAAACGTTAGGTTTGCCCGAAGCCGGGGAGTATCGGCCCGTTCCCTCCAGCGGCCAGTTGACCTCGGTGATCCAACACTCCAGCGCCCGGCCCGCTCCGCTTTCGGCCAGGGCTTTGAAGGCGGCGAATTTCATTTCCGCGTTCCATCCGGACTGCTCGTTCTCCGGAGCGCCCACCCGGTCGACGTAGAGGAGCGAGCTCGCGACATCGAAATCAACGGCTCGCAGGACGGGCGGATAGAGATGGAATTCGAAATCGATCACGGCGGGACCGATGAGACGGACGCCCCGGCGGGACCGAAGGCGGACGGCCTCGCGGGCCAGTCCGATATATTCGGCCTGATCCCAAACTCCCCACTTGGTCCGGTTCCAAGCGTGGCCGATCTCGAACCCGGAAACATGCGGCCCGAGTCGGATGAAGGCTTCGTCCAGGAACGAGGACCAGGCTTCGAGCCGAAAGACGTCCTCGCGGCGCTGAAGAAGGGCCGTGACGATCTCGAATCCCCGGGCCCGTAAACGCCGGGCGAAATCCTCCTTCGCGGCGAGGCGCTCCCGTTCCCAGGACGCCGCCCGGAAAAGTGTGCGACGGACGCCTGTTTCTTGCAGAAGGTCCAGAATCTCGTCTTCGCGGCCGTCCGCCGGCGAGACGGAGACGGCGAACATATCCGGCCGGATGGCGACGGGTTCTTTATACATGATCCGCCGGAAGCGGCGATAGCGCAGGAAGGCGGACGGCCCATGGACCAGGTTGGATCCGGCCAAGGCGAAGTAAGTACGCCAGCGGCGGAAATGATGGCGCATTCGCTCGCTTCGCGGCGCTACGTTGTGCGGCTGATCGGCCAAGGGATTCCATTCGAACTTGAATATCATTGGAGCTTGAGCTTTCGGGCCCAGCGGCGCAGGCGCGTTTTTTTCTTGAAGCGCAGCCAGCCTTCGAAGGCGGACTTGGCCCTGGCGTAGCGCCGGGCGAAGGACGGCCGCAAGCCCCGTTCCCCGGCGTACATCGTCAGAAACTCGGTCCGCAGGGCGGGCGGAACGCCCAATCGGATGAGGTTCTTGGCTCTGGCAGAGTCCCCGATTTTTTTCCGCCGGCGGACGCGATTGGTGTCCAGAAAGAAGAGTTTTATCGTTCCGTCCGCGTCCCGCGCGGCCAGAACATTCCCGTCCGAGAGGTCGCCATGCAGAATCCCCCGGTCGTGACCGTCGCGGACGGTCCGGGCCAACGCGGCTAGAAGCGGCCGCAAATCCGCCTCAGCGAGACCGCCGAAAAACGCCCGGATCTCGACGGCCCCGACGATCCGCTCGGCGATAAAATAAGCGCGCTCGACCGAGCCCCGCCGCCGGCGCTCGATGAAGGCGACGGGAGAGGCGGTCGGCAGGCCGGCCTCGGCCAGAGTGGCCGCGCCGCGCCAAGCCCGGGCGGCCTTGGACGCGCCGAAAAGCGTCCGCAGGCGCTGGAGCCCGCGCGGGCGGAACTCCTTGATGACAAGATCGATCGTCCGGCCGCCGGAGAGCGGCAGGCGGACGGCGGTGATGATGTTCCGGCCGGAGTGAAGAACCTCCACATCCGGCTTGCGGAGCGATTCTTCGATCGTCTCAAGAAAAGCGCGGACTTCGGGAACGTCGTAGACGGCAGCCACGCGACGCCTGTTGAATCTCAAGGGCCAGGCCTTTTGGCCGGGCACCATTCGGGGCTTTGAGCGGGGGCCCCGAACGGGGTCGTGCCCCGGGCTTGGCGGGCACGTCTCAAGATTCGGTTCGCGAATATTGAGGCAGGTCTTAACATATAACATTTCCCCGGGACATCGAAAATCCACATCTCGATAACATCATAGCGCAACCTCGGCCGGAACGGGAGGGGTCAGAGAATATCCAGGATGTCGAGCAGTCGCCGGCCGATGGCCGGCGGCGAATACCGCTCCTCGACAAGGCGGCGGCCGTTATCGGCCAGGGAACGGCGAAGGGCGTCGTCTCTTTTGAGTTCAAGTATGGCCAGGGCCAAAGACCCCGCCAAAGGCTCGTCGCATAGAAAAATATCGCGGCGATGGGCGAAGAATTCCTCCACCGCCGGAGTGCGGGCCGTGATCACCGCCCGGCCCGAGGCCAGGGCCTGGAAGATCTTATGCGGAACGACGCGCCGGGCCTTTTCGGTGCGCCCGAAAACGCCCAGACACACGCTCGCCCGTTCGATCTCGGCGGGCAGACGGGACAGCGGGACGCGGCCGAGAAATTCGATATTCCTCAAACCGCGGGCTTCGGCATAGGCGCGGACGCGGGGAAACGTCTGCCCATCGCCGATGAACCGGAAGCGCACATCCGTTTCCTTGACTAGAAATCGAGCCGCCTCGGCGATGATCTCCACGCCATGGAGGGGAAGAAACGACCCGAAAAACAGGACATCGAAGACGCCCGGCTCGACGGGCCTCGACTCGGCGGGCCGGAAGAACGCGTCGTCAAATCCCACGGGCAGGACAAAAACCCTGCCCGGATCGATCTTGTACGCCCGGCAAAAATATTCTTTGTGGGCCGCGGTATCGGCGAGAATGATGTCGGCCAGCCGGAAAGCGGCCGCATCGATTTGGAAGTTCCACCAGGCCGTCAGCGAGGAAGGGGGACGGCGCCGCCAGTCCAGGATCTTGGTTTCGTAGCGGGCTGCCAGAGGGTCGAAAACGACTTTCCGGGCCGTGAGCAAACTCAGGAATTTGGCTAGGGGTACATCCTTGGGGCAGAATTCGGGAACGAAAATAAAGCGGCGCGCAGCCAACCCGCCCGAGGCCCGCCCGACCGAAACTAGGCGCCGAAATTTCAGCAGGAGGAGCGGATATCTCAGCCAGAACTTCCGGTGAAGCGACTCGGGGCAATCGCGAACCAAAGCCCCGTTCCCGCGGAGCCCGCGCCGGATGACCGCGTTCCGGGGATAGGCGGGGTCGTAGGCCCCGAAAAAAACAAAGCTCGCGCGCGGAGGAGTGGCCATGGCTCGGGGGTAACTTAATTCACCCCCGCCGCGATGTCAATTTTTACGGCTTTAAATCTGAGGGCACCTCCATCTTCGAGCATGATTAGCAAGGGCGAAGGGTGGAGGGAGCCCTGACCGTAGGACACTTTTCTTTCGGGCGAGAAAACGCATAGGGCGCGGCCGTGTCCCCCGAAGCGACGGGGACCCTCGTCAGGGTGCGGAGCGAGGGGGATGTGGCCGCGCCCTGCGTTACACTGTTTATAACAGAAAACTGTACGACGTTCAGGAGGGAGCCCCTCTTGCGGAGGAGGGATGGTTGCAGTATCCTAACCCGCGGAAGGAGACGCCCCATGGCCATATCCCCTGAACTACTCGAAATCCTCGCCTGCCCCAAATGCAAGACCGACGTCAAGCTCACGGTCGACGGGAAAGGCTTGAAGTGCGTGAAGTGCGCGCGCGTCTATCGCATCGAGGACGATATCCCCGTCATGATCATCGACGAGGCCACGATTGAGCCCGACCGGCCGATCCAGAGCTGACCTCTCGAGCGCGCGCAAGATCCTTATTCTCCGCCTGCGGCGCGTCGGCGACGTGGTCATGACGCTGCCGGCCGTCGAACTTCTGAAATCTTTCCTCCCGGATGCCTCATTGACCTACCTCATCGAGGAGCCCTACCGCCGCCTGGTCGAAGGCCATCCGTTCGTGGATCAGGTCCTGTCCGTTCCGGAAAAACAAGACCGCCGCGGGTTCTTCAGTTTTCTGCGCAGGGTGAGGCGGGAGCGGTTCGACGTCCTTCTGGATTTTCACGGCGGCCCGCGCGCATCTTGGATAACGGCGTTCTCCGGCGCCGCCTGCAAAGTCGGATATGCCATCCGGAGCAAGGGTTTTCTTTACGATATTCGCGTCCCTCGCCGGCCCGAGGAAGGAACCCTGCACAGTGTCCAAACGCATGCGGCGCTGGTCCGCGCGCTTGGATTCGATTTTAATGACGGCGCCATCCCGCCGCTCCGCTTGCCCAACGCGACCCCGGACGAGAAACTCCGCCTTGACGCCATGATGGGCGAGTTCGGGTTGGCGGGCGGTCGTTTCGTCGTCCTCCATATAGGGGCGGGAAACGCGTTCCGGGATTGGGGCGCGGATAACCACGCCGAGACCGCCCGGCGCTTGATCCGGCGGACCGGCTTCCCGATCGCCCTCATCGGAGGTTCCGCCGACCTGACGCGGCAGGCCGAGGTCATTGCCGGTGCGGTCGCTTCGCCGGACGGAATCGCCCCCGATCGAATCATCGGACTGGCCGGCCGCCTGAATCTGATCGAAACGAAAGAACTCATCGCCCGGGCCGGTCTCTTTATCGGACCGGACAGCGGCCCGATGCACATCGCCGCTTCGACGCCGACACCGATCGTGGCTGTCTTCGGGCCGACCCTGCCGGCCCATTTCGCACCCTGGCGGACCGGCCAACGGACGGTCATCCTGCAGCGGGAGATGGATTGTCGCCCCTGTAAACAGCGGGAATGCCTGACGCACGATTTCCGGTGCTTGAAATCGATCACGCCGGCCGATGTCGAATCATCCTGCCTCCCCTTCCTTAATTAAGGGGGCATCCCGGATATTCCAAAATTCGGATTTCTTCCGTTTTGTGTGGCTAAGCAGTGCGGCGCGCGGTACCGGCCGCGGCGAAATCGCGAGGGTTTAGCCTTCCCGTATCGTCTTTCGAGGGAACCAGGCTCTTGTCTGGCGCCGAGGGATGTTTGAGTACGTGATAAATGAATGGAAAAGAGATGGAGTGGGTGGGCATGAATGATCGAAGAATCGAATGCACGGAGTTCCGCAGGCGCCGAGAAGGAGGATACGGGAACGGCGTGAAAAACCCGAAGCCGCCGGGCCGATCCCCGCGCCGCAGGCCACACAAAATGGAAGAGAACTTAGCGCCCCCCATTCCCTCCGTATGCTATAATGAACCGATCGGAAACCCATGAAAGCGATCGACTTGCGAACAAAAGGCCGGGAACGCTCACCCCTGGAGACGACGCTCCTTGTCCTGGCCGCTATGGCGCCTCTTTTCTCTCTGATCTCCATCAGCCTGCTCCAGGGATTCTGGAGTCTGGCGCTGGTCGTCTGGGCCGTTCTTCTCCTCCAAAAAAAGCGGGCTTTCGCCGTCCCCGGCTTTTTCTGGCCGCTTCTCGCCTACTCCGCTTGGACGATCGTCTCCTCGGCCGCTTCCATCGATCCCGGCCAAAGTTTCAAGGATTCGCGGGAGCTCCTCGGCTTTTTGGTTATTCCAATCGTCCTGGCCGCATTTCCCCGTAAAAGAAGCCTCCGGTTTCCCGTCTGGGCGATCTTCGCTTCCGGGGCCCTCGCCTCAGCCTGGGCGATTATTTATTTTCTCACCCGCGCTTACCCCGGCCAGCGGATCAAGGGGTTCATGGGCCACTATATGACCCAGGCGGGCTTGCTCGGGCTTTTCATCGCCTTCGGGCTGGCTATGATTGTTTTCGGGCGCGGCAAGACACGGCTGGCCTGGGCGGCGGTGCTGGCGCCGGCCGGGGCATCCCTGATCATGACTCTGACTCGCAACGCCTGGCTGGGAGTCGCCTCCGCCGGTTGTCTCGTTCTCTTCCTATGGAAACCGAAAGCTCTTCTTATCGCTCCGCTGGCCGCCGGGCTGTTTTATCTGGCCGGTCCTCCCGCCGTCAAATCCCGTGTCCAAAGCATTTTCGACCGCCATGATCCTTCCAATATGGCCCGCCTCGAATACGCCCGGGCGGGGCTTAAAATCATCGGTGAGAAGCCCTTTTTCGGGACCGGGCCGGACACCGTCGACCGCGTCTTCCAGGATCCCAAATACGGCTTGAGCGGCTACGCCCGCGGCAACGTCCATCTCCACAACAATTTCCTCCAGATCGCGGCCGAGCGCGGTCTGCCCACGCTGGCCGCCTGGCTCGTCTTTTTCGTCTGGGCTTTCCTGGCGCTCTTCCGCCGCTTCAAAACCGGAGGGGCCGCGATCCGCCCCCTCGCGGCGGGCGGGATGGCCGCCCTGGCCGCCCTGATCACGGCCGGCTTTTTCGAGTACAACTTCGGAGATTCCGAAATCGCCTTGTTCGCCCTCCTTCTGATCTCCCTGCCTTTCGCCGGCGGCGCGGACGAATCCTGATATGAAAATCCGCAGGGCTCTCCGTCGCATTTTTGGTTTTGCCCTGTTCGCTTATATCGTCTGGATCGGCTTCCGGACCCTGACCTTCAAGCGCTACGGCGAACCGGACCGGAAAGGGAAAATCGCCTCCGGACCGTCGTCGGCCGACACCGGCTCCCCGCGCGTTTTCGAGATGGAGGGCGTTTATCATCTGCACAGCCTTTTTTCGGACGGACGGCGTTCGATCGACTCGATCGCGGGCATGGCGGCCGCCCAAGGCCTGGATTTCCTTGTCCTCACCGATCACGGCAACCCCAACGCCGAAGCCCTGGGCGCGCAAGGCCGGATAGACGGCGTCCTCGTACTGGCGGGAACCGAGATTTCTTCCAGCCGCGGACATCTCGTCGCCCTGGGTTTCGATCCCATCGGCCCGGCCTTCGACCGCGACGCGGAAATGGCCGCCCGCGAAGTCGAAGCGCGCGGCGGCTTCACCGTCATCGCCCACCCCTATTCCAAAACCCGCTGGTCGTGGGGAAAATGGGCCGGCTATTCCGGGCTCGAGATTCTGAACGGCGACACCGAGGTCAAACGCAACCTCGCCCTGACCATCGTCTCGGCACCGCTTCTGCTCCTCCGGCCCGAGGCCGCACTGCTCTCTCTTCTCGGTCCGCCGGAAAGAGAACTCCACGCCTGGGACCGCATGGCCGCGTCCAACCCGACTCATCCCGTTTCCGGATATTATGCGGTTGACGCGCATTTCGGCTACGGCCCCCTCTTCCGCTTTTTTCACATCCATGCCCTCCTCGACACCCCGCCGGAAGCCGATTTCGCCGCCGCGCGCGGCCAGGTCTTCGCCGCTTTGCGGGCCGGTCGTTTTTACTCCGCCGTTGAAGCGGCCGCCGAAGCCGACGGGTTTCGCTTTTGGGCCGAGCGTTCCGGTATAATCCTGCCCATGGGAAGCTCGATCAAGGGACAGGCCTGCGGCCAGCCACTCGCCCGTGGCTTGTATCCACGGGCGAGTACGGCGGAAGTGGACCCCCGGGCAAAGCCCGCCCTCATCGCTTCGCGAATGAGGACTGCAGAGCCCGGGGCCCCGGCCGCCGTCGAAACCGGCGGGACGGGGGCCGGCGCGGTTCGATTCAAGGTTCGAGCGCCGTTTGAATTCCACCACGAGGCCCGTCTCGTCCGGGACGGCCAAGTCGTCGCCCGGTCCGCGAGCGGCTCTCTTGCTTTCGATTCCGCGGAACCCGGCGTTTACCGGGTTGAAGTCTTCCTGCGCGAACGGAGCCTTCTCGGTCCCGACGTTCCCTGGATCGCTTCCAACCCCATCGTCATCCAGAAGGAAAAACCATGATCAACTGCGACATCCCGAAAATGCGGCGCCTGATAAAAAAATTCCCCGGCCGCCGCGTGCTCGTCCTGGGCGACCTGATGCTCGACAAGTACATCTGGGGAAACGTTTCGCGCATCTCGCCGGAAGCCCCGGTTCCCATCGTCGAAGTCCGCAAAAGCACGTCGGCCCTGGGCGGCGCGGGCAACGTCGAGCGCAATTTGGCCGGGCTGGGCGCATCGCCGGTCCTGGTCGGGCTCGTCGGGGACGACCCCGAGGGCTCCTGGATCAAGCGCAACGCCGCCGAAACGCGGGGCATCTTCATCGATGATAAACGGCCCACGACGGTCAAGACCCGCATCATCGCCCACCATCAGCAGGTCGTCCGCGTGGATCAGGAAAAAAAGATGCCCGTTCCCGTCGAGATCGAAGCCAAAATTCTGGCCTTCGTTGAGAAAGGCGGTTACGAGGGGATCGTCGTCTCGGACTACAATAAAGGCATTCTCACCAAGTCGCTCCTGGACAAGGTTCTGCCCCTCGCCCGAAGCAAAAAAATAAAGGTGTTCGTCGACCCCAAAGTCGAAAATTTCGCCAACTATTCGCCCATCACTTTCATCTCCCCCAACCACCACGAAGCAGCCAAGGTCGTCCGGCACGCCTGCCTGACGAACGCCGAAGTGGAAAGGGCCGGCCGCGAAATCATGGCCTTGATCGAAACCGTCTACGTGATCATCAAACGGGGTGAACAGGGCATGTCGCTGTTCGAGCGGGACCATCCCCCGATTCATATCCCGACCATCGCCCGCGAAGTATTCGACGTCACGGGCGCGGGAGACACGGTCGTCGCCGCCGCCGCCCTGGCCATCCTGTCCGGCGCGACGATTCTGGAGGCGGCCGTCATCGCCAATGCAGCCGCCGGCGTCGTGGTGGGCAAGATCGGCACGGCGACATGTTCGACCGAGGAGTTGCTGGACGCCTTGAGCAGGTACGAAAAGTAAATAGGGGTCTCTTCCATTCTGTGCGGCTTGCGGCACGGTATTCGGCCCGGCGGCGCGGGTTTTTCACGCGCGGCTTCGCCGTTGGCCGAACACGGTGCCGCCTCACTTGCCCACACAGAATGGAAGAGATTCAGAAAGGCTAAGATCAGAGAAAATCGATCTCGGCCGTCTCGT
>Ga0315287_10000574_pt1 | contig 32363 bp, 53 predicted proteins | sample YL17G11_0_MG_FD_205037 | JGI IMG/M metagenome (GOLD analysis project Ga0315287, IMG submission 205037) | Sediment microbial communities from Yellowstone Lake, YNP, Wyoming, USA - YL17G11_0 | ecosystem: Environmental > Aquatic > Freshwater > Lake > Sediment | place: USA: Wyoming | collected...
CCATACTTATATATTAGATGTTTAGATATATATAGATAGTGACTAAAGAAAAGATCTAAAGGGTTGCGTTTCATCTCCACGCTTAAAAGCGGGAGTTTTCACGCACCCTTTAAACCCACTCTATAATCGGCATGACATCGTTTTGGGGCGCAATGACAACCAAGCCGCTTGGCAGATTTTAAGTCATTTAAATCAAAAATTTTTAGTTCTAATTTCTCATTAATCCAGATTTCATATTTATCGCATACAATATCGCGTTGAGATTCGTTGTGCATAGTATATGGATTCCCCCATTTTGTTTTTCGATCTACAAGAATGTCTCCCGGTCTTCCCCAATCTTTACAAGTATGCAAATTAATAACGTCAACCATAGTATTATATACTCATAAATCATATATAAAATTGGTGATTACTTTTATGGGTGGAGAAGATGTAATGGGTAGCGCCATGAATATGGCTGCTACTGGTGTAGGTCTTGGAATTATGACCATGGGCGCAATGGTGCCTATTAAGATGATGAGTAATATGATGACTGATGAACAGAGTACAAGAAAGAAAAAGAAAAAGAAAGGTATGAAAATACCAAAAATTAACATCTAATTTTTAAATAATTAAAATATATATTGGTGTTTTTTTATACTATATAAAGTTAACGGATATATTTAGTACTTGTTTCATGACTTCAAAATTCAAAATCCTGATCTAACAACGATTTTAATTTTGGTTTCTTAGATTTCTTTTTTTCGGGCTCGTTTACAAGTTCTGGCTCTGGCTTTGGTTTATATTCCAATTCAGGTTTCGGTTTTAGTTTAAGTTTCGGTTTTAGATCCGGATTAGAAGTCGGCTCTTCATATAGACTGGTATTTTCATCTGGTACAGGTTTTTTTCGTTTCTTTCTTAATACTATGATACCAAGCCCTATTAAAAGTAATGAGAATAGTCCGCCATAAATATAATTAAAATTATCTGTAAGTTTTGTCATTATATTTAATTCAGGAGTGGGTGTGACGTATATAATCTGAGGCACGGTCACATAAACAATTTGTGGAGCTTGTGTAACAGTTACATATACAAATTTTTGGGGAGCGCATGTTGGACAGGTTGTAATATTTGCAGCATTGACTGGCATGATACAGGAAAATAATAATATTATCAGGATTAAGTATTTTAACACATATAAAAATAGTGGTATTAGTGGATAAATGTTGTTATCAGATACTTTTCTCAGTAAGACAACGTTTAACATATATCATATTGACTTTATAAGCTCCCTGAACAAGCTTTATTGTGCCATCTTTTGTTTTAATTTTATGTGGCAAAATATAACCATTTCGTATTAAAGAATTCCATGTATCGAGGAAATCCGTCCTGTTGGATTCTGCATAATTGGCTGCTTGAAAATAAAATTTTCGTGTGGTGTCTGATATTTTTTCATCTTTCTTTTCAGCCATTTGTTTATAAAATGATGGAATATCTTTAACCATTTGATAAGTAAAAGCTAATTTATCTTCAAATTGTGCATAAATCTGGCGTAATGCGCGACAACGTTTTTCAGATAATGTACCTATTTCTTTGGTTTCTGCTAATTTTCTTTGCTCTTTTGCACGGAAATATTTTGATTCCTCACATTCTATAACTTTATATTTATCAAATACGAAAAATTTCACTCCTGCTTCCGGGATATTTGGATGAATTTTATCACGTTTTTGAGTTGTGACATATTTTAAATAACCTGCTTGAATTAAACCAGACAGGATTTTATCTGCTTCAGCATCCCCGATATTCTCTCGCACTGGTCTGGTATGCCCACTTTTCGGGTAATGTTTGATTGCCCGCTTTCCTGCGAATCGCATAATTTTGTCTTTTGCATATCCAAGTGTAAATGGTTCGTCTCCTTTACTTATTCGTATATTTCTCATTATTTTACAATAATTTTTTTGGATTTCTCCATCGATTAATGTATATGGTTCTTGTTTTAATAAAACTGATTTCGCTTTACTTGTTTTTATTATAATTTGGTTGATCGGTATTGGCATAGTTTATCTCCTTACTTACATATACACTTTTTATCTACTTTAAGCTTTCGTATATATTTTGGTTTATTAATTTTTTTACGATATTTTGGGAGTAGCATCTCTTTGGCTATTTTATATCCTGCACCATTTTTATATATTTCTTTTATGTCTTGTAAATCTCTTGAATTGAATTGTTTACGTTCTTCTTGTGATATATCAGGAAATTCTATCATTTGCTCTTCGATAATGTCTCCATCTCTAATATGCCTTACAACACCTTTGGCATCTACAGCGGCATACTCATTTGCCGGAGGATCTCCACCAACTTTTTTTGCGAGCATACCATTAATCTTCCAGTAATATGTCATTTACATTTACACCTCTTGCGTTTTGTTTTGAAATAAGATTTTCTTTTTTTACGTGGCTGAATTGTTGTACTTGGATAGTTCTCTCTTACTTTTTGGCGGGTAGCTGGTTTGCCGTCAACCGGGATGTTCTCTTCAATTAAATTTTTATAAATATCCTCCTGTCTCGGAGAGAGATTGTTTTGCATTTATTTCCTCCCGTTTTTACGGCATCTTTTCCTCGTTCTGCTTGCGATTACAATGTCCTGTACAACTTTTTCATTAGTAGTTGATACTGCTGCTTCTTTTGCACGATCCAGAATACCACCGGTAGAATATTCTTCAGCATCAATTATTTTGTTAATATTTTTTAGTTTATTTTCATGCATGTTTATCACCTCTTTTATATTTTTTAATTTTTCGTTTGGATTTTACTACAATTGTTTTTCGTTTACGTAATTGCCTGATTTCCTGTTGCCATATTTGTCTCCAGCGTTTTGGTGTTAGTGGAGCATGTAATTGTAAATCTGTAATAAATCCACCTCTGGTATAATATATAGAGTTAATACTATAAAAAAGTTATTGATCACATGTGCGCGATCATTATGTTTTTTCTGACATCATTATATAATTCTGCGAATTCTTTTTCTGGTAATCCCAATTCTTTTGCTGCTACAGCATGAGTTTTTCTTTTTGCTATGACTTGTTCTATGATATCAAGGACTTGCTTATGGGTTTTTTAATGTATTTTGTATAGCAGGTCATTTGCACTCACATTTATTTTTACGATTTGATTTTGATTCATTCTTTTTTTTCTTTCTCCATCCAGTAGAAGTAATCGGGGTAATTTCATCTGTCATATAATGATCAGGATGTTTACGATATGTCGAAGCAGGTACTTCACCAATAATTTTATTTTTCATATTTAAAAGGTAATAATTTCCCTCAGTGTTCGGAGAAGTAACATCGAGATATAATTGTTTTTTCTTATTTTTCATCACTTACATCCACATCCTTTTTTACGTTTTGATTTGGATTTATTTTTCTTTTTTTTTTACGTTGGTACATATGATTGATACTTGGATCATCGTTATATGGTTTTATAAATCTTTCTCTCATATCCCGTCGCGCAACATCACGTTGTAATAATAATTCATAATCTTCTTTTTCATCTAACATTTTAAGTTTCAAATTTTTATGTTCTCTACCCATTGATCTCACCTGTATAAGTATATGTTATTTATAATATAAAAAAGTATGGGTTATTTTTTGCATTTACAGATTTTACGTTTCGGGGTTGATTTGGATTTGTTTTTCCTGTATTTATTATAGTGTATTTTTTTCTCTGGTTTTTGTTCTATATCGACAATTCCAATTTCTTTATCGAGTCCGTCTGCTTTACTGATTAATTTTCTTTTATTACCCATTAATTTTAATAAGCGTTCATGTCGTTCATGAGGAGTTGTATGTTCTCCGTGTTCAATATTATTTAAAAAATTTGGGTTACTAGCATATTCCAATTCTTCTAATTCATCTTTATTTTTAGATCTTTTTCTTTCATTTTCAAAAAATTCTTTCTTTCCTTTATGGACTTCAAGTATTTTTCCACCAGATGTTACATAAACTGTATCTCCAACTACAACTTTTCTTACCATATTACACCTCTGATGTATATATGGTGTCATAGTATAAAAAGTTTATCTCCCCCGCTTTCGTAGGGAGACTTCCCGCTTAACAAGTTAAATGATCCTGAATTTTTTGGCATAATCTCCTCCTCAAAATATTGTTGGTTCTATTTGATCTTCGGTTCTCATTTCTGGCATAACTTTCTTTTTAATTTTTATTCCTCGTACTATTTTAACTCTTGCTTGAGCTTCGGTTGTATGTCCTAACACAGCACCGATCTTTTCAAGTTCCATAGTAAATTTTGGTTTGCCTACAGCAGTAAAATCTTCTGTCTCACAATAATTGAGATATAAATTAAATAAAGTGTCATATTTAATATAATCTGTTGCTGATTTTTCCAGCATATCATTAACATATGCATATGCTGAATTACTACGTTTTTTCCATGCAACCATAGCAGTTTCAACTTTAGTACTACGATCTAGTCCAAATTTCTCTATTCGATCCATTTTATCAATAACTAAATTCAAATAACCTGATAAATTTTCTGGTGTACTAAGTTTATCTAAAAGCGTAGGATCGACTTTAAATGTAAAAGGGAATTCAATTATAGCCCACCGTCGGAAAAATGCGTAAGATTCGTCATTTATTGGTGGAAGTGAATTTGCACTAAAAGCAAAAACAGCTTTATTTTTAAATTTAAATGGTTGAGCAAATTTTTTTTCCACAGTAATCGAATCTCCGCCAGTGAGAGCTTTAAATTTCCCGGTTGTTCTTAAACTTGTGGTAGCAAGATCTGGATAGAAATTGGCAATTTTTCCTAAAAGTTCAGCACTGCTAAAACGGTTCTCTACAATTTCCTGTAAACTTACTGCTGTAATATTACTATCTCCAATAAGTTTTGTCGTTAAAGAGATGTACGTTGATTTTCCGTTGGCGCCGCCACCTGTCATACAGTACGCCTGCTGATAATTTTCTGACTGTAATAGAGCGTGTGCTGGAATTTGAATGAGCAATTCGTAATTCTCTGGATCATATACTAAACTCGACAGAAAATCTTTAATTGGTTTAGTATCAGCATTTTTATCATAAATGGTAGGTAAAGAAAATGTGAATCCCCAGACTGGCGATTGAGGAAGTAATTCATTAATATCTCTTCTGACAACCACCCCATTGCGCACAGGAATCAAAAATTGTGCTTTTTTATTGAAAGGAAAATCTTTAAATTTTTGTGTAGTTTGTTTAACTCTATAAATAATATCATTAATAATTTCTTTAACTTTTGTATGATCACTATATCCTATTTGCATAAGTATTTTTACCAGATCTTTACTTAATCTGTCTTGTGTTTCATAATATTTGTCATCTATATAACAATATATACAATCATTTGCACTGACAATACAATATTTTCTTATAAGATGCATGGCAAGTTTATTGTAATTTAATTTTGGTGCTTTTTGCCGACCATGTTCATCTGGCTCCTGCTCATCTATAAACATTGTTGGATCATCATCATCCCCGGATATATATTTAAATATATACCAAAGACAGGTTGCATGGAGTGCCTCTCCGATTTCAATATCTGATTCAATTATTGTTTTGTACATATCATGTGTATTAATAACTTTTACATATGGTTCATATGCCGTGTCATCAGCATTCAGGTACTGTTCTCGATTATTTATAATAGTAGTAAGTGTATCTTCATATTTTCCATATAGTTCAAGCATTTTTGTTGTAAATAATTCGCCTTTCTCTATGTACACTTTACCACCGTATCTTTGGAATGATGAGTCCGAGTTCTTTGAATACTTCTTTACCTTTTTCTTTAATAACATGTAATTCTATATCTACTACGCCAATTTCGTCATTTTCAGACGGTAAATGATATTTTTCTTTACACCATGTTATAAAATCAGTTCTGTCTTTATAGCCTCCTTTTTTGATTTTCTCATCGGTTACATCTTTTATTTTACTGGAATGTGCGGATACTGCCTCTACGATGCCATATTTCCAATTTGCATGAGGGCTCTCTAATAATCGTATATTGTGCTCTTTAAGATCAACGATTCTTGTTTTTTTCTGGGTTTCTGATCGTAATACTTTGGTAAAATATACTGTTATCGTGCCATTTAATACACCAAATAAAAATCGTTTATCCAACAACATACTCTTTCACCGGGTATCTATATGTTGGACTGGATGTTATTTAAGCGCTGTGATCAGGCGAAATAGGTATGTTCAATTTCAGATTTGTGTAGTTTTTCACCACATGGTAAGTTGAGTGTGAATTCTGCCAATGAATATTCAAGAATTTGTGCGTCATCCGCATTTTTTAATACCAGTGTTTCGATTTCAGTAATTGTTTTTGCTATCAGGTTGCAAATTTCATTTTTATCATCCTGATCTGGTATCATATATAATTTAGATACTAATGTTATAAGTTTATTATTTAATAAAGAGATCCGGTGTGTTCGTTTTTTAATAATATTTGTTATAGGTAATACAAATGTACGAACATCGTTAATATTAATATTGTAAATCTCCTCCATAATCCACCTCCATGTTAGGCTGAACATTTAGTTTCTGAGGAAATTGATTGGATCTTGCATCGAGTTTTCTGAATTTTTGATAAGGTTGCAAACGTTTTATTTTAGTTAATTTATCATGTTTTATTGATCCTGCTGTAAAATCTTCATCGGCAAATAAATATCTGTCCAATGATGATTTTAATAGATCCAGTTTATGCTGGACTATGTCTACAGATGAATCGCAAATAAAAATAATCGGGAGGTATAAATTTTCCGGATTAAAATTCTCATTCTCGCATTCGGTCTGGATTGTTTTTAAATGATTTATAGTTTCTGTTACATAGTTGTTAAGTTGAGAGATAATTGTGCGCGCTCCGACAAGTGAGCATATATCATGATCTTTATATCGTTTATTTATTTTTTTCATTATATAAAATTGAGAATGACTATATATATGTATTGCTATCATTGACCGCAATGCTTATAATATTTGAAAATATAATATCATAATGATGTTGATCGATATTTCCAAAGTTTCATATCCTGATATGAACCGTATTGATAATCTTCTTCCGAATCCACATATTTTATTGGGTAAAGAAATTATTTTTCAGGAGAAACGGGATGGTACTAATGCTGGTTTGTATCTGGATGAAAATGATAAACTTCAGATCCGTACTCGTAACAAGATTGTCGCTGACAAGGATTTTTATACGTTGTTTGATATGATAGAAGGAGCACGTGAAAAGGTTACAGAATTATTATTCGATGCCCGTGAGTGGAAAGACGAATATGTGGTATTTGGTGAACTTATGCGCGGTGATAAATCATATACGAGGGTCGAGCATCGTACTAAACCAGAGTTTGCTGTATTTGATATATGGTCTAATAAACATAATAATTTTATGCCATATGTATTGTCTTATCAACATGCATATCATTTTGAATTGCCTTTTGTAAAAGTTGTTGGAAAATGTATATCTAGTGAGATTGAACATTTGTACCAGTTTAAATATAAAATGCTTGAATGGGCAAAGGAGAATCAACGTGAAGGTGTAGTTGGAAAAGTATATGGGAATGAGCCAATATTTTTTAAAGAGAAACTTGACACTCCTGAGATGGAGAAAATACCGACTGAAATACAGGATGGAAAAATAATGTTGCCTGAACTCCCTGATAGTGAAGTGTATGGTGCAATAGAGAAAGTTATTGCTGATATCGGGTTTACTAATTTTAGGGATATTAAGATAGCTATGCCAAAAATTGCAGAATATATTGCAATAGAATGTAAAAAACATAATTGTCGTAACCCTTCTAAGAAACTGGTGAAATATTATAATGAGAAATTACATACGTTAAATTGGTGATAATGGTATCATACTGGGTTTTATTAGACAGGAAAACGGATGCAATTTTAGAGATTGGTGATGAAGATCGTTTAATTAATTTAAAGATGATGTATGAGAATAAATTAAATAAAAAAACCAAAATGATCAAAAAATTTGGACAAAATAATTATAACAAAGATTTGAAATTGTTTGAACACCAGTGTTAAATATATTGAAATTCAAATAAGTACTATGAATATATCATCTGTTACAATTAATGGGATTAAGCATCAACTTACAGATCCGATAGAGATTACAGAGGATATTTCATATTCAAAAGGTAAACAAATGTTTGTACTAGAAAATAATGAGTTTGGTTTACTTGCTTTATGCAGGGATAAAGAAATTGGTAAAAAGGCTTTACAGGAGCAATTGAATATGATTATAGAATCATACTTATTTGAACCGGATTATGCTTTGAGTGGGGGTGCAGTTGAGTTCAGAGAACGGATCAGGAGACGTATTTATGGATAAATTAACAGTATTTGAATTCTCTTTAAAAAATAAATCTTTCGCTTATCTTCAGGATAAATGTATAGAGGAAATGGTTGAATTTATAAAGGCTGTGTTAAAGGCACGTGAGCGCGGGCAGACATGTTCGGATAATATTGAAGAGGAATTTGCTGATGCGCATCTTATGATGGAACAATTACGATATTGTTATGATTATTTAACTGAGGAAGAATTTTCAAAGAATGTAGAATTATATGAACGATCCAAATGTAAAAAATTGTGGTCTATCTGGCATGATGGTATAATTCCGGAGAAGTAATGAAACCTGATATTTATCGTAGAATTTCTGAATTTAATCGATTTTTTAATGAGTGTCTTCTTATACCATTAACATTAGTATTTTTTATATGGATTTGGATTGTTATACCGGATTTCAGATGGATAATACTGGTAGCGGGTATTATCTTTATTATTATTACTATGCTATTGTGTCCAATGTTATATTTATTTGGTATTTTTGCAATTGTATTATGGATTGTTGAATGGCATAAAAAAAGAAGGGGTGAATTATGATGTATATTTATACCGATGGCGCATCGCGTGGAAATGGTGGCGAGAGTGCAGCAGCATTTATTATCGTAGATAAAGATTGTAAAGAAATTATACGTAAAGTACGGCATATTGGATTGGCTACAAACAATATGGCTGAATATACAGCAGTACTTGATGCTGTCCAGCATTGTTATACTAATGTACTATTTGCCTCAAAAGAAGAAGGAGGATGTAAAATTATATCTGATAGCGCACTTGTTATAAATCAGCTTAAAGGTATATGGAAGATTAATAATCCGAATTTAAAGGAAATTAATCGCCAGATTAAGTTTTATATAGATCATATAGATACTGTATTTACGTATGAATGGGTTTCCCGTAGTCACCCGATTATTACAAAATGCGATAAAATGAATAATGGAGTGTTGAATACGATTAAAAATTTGGTTGAATGTGGTCATCCGGAAATTATTCCATTATTAAATGGTATGGATTTGGCCCATTAATGTTTTGATTCAAGCTCTCTCATAACATGAAGCCATCCAAATGCACGTGCGCAGGCATCACGCACATAAAAATTCTTTTTTAAATCTGTTGCTACACTCATGAGAATGCGAGAGAAATCTTCATCTAATAATACCTGTGCTCCACCAGAACGCGCGATACATCCACAGGTACGTGCAGTTGCTGCTATGACATGATCATTTTTATTCATGAGTGCTTTTTTGATGTGTGGTAATACTCCGCATATTATAAGAAGATTGGCATCATATCGTAATGCCATTCTTCCAAGATTATCTATAGCGTATATTTTTATTACAGATATTCCCGGCTCATCATCAGATAATTCAAGATCATATAAATAATTATTGAGATTGGTTTTATCATCGCCCGGTATATGTTCAGGTATCTGGCTTGCTATTTTTTGTATCATTGGGTGGGTCATAAAATCAACCCGAATATATAATTATATAAAAATTCGGTTACAGGTATAAACATTGGATAAACATGTGCTTTGGATGTGTGATAAATAAAAAGCATTACTAGTTGCCATGCCATGGGGATTGCAATCATAATTGGTAAAATATACGTGAGATAGTGTTTATTAAGCCTGATATCATTGATAACAGCAATAACTCCTGTACCCATAACAATAGTTGCAAGTGTGTTTACTATTTTATTGAGGTCGCGGTAGGTTCCTCCACTTGATAATGTTGCTGAATATGTAGTAAATAAAATAAATAGTAATCCTGTTATTAATATATAATAGATGATTATTCGTTTATATTTTAAATCTGGCATAATTTTTGATAATACCGATATAATAAATAATGTAATAATAGTATAAAAAAATATAAAGTATCGCATATCGGGCATAATGCCCATATCTGCATGCATGAATCTTGCTGAAAATATAAGGTAATATAGGGATGAACTAAAGGCTATAATAAAAAGTAATATATCGGTTTGTGATAATGTGGTACGTTTTAATATATAAGCTGGTATTACAATTGTAATTAATGGAATAATTACAAGGAGGGCTACTGCTCCGGATAATGGTGAGAAGAGGGTATGGAATAATGTCCATAATGGATTGGTTGCAGATGATACAATAAATGCTGCGGTTGTATTGTCTTCTATACTGAGTTTCATGTATAATTGTGCATTGGATATCATAAACGGGTGAATAAATGGAGATCCTGTTGTAATATAATTATTAATCCATAATGGGATTGTCCCGGTTATAAATGATATGAGTAATACCCATTTATTATAAAGTGTATTTTTATAATTAAATAATAATATATATAATAATATACCTATTGTCATCCCGATTCCTAATTCAATCCGGATCCATGTTAATAAACCTGTCAGGAATAATGCTATACCTATTGATGTCATTGATTTATTTTTTTCATATTTTAGTAAATAATATACGATGAGTATTGCAGTTAAGACGGATAAAACGTGATCTTTACAGGTTCCGGTCCAGAATATAAGTGAAGTACATGATAAGGTTGTAATAAAAGCAAATAATTTTAATTTGTCATCGTCAAATAATAAATCAATGATTTTATGTAATACAACTGAAAATATTCCGAATAACAGGATATTTGTAAATACAATCGCTAATATTTCTGATGGTATGAATTGTCCGTTTATCGGGAAGTTATTATATAGGTATATATTTATACATGTTAAAATTGCAATTGTTCCAAGTCCGATTTTTGTATATAATTTTGAAATTTTCTTCATAATATATAAATAAGGAAATATTAATAATCCTAATAATGTCCATAATAATACTATGGACATCCTGAAATAATCTCCCGCTAGTTTCATAACTATGTATACCGGGAGTGAAATGATGGGAAGCGCAATGGAATACATTAATTTGTTGTCACGGTATTGAAAGTATATTCCTGATATACCATTCGCATAATATCCATAAGTTCCTTCGTTATATACAATCTGGTGCCCTTCTCCAATCTGGCGTAATTGTTGTGCGCTTGCCCATTCATCATCAACAAATATACCTGCCCCGACTATTGATAAAAGAAGAAATACGATTAATATGAATGTAAATACATATTTTGACTTAAGCATTACATATTAATTGGAGTTGGAAATATTTAACCGATGTGGTTTGCACCACAAATATATCTTTTTGTTTCTATATATATTTTGTCAAGCAACGTATTTATATTCAGAAGTGAATTCAATATTGTGGTAGGCAAGCGGGTAAACAAAGTTCAAGGTGCTTTTACCGTTTAATTTGTGGTTGATACCTGCTCTACTACTTTCTTCAATGAGAATTTATGTTTAGCCTGATAATAACCCAACGGATGCTTTACTTTTTTGCAAAGTGAGTTATCTTTTCCAAGACACATACCATTGGTTCGCATGGTATCACATGCAGGACATTTATAGGCAGGCGTTCCTTGTTTTCCTGATATGTGTTCTATCTGGTATACAGTCTGTGACATATCAAAATCTCTTACTGTCTGGAAAATTTTTGTAATTTCTTCTTCGGTCATTCCAATTTCATTAAGAAATGCGACCATTGCAAATCGTCCCATGTGTGATGGGTTCTCATGTCGTTGTATCATATCTATGACATGCTGGATGCATGGTGGGAAATTCGATGTGGTCACTTCCCCGTAATCCATTTCAATAGATGAGTGGTAATGTCCGAATATTTCTATTGATAATGAATCCAAGGCTGATTTTGTTTCTTTATCCAGTTTTACTGGTAATGTAGAACGAATTTTGTATTTTATCTGTTCTTTGAAAAATAATTCTTCCGGGTCATCAGTTGATTTATCAAATTTATTTTTTGACAATGATGCTATGTTTACCATGCCTTTTTTTAATGGCATATTAACAAGTTTCCATCGTGCAGATGACTGGATAAGTTTTGTTGCTATCGGTATATATTCTGCCAGAGTAAATATGGTCTTGGTAAGTTTTATTTGCAAATCTTTTTCTATTTCTTGTTTTTTCATATATTGTTCTTTATGATAATGCATACAGAACTTATTGGCCTCATATGTGGCGAATTTTTCAATAAGGGATTTGTTGGAAGAAACTGATATAATTACGCGCGCGAAAAAGAAAGATGCAATTTCATGTTCAGGTAACCCGGTGATTGAAAATTTCGTATGATATAATGCATTAGATAGTCGTGCTTTGGTAAGGGCAATTGACGTTTTTCCAAATTCAGTATCCAGTATTTTAATAATGGGCTTCTGAAGATCCGGTATACTTTTGAGGACATTTGCAGATCCTTGTAGGAATGGATATTTCGCATAATCTTTAATTGTGAGCATTCTATGTACTATTTGCGGGTTATACGTAATAAATATAGTGATTTGATATATTTAACCACCAACTTTATATATAATTATGGATAATTATTATATGGTGTTATAATATGTTTATGATGGATAAAATTACACGAACAAAATTGGCAATGTTGGTAACTATGGTTCTTATGAATATTTTTACTACGATTGCATTGTATTATACTATGGCAGTTTCAAATATGATGAACATTGAAGCTGAGAGTGATCCGTTTGTTCTTAATATAGCAATGATTTTTGCTATTGTTATTGCTTTTATGTGGGTTGTCACATTGATTTTGTTTTATGAGTTTAAAACTGATGATGCTATTAAATCCCGTGTTCATGTCATTGAAGCACATCTTAAGATTGAAGATAAAAAATAATTTTTTGGTGTGTCGTGGGTCGCAGTAATAAGGGAAAATGGGCTATGCTCATTATGTTATGTATGATGAATATTCTTATTACCGCCGGACTTGGTTATTCTGTTTTCAAGTCACAGGTTATGATATCAGGAAATGATCCATTTATCCTGAATATTGCAATGATTTTATCTGTTGTTGATATTGCTCTCTGGATTATTACAGGTATAATGATATCTGAAATAAGAACTGGATCATCAGTAGATCGGCGTCTGGTAACACTTGAAAGACTTTTAATGGAAAAAGGTATTAATAACCGTAAGTGACCAGTCGCATTCTTTTTCTTTCTGCGCGGATCCCGCGTGCCATATCCTGTTCTTCCGGGAAACCGTTATTACCAAACCACTCTAATTTTTCGTCGGGCAATCCATATAATTCATCATATGTGTAGCGGTATCTTTTTGGAGCTTTGATAGATTTTAATTTATTTGATTTTTTTAATTTTTTTGGCTTTTCATAAAATAATTTTTGTCTGCTCAAAATGATCTCCTCCGTTTACGTACTTTCATAATAGCATTTGTATCATTATTTCTCATTTTATTTACCTGTTTGTGGTAACCTGATATTTCATCATTTAAAATGTTTTTATATTTTCCCATGGTATCACCTTCCTCCCGGAGATCCCGATGGTAATATATCATCTGGTACAATAGTAGCCATGTCAAATTTTTTTCTGGTAAACATAATATTTCCTACAATTTCTTTTTCTGTGGGTGATCCATGTTCATAAAGATATTCGAGTTGTGGCATTGTCATATTTTGAATCTCTATGGGAGTGTGTTCGTTTGATATTTTAATTATATTTTTAATGGGTTTTTTAATTTTTCTTTTTATTGGCGTGTTTATAAAAGATAAATCTATGTTCATGATATCACCTGTACTGAATTTTGCAACTTTTTGGTAATTTATCATCCCGCAATTTTAAAAACACCGGGTGACGTAATATGCCATATGGAGTTTTCTCATAATATTTTACTTCTGCAACAAGTTTTGGGGTCACCCATTTTTTGACATCCGGCATAGAAGAGTGCAAGTAATTCCCGGCATCTGGCATTTTCGAAAGCATGGTATATAATTTTAAACCTGTAGCATCGTCAAACCCGCTGGCTTTTCCCACAATGGTTAATTTTCCGTTTTTGTCATATTGTGCCAATATGAGTGCTCCGAATGTTACTGCGCGTTTACCTTCACCATTGGTCATTCCTACAATAACACAGTCTTCTGTATAAATTTTCTTAATTTTAATCCAGTCTTTTCTTGTATCAAAATGGTACTTGGAATCTTTCTTTTTCATTACAACGCCTTCACCTTGATCTTTTACAATGGTGTTATATATTTTTTGAAAACTTGCCGGAGTTGTAATGGTTTTTACCAGTTCTACATTCTTTGTTTGCGGGAGAATTTTTTGTAAAAGTTTAAGTCGTTCCATTAAAGGTAATTTCGAGACATCACCATTATAGCGTATAATATCAAAGACCATCAGTTTTGCGACATGTTCTGCCTTGGTTTCCGGCTTGGCGAGGACAGTTAAAAACCCACTTTTACCATGTTTAAAAAATGTAAGTTCTGCATCGAGAACCACATCCTGTGATTGTATCTTATTAAGGTCTTTAATGATTTCAGGAAATCGATCTGCTACTTCATTTTTCCATGTACGCGTCATCAGATGCCACTTTTTATCCTTTTTAATAGCTACTATGCGCGTCCCATCATATTTCTCCTGCAAGACATAATCTGGCTGTTTGAATGGCTCTTTAAATGGATTGTCTAATGCCAGCATCGGTTTGATGCGTTGTGGGTGGCTCATTTATCGACTCCTTTGACTATTATCCAATCACTTTTTCCAAGCTTCGGAAGATAAATGAGAGCATATCTGCCTTTGTATTTTTTACCATGGAGGGTGAAACTGATTTCATTCTGTGTCCATTTCAATGCCTGATATGTACCATTGTCTGCTATAAGAGTTTTTCCGGCACCATATTGTCCTTTCGGAGTTATTCCTTTAAAATTAATATACGATAACGGGTGATTATCCACTTGTACGGCAAGCCGTTTGTCAGTTGTCTTTTCAGGCATACCTCTTGGAAGTGCCCAGCTTTTTAATACACCATATCTCTCCAGACGGAGATCGAAGTGGTGATGGCTGGCATAATGTTCATGAAGTACGAAGCGATAATTGTTTGGTTTTGGTTTTTGTTTTACTACAGGTTTTTCTGCCATCACTCTTCACCTTTATAGTAATGGGAAGTGAGAGTATAAAAAAGTATGGTTGTCTATTTGCATTTACATTTTTTGGTTGGTTTGCGTTTTGTTGATTTGGATGGTTTCTTTTTACGAACCTGCGTAGTGTAATCTTTTACTGCAATGTGGTTTGACATGGCTTTATAAATTACACTGGTCATCCTGCGCGTAAGAATGCGGGCGATGGCTTCATTATGCATCCAGTCACTGTTATCATATTCATCAATCACATCATTTAATTCGGGTGAGTATTTACCTTCATCGCTTAACCTTTCAGATATATCCGCCAGTTGTTTGCCGAGCCTTCCGATAATGCCCATTTCTTCTTCATTGATCATATTTTTGTCGATTTCATATTTTCTTTCTTTCTTCATAGGTCACCTGATATTAATAGTAAGTTATAGTATAAAAAAGTATGTTTTGTGAACCGTAATGTGGGTTGTGAGCAAATCTTCTTTCCATGAGTCGTAAGTATAGTCAGTCATTTTTTCTTTAAAAATTCCATAACGGTTTTTATTCTCTCTCCGATGTTACCCTTCACCCTGATATATGGTATTCCCATGTACATATTTGAATCTCCATTCAATTCATTCCTGATAAAATTCAAAATGAATTCCTGTTCATGTTTTTGCATAAAATTCCTGTGTGCACTTGGTCTTAGAGGCAAAAGCTCATCTACTACTATCAAAAGATTGTATGGCCCAAACGCGATATGTTTGTAAGCAAGTTCTACACAATGGGTATATGTACATTTAAATTCTGTCGGGTTTGTCTGGTATATAAGTGATGAGTAGGCAAGATTATCGATTACAGAGCGGTCCGACAGGAATGATTTGTATTCTTTTTCAGTATCTATTTGTTTACGCATAATTTTATATTGGGTATCAATGTGCATGCGTGATTCCGGTAAAAAAGTGGCGGCTATTTCATGGATGATTGGAATTTCAATGCGGTTTGCCAGAGCTCTGACAAGAGAAGTTTTTCCACAGGAATGAGAACCGGCAATGGCGATCTTGTAAGTGTTTGGTAAAATAAGTTTTTGAGGCATGAATATATAATTGGATAAAATAATATAAAAGAGTGGTGATCAGATTTGGATTTGATTTATTTCTTTTTCTTCGATTTACATTTTTTCTTTTTCATACCTCTAAGATCTTTCATCGTTTCTTTCTTTTTTAGTAATTTTCTCTCAAGCTTCTCTAATTCTGGGTAATACGAGTAACCCATCTCACTTACATGATCCTCAGCTATGCGTTCTGCTTTTTCTTTATCACAAGTATGTTCAAATTCAATTTTTGCACCTTCATGAATTTTTCGTTCATCAAAATCTGATTCTGAATATCCGGTTGATCGGTGTCCACATTTGCAGGGTACTTTAAGCATTTTTGCTTTGTGACCCGGTACAGCTGTATAAGATTTTTTTTCAGTCATAGTTATCACTCTACATTATATGATACACTACTATATAAAATTAACCAAAAAATAAAAAAAAAGTTTACTCCAGCCGTTCAATGCCGCGCTTTTTACATTTCGGACATTGGACAAACTGTGACATTACTTTACTGTTCTTTCCGCCCTTCCCAAAAATAGTGCCTAAAAAAGGTGCGCTGACAGCTATCATCATCGTACCACACTTTTTACACTTTAGTTTTGATTTGTCTCCTTTTGCCATTATATATCACCTATATATGTATGTCACGTCATAATATAAAAAGGTGATGCCTGATCACATCAATACTTTCTTCTTATTGTGCTTCATTTCTTTCCGGTAAATAAATTCAACGCGCCAGTTGTAATCATTCCAGTTCACTCCTATATCGCGCGCGAACTTTTGCTCTACCATGGTTGCTACATAGTGACCTTCGGCATCATCACTTAATCCATATTTGTCATGGACATATTTCTCTACACTTTCATGCACAAGGACGGACAGGAGTTCTTTTGGTTGCTTGACAAGATCATCATCATAATAAACCGTATTTGTTCCACGGCTCCAATGGCCAACCCATCCAAGATGTTTTTTCATAACAACTTTATTTTTTATCTCATGGCGATCATATCGGAATGTAATATATTTACCATTATATTTGACATTTAAGGCATTTAACGAAATGAGCTGTTTGACAATCGGACGCTTATCTGGTTTGATAAAACTCATTGACATGGTATAGGTATTGAATGTGATAGTATAAAAAAGTATTTATTTTTTGCACTTGCAGATTTTGCGTTTTGGTTTTACAGTTTTTCTTTTTCTTCGTGACTGGGTGATTGAATACGGCATCTGGTATACCCAAGCATCGTCACCAAGTTTTTTCTGTAGTTTCACAACGTTTGCTTCATCTGCTGTTTTATAAATAGTGGCATCTTCGAGATTTTTACTCCAGTCCCAATTACCAGTATCTGGATCTATTACAAGGAAATCCCGCATGCCATTTCTTATAATGAATACATCAACAATCATAACATCCTACTTTCTGCATTTACAAACTTTTCGTATTGTTTTTGTTCGTTTCATCTTTGGTTTTAAGAATTTTCGTTTCCGATATTCTTCCTCTTCCTCCTCTTCCTCTCCCTTTGTCTTTTGTTTTGTTCTTAATTTATTTACCAATTCTATAAGATCTTTATTAAGTTCATCAATTTTCTGATTTATCTCAATACCTTTTTCCTCAGTAAATTTTTTTGTCTGTCTCAAGTATAAAAATTCTTTTTGTAATTCTATAATCCGATCACGTAAGTCTGATGTTATATATGATGGAAAATCTCCAAGCTCTTTTAATTTTTCCTGTGCACGACTTTTTAAATCGTCTTTAAATGAACTGCCTTCAGCAAGTAATATTTTTCCACTGAAAGGATCATGCATATATCGTACTACCATTATGTCATCTCCATTACTCTATTAACGTTAATACTATAAAAAGGTTATTATATTTTACATTCTTCTGGAGTTTTGTCAGTCCGAACCCGTAAAAATACTGGTAGTCTTAGCCTGCCATAACTTGTACGTTCCATGGCCTTGACTTCGACTACAAGAGTTGGTTTTATAAATTTTTTAACATAATTAACTTTTACCACGAATGGGTTTTGTGCTTCCGGCATAGGATTAATTGTTCTTAGGAATTCCCTGAGCATGGCATCGGATAAACCAGCTCCCACGTTTCCGACATAAATTAATTTTCCTTTTCTATCATATTGGCCAAGTAATAAAGCCCCAAATGTTTTCTTTCTCCTGCCAAGACCTTCGGTGATCCCGCATACTACACAATCTTCGGTCTGTTCTTTTTTAACTTTAATCCATTCTTTGCGGGATCCCGGTACATATGGCGAATCTTTCTTTTTAAGCATTACGCCTTCGCCTTTACGTTTTACGATGTCTTTATAAATTGACTTGAATTTTGATGGATCTGTGTATGTTTTAATAACTTTAATATGTTTAAGTGATGGGGGAATAATTTTTTTAAGTAAATCCAGTCTCATCATCAGTGGCAAATTTGTTACACGTTGTCCGTTATATTCTATAATATCAAAGACCATATACCGTACCCCAAATTTCTTCTTGGTGGAGGGGATTGCTGTAGCAGTTAAAAAAAATGGATTTTTATGATCATCAAAGAAGGTAATTTCCCCATCCAGTACGCATTGATTAGCTTTTATCAATTTGGCATCTTTAACGATTTCAGGGAAGTTAATTGTGAAATCGGTATCGCAGTATCTGCTGATAAGACCTGTAACTTTGTCACCGACCTTGTATAACATTCCGCGTGTTCCATCGAATTTCTCCTGAAGAACATACTGTTTGTTATGGGTATATAATTTATCTTTTTGCGCGTCTGCAAGCATTGGGCGTATACAGCGCCTGACGACAGGTATTTTCTTTTGTACAGGCATACTATAGTATTAACAATAATTATATATAAAAGTATGTATTAGATTAATCATGCACCCACCATTTGTCTGGGAATTTTCTTTTAATAATTTTATCCCCCTCACCAATTGGTTCGAGCCCTTCCAATCGCATATCTGCATCCACCATGATTTTTATCAGGTCTGCAAATTTTATTTTTGGTTTCCAGTTAATAAATTTTTGTGCATGAGTAGTATCAGCCCTGAGAACATCTACTTCATTGGCTCTTGTATGGCTCTCGTCATATGTTACATAATCAAGTGCGTCCAGTCCGGCATAATTAAATGCCCCGAACATAAAATCTTTTATATAATGTGTCTCCCCGGTTCCAATAACGCAATCTCCTGCTTGTTTAGCCTGAAGTAAAGACCACATGCCCTCTACATATTCTGGTGCGAATCCCCAGTCGCGTTGCGCATCCAGATTGCCTAATACCAGTTTGATTTGTTTTTTTGCAAGAATGCGTGCAACTGCAAGTGTTATTTTTCTTGTGACAAATTCTTCTCCACGACGTGGGCTCTCATGATTAAAAAGTACCCCGTTAGAGATAAACATATTATAAGCTTCACGATAATTCTGTACCATCCAATATGCATATAATTTGGCACATCCATAAGGACTTCTTGGATGGAACGCGGTATGTTCATTTTGTGGTGCCGGTGCAGCGCCAAACATTTCACTCGAAGATGCCTGATATAATTTGCTTGGATATTTGCTTGTCCTGATTGCTTCTAATATGCGTGTAATTCCAAGACCTGTTATATTTCCTGTATATTCTGGGGTATCAAAACTTACTCGCACATGGCTTTGGGCAGCGAGATTATAAATTTCATCGGGGTGATTATCGTGGATGATTTTGGTTATTTGTTCAGAATCGGATAAATCTCCATAATGCAGGTGTAAATTTGAATTATTTAATATAGATGTGTGGATCCTTCCTGTATTGAGTGTAGAGGATCTCCGTATCAGTCCATGAACTTCGTAGCCTTTGGAGAGGAGAAATTCAATCATATATGAACCATCCTGTCCGGTTATTCCTGTAACAAATGCCTTCTTCATAATTATAATTCAGGTTGATAATATATATCTATTGTGTTCTATTTTTTTGCATAATATACTATGGATACACCAAAATTTACTCTTTCAAAAACAGCATCAAAATGTTTACTCCATTGTACAAGAGTGCGATTATTCAATAATGCTACAAATGGTGAGAGAAAGAATACTGTGGTTGTATATCTGGTAGTGAAAAATGTGAACTACCCCACCCTTACAATTTTACGCTTTTTGTAGCAGAAAGCCCACTTCTTTAGATGTGGGATGAATGCGTCCCTCAATATTATTGTCGTTCCATATTAAGAATAATATTTTAATCGCTACGCTTATAAACCTCATTGAGGGTATAAATTTTGTTTGGGTCAACTTAATATTGGATTACTGAGTCACAAAATCTATATCTTCGCCGCGAATTGATTTGCGGTTTGCATGGCTTGCGGCGGCAATGGCTTTTTTAGTCAGGTCTGCAATAAATTTTTCAGTTTCTTCAATCATCCTGATTGCCGCATCTTTACCAATTCTTTCTGCGCCATTCTTTTTTGCAATCTTTACAATTGCCGATTTTGAGAGAATCGACTTTTTGGGTTTTGTTTTTTCCGTTACCATGGGTAAAATCACCATTATAATATAGTTTTCAATTATATTTAAAGATGGTGGTCAATTCAGGCGCTAAATCAAACACAATGCTTATAATCTTGGAGATCTAATACTATTCTACTCGGAGGTGCAAGAAATGTCAAGAACAAAAGGTGCAAAAAATAAAAAGACCTTGTTAAAAGAGAAAGTACATAAAGAAATTATCCCGGCTAAAGTTTCGCCCGATGAACCAAAATTAAAACTTGCATTGAGATTATTTACTTTGGAGAGAAAAGTACACGATGATTTCATTATATATATTACAAAATTTGGGGATCCTAAATTGTATGAAAGTTATATCATAAACGAACTTATGATAAAATATATCGATAGAAAAATTAAATTAAAAATAGATGTTGCATTAATGCATGATTATATGTCAGTATATGGAAAAATTGGGTTTGAGCCAACCGGTAAACCCGGTGAACTAACTGAGTTGGAAGAATTTAAAGCAGCGAATCGTTTACTTGCACGTACGACAAATTCATTTATACGTCAATACCAATATGCAGTTTTTGTAGATCCTGATGTAAAAGTGTCAATGCATTTTTCAAAATATAATACTTCATATATTATTAATGAATTATTAAAATTATATATTAAAGACGAAATTAAAATAGATACGCGGGATTTCAGGATTAGAGAATGGGAACCGTTATACCAGTATGCGATGAAGAAGAAATTGAAAGAAGAAAAGTTGAATTCCAAACACAACGCTTAATATATATTAAATCCAAATCATTATGATGAAATTTGAGAGAATTGTAGATTTCGCAGCAAGAACCAAACAATATGTACTTTATGGTGTAGGATTATTATATCCCGGTTTTACACTTGTTACATTTCTCGGAGTGGCAAAGTTGGCATTTTCGATTCCTCCCGAATTGGCAGCAATTGTTGCATTCGGAGGAGTGTATATAGTAGGTATTACAGCGTTTCGTATCGGATTATATTCCCGTGATATGAATATTACATGGAAAAATACACCCATGGCTGTTGATATTCATGAACGGACTGATCGGATTGAAAAGGCGATTGAACGTATTGAAAAGAGGTTAAATGATAATAATAAGTAATTTATTTATATTTATTGCGGGTCTTTGCGGGGCATTAGCATGTTATCCTTTGGTGGTCGATGTTACATTATTTAAAAAATATTATATGATATATATTATTATAAGTATATTATCATGGTTGGCAGCTATAAGTTGTATTGGATATTTAATCATGATAACTTTGTGGATGTAACATGGCTAAAAAGAAACTTGTTAAAAAAGAGGATGAGCCAATGATTACTTCTGGTATGAAACAACATTTAAAATATCTTGTTGAATTATCACTTTTATCCAAATTAGCTATTGTTATTTTTACAGTATTTATTATAGGAGCCGGTATGGATATGTACGCTATTTCGTACTATCTTGAGAATGCTTTAACATTGTTTCAAGGGAGTCATATTTTATATGTAGATTATTATTATGAGTATCCGATTTTATTATTTGTTCCTGTACTTATTGCATTAGTTCCTTATTTTGTATTGAATAGTATTTCAGCGGCCATGCTTATGTTTTCAATCCTGATGGTTATTTGTGATACTGTTACTGTGATGTGCGTGTATCTTATTGCCAGAAAAATCTGGAATAATCCAAGGACGGCTTTTATAGCAGCGTGTATTTATATGACGGCATTGGCGGTACAATATTTTGCCATGATCGATTGCAGCTCTTTTGCAGTTATGATTATGATGGGTGCAATCACTATTTTACTGTATGGTAAAGAGATTACCGGTATATCATGGATGACTGATTATATGGCCCTTATTCTTGGTTATTTTGCCAAGTTTTTCCCATTGTTGATTCTTCCGTTTGTTCTATTTTATAAATCAAAAACTACATCATTAAAATATGAGATTGTGTCTGCTTTAAAAGTTATGATCCCGGTTTCTATTTTATTAATTTTACCAACTTTCATATTTAACCCATGGGCTACTATCAAAACATATCTTCCTATACGGCTTGATGTTGGGTGGTTCCCAAATACTATAATTTATACGTTGCAGGTATGGTTACATGACATTTTTAATTTACCAGTAACCTTGGATCATACGTTCATGTTTGTATATGCATGCATGATTATATCTATACTGGCATTAGTATATGCAGCATTTACTTATAAGAAACAGGATCCGATGATGCTTTTGAAATTTATTTTGTGTGCATTGACGATTATTGTACTTTCATACAAGGCACGAAGTCCGGGGTATATTATGTGGTTCCTTCCTTTTGCATGTATTCTTGTAGCAGATAATGTGTATAAGATAGGATGGTTCTATGTTACCCAGATATTGACATATATGGTGTTTCCCTTGGGGTTTTGGACGTTGTGGACGAATGCGAAATGGACAAATCCTATATATTCTGGTAATTGGTACTTGGCATTAATATTATTATCAATAGAGTCTTTATCATTGTTAATATTGATGTGGATTGCGACAGAACCGATAAAAATGTACAAGGAAATTTTTAGTGACGATTAGGCAGATATAATTTTTTATAATGGATCCTGATCTGTAATGCAAGTTTTTTAACAACAAAAAACCAGTTTATCATATCTTTAATAGTAAGTTTTGACGTGCCTGCTGCGCGTGGAGGAAATATTACAGGTACATCGTATATGGCAAATTTATTTTCATTAAGGATACATAAACTTTCGATAAAAAATGAATATCCTGTGCTTTCGACCAGCCACCAGATATCAGCAGGGATCCTGTCTATACGGTACACACGAAATGCTGTTGTTGCATCATAAGACAGGTGTAATAATATTCTGGTAAACTGGTGAGCTCCGATAGTTACAAGTTTTCTCCACAATGTCCAGCCTTCAATACTGTTTTTTAGGGCATGCCTTCCACCTATGACAATATCATAATCACCCGAATACCCTAGTAATTTTGGTATATCTTCCGGGGAATGGGTAAAATCACCATCCATGGTAATCAAACGTGTATAACGACGATTGTATGCCCATTCTATACCATATTGGTGTGCTACGCCAATACCAGCTTTATATTTGTGGTGAAGTATGGTAATATTTTCATGTAATGCTGCATATGTATCCAGAACTTCACCAGTCCCATCCGGAGAACTATCATCAATAAAAAGAATATCCGCGTCGAGTTTTAATGCCAGTAACCGTTTGATCATTGGTCCGACATTGTTAACTTCATTATATGTCGGAATCATTATCAGGGTTTTCGATAATTTTCTATATGGGTCTTGATCGTATGTATCTTGAGTTACTAATTCTTCATATAGTTTTTGATGTAATGAATCCGGCATTTCTGGCATAATATCTCCATTATAATTTTTGGGTAGTAAAACAAACTGGTGTAACTCTCCAGATAGATCCGTGTTCTTTTCTCAGTCCGCCTTCTTTGATGGTTCCTATTTTTGGGCATTCAAAATTCTTCATACTTTGGGCGGCACATGTACATTTTGGATTTGTTCTTTTCCAGATGGTATTTGTCTTTTTTCCCGGTGCCGCAGAATCTGAAAAAGAATATGTCCCGTCAGATTTATGTACAGCGATAACAATGGGTTTTTTATCTTGCTCGATCTGCACAAGATTTATCCCGGATTGGTTGAGAGCTTTGCATTTCATAGTACGATCTTAATATTTTGTGTATATAATTGTGTTGATTACGTTTTGATTGAGACATTTTTTGTTACATTTTCACATGATTTTGCGATTTTTGAAAATATTGACTGGATATTCATGTTTTTTGATTCTTTACGCGGAGTGTTATCGTAGGTAAACATATTTTCACATGTCCCGCAACCGTATAATTTTCTTCGCACAAAATCATTTTCATCACGGATAATATAAATATCCCGGTCAAATTTAATAATATTTGTTATAGCCCCGCATTTCGGACATGTTACTTTATTAATGTCATTGGAAATCATATTATATTCCTCCTTGATATTTGTTTGTACAATTAGTGAAAATAGTATTTATGGGTTGCGATCAAGACCTGAACAGATAAATCCCACCGTTCTGATAGGCTTGTTTTGTATTTGATTCCAGCCATTTGAGCGCGTCACCATTCTGGTTGGCCGACTGGATATCTCCGGTTACAACGTAATATGATACTCCCGTCTGAAGAGATCTGGCTGTTGATAATTGTGACTCATTATATGCAAAATATTCAATGGTTTTATCGGTTTCATTTGAGTAATAATAATTAAGTGGCTGTGAAATGTATCCCGGAACAATAATGATTGAATCACCCGGTTGGGTCATCGTAGTGAGTGTTTTTGAAAATCCTCTCCAGTCATCTTTAGAGTATGCAGAATAATAGTTTATAAGGAATGGTGTAATAAAACAAACCATTAACAGAATTAAAATATATATAACGATTTTCTGGTGTGTCAATGCATAAAATAATTTATACGATGCTGCCACTCCAAGTATTAATGCAACATTGATGAAACTAAGGTAACGAGGAACTATTGGAATTCGGTACGAGAAATATATACTTGTAATAAATGCACACACTAATATCAATATTATTAATAGACTTTTTTCTTTTTCTTTGATATATAATGCAGATATACCACATATAAATAATAGTCCTGTTATATAAGTAAGTACTATATTATTACCGGTAAATTGGATTAAAGATACGGTAATTACATTTAGCCCCTGAATACCAAAACTTGGTGTATCCGTAGTATATTTAAGAATCGTTGGTATGGCAATAATTGCGAGAGGTAATATCCCTATGATCATGATAATAGAAGATACAATTAACTCTTTTATATATTTTAATTTATATATTGCTAATGTATAAATAAATAGTGTCCCGATAAAAATAATACTATAAAAGTGTGTCCAGAATACAAATATTGTTGCTATGGCAAATAATATCCAGTAGTTGTAATCATTTTCTTTTATTGCCCGGAAATAAAATAATAGTGCCAATGCTATAAAAAATAGTAACATTGCGTATGCACGGGCTTCCTGAGAATACAGAATGAGAAATGGTGATAATGCACAGGCTGCTGCGGCTATAATGCCACCATTCCTGTCAATAAATTCTTTTCCTACAAAATACATCACGGGTACAGTAAGGGATCCAAAAAATGCGGATGCGAATCGTATGATAAATTCATTATTTCCGAATAATGTCATCATAGTATAAACGATCCAGACAAATAATGGTGGGTTTGGTTCCATGGTGGCAGTATAATTTAAAATATTTGCATAAGAGCCTAACATTGCAATGGTAACACTGGAAGTTTCGTCAAGCCAGAGTGAATTGAATGCGAGGTTATAAAATCGCAGGAAACATCCTACGAGTGTAATCAGGATTAATAATTGGGCATACCGGCTATTTATAATTATAGATTTTATATTATCAGTAGTATAATCTTTAAAAGATTTAATTGGATTTATATATGGTGAGTCCAAATCGCTGGTTTCTGGGAATTTGGCTACCATTTTTACAGGGATTTTTCGTTTTTTAGCCATGATATCACATGGCTGATAAATAAAATAACCCTGCTACAATTGCTATCAGGAGAATCGCCAGAATGATTCTGATTATAATAAATTTTGTTTGGATAATCATATAATGCGTACAATGGGAATTGAACCCATGTCTCGAACTTGGAAGGATCGGATGCTACCTCTGCAACATGTACGCCAATTTAATACAAAGACATATATTTATAGCATTTGTCCTGAATAATCTGCAAGGATACATTATTATGGTTAAGCATACTGTCACATTCCGGATGTGTATTATATGTTAACATAAGTAATATCATTGAACCAAAGGCTATTGCTGTAATGATGTATGTTAAAGTCAGTACATCCATCTTGAGTTTAAGATTGATAGTAAGCAATCCAAGAATCAGGATCATGAACAATGCTATAATAATTAGTACTGGTTCCATAATTATATATTTATTTTAACAGTAGATAAGTATTGCGATTAAAAAAGAAAAAATTTACTTGGATGTATCTGCCATCCCGTTTGAGAGGACTGGATACATATCGATAGATCCGATATAGGTCTGGCCATTGGTTGTAGCTATGCCATTCTGAGATTTCTCTATGGAATACACAACGTCAACTGAGTCTTCGGTAATATGAATCGATTTTCCATTAAGTGACTGTGATACACGTGTATCAATTATAAGTGCATACCTGCCATCTTCCGGAATTGTCACTTCAAATTGCTGTTGCGGGCTGCGATATTTTCCAACGTAAACGGTGTCAAGATTCGCGAGCTCGAACTTGTGCATGTATGGGTCATAAACCGGGGCAACCAGATCATCGAATTCCGCTCTGTCTGCCTCATTTGCATTAACTACATAGGCAAGAACCGGGAGTGATGATTTGATAGTATAAATAAATTTGTCTCCTTCTCTTTGGATAATACCTTTGTCATCGTCATTTGATGCGACAAGGACTTCTCCTGAGTACAGGCTTACAATTTGTTTGGTAATTACACCGATATCGAGTTTGTAATAATTTGGAACATGTTCTGTAATAAGGTTATAATTATTATCGATTGTTGTTCCAATATTATTATTACCATTGATGTTATTATTACCATTAACATTTATAACATCCATGCGGTTCCCTTTTCCACCAATCTGTGTTGCATCTGCATACTGTCGTTCATCAAACGCATTAAACTCGACATTGTTAATGAGATTTTGCGTAGTATGATCTCCATTTGAAGATGCGTGAATACTTTCATCAATGATTGGAGTGGGGTTATAAATCGAATATGCCATTGCCGGAGCTACAAGAACTGTTGCAATGATTAGTGCCATAATAATTTTAAAGATTTTCATAGTGTGCCTCCAAAAATGGGATTAACGTAAATTTACGTTAATTATCCCTGAATTGCGGTAATTGTCTGTGAGACGCTGCTTCCGGTGTTATAGTTACCTGCATTCTGCGTGTTTGCAATACCAGACTGAGTTGCAGAGATTCCCTGAGTGGCTGCATTCCCGGTGTTGCTGTTCACAGTTGCCTGCGTGTTTGCAATACCTGACTGACCTGCGCCAATGTTCTGGGTTGCAAAGTTTCCAGTATTATAGTTAACACCATTCTGAGTGTTTGTTACACCAGACTGAACTGCTGATGCTTCCTGATTAACTACATTTCCTGAGTTTACACTTCCAACAGCCTGTACGTTAAATGAGCCAGACTGAGTTGCTGAAACTCCCTGAGTAGCCAGATTTCCAGTGTTCTGGTTGGTTGCATCCTGATCATTCTTAAATCCACTCTGGGCTGCGGTTGCTGTCTGCGTAACTGCGTTTCCAGAATTTATGTTCAGTACACTCTGTGTGTTCATTGATACCGGAATAAACCAGATGCCAGTACCAGACTGAGTTACGGTTGTGGTCTGCTTAACGACGGATCCGATATTGTCATTTACAACAAGCTGGTCATTAAGACCTCCGCTCTGGGTTGCAGTGATTTTCTCAGTAACAAACCATCCATTGTTGACATTACGACCGGTCTGGTCATTATATAAACCCGACTGAGTTCCTGTAATCTTCTGGCTGACAAACAACCCACTATTAGAGTTAGTGAGTGTATGTACATTTCCAATTGCCGTTACCGGCATAATCATCACTGCTGCGGTCAAAAGAACGAACAGTGTTAGGATAACTTTACTAAACTTCATATTTTTTTACCTCCTGAATTGATCAATTCCCGTTTGGAGTGTAAAACTCTCATCACGGTACTAATAATATTGTTTTGAATGATATTTAAGCCTTGTGCTTGAAAAGATGATGATTTGGGTGTGATTTTTGATAATTAAGTGCTATTATTGTCGGAGATTGCCAGCACTCCCGGTGGGTTCGAACCCACGGTTTCCGGGTTAGAAGCCCGGCACTTTGTCCAGCTAAACTATCATCGGATATGCACCCGGCTGGGCTTGAACCAGCGATCTCTTGCTTATCAGACAAGCGTACTGCCACTGTACTACGAGTGCCATACTCCCGATGAGATTTGAACTCATGTCAAGAGGTTGAAAGCCTCCTATGATTGGACCAGACTACACTACGGGAGCTGATGCATCCGGCTGGAATTGAACCAGCGAAAGTCTGCGTGTAAGACAGGAGCGATACCACTTCGCTACGGATGCCAATTGTCAGGGAAGGATTCGAACCTTCGATACTGGATCATGGGTCCAGTGTACTAACCTCTATACTACCTGACAGTGAAGATAGCTGGATTCGAACCAGCGTCCCGTGATTCCAGATCACGGAGGATAGACCAGACTACCCTACATCTCCATATAGTATTATTTGTTATTACATATTATAGAGTGGGTTTAAAGGGTGCGTGAAAACTCCCGCTTTTAAGCGTGGAGATGAAACGCAACCCTTTAAACCCACTCTATAATTAATTGATTCTCCGAGGTAATAGTTGAGATAGATTTAAATATAATGAGAAATTGCGATATATTGGTTAACTTTAAATAGAATGAAAAATTGCGATATACCGATAAGTTCAAAATTTTTGCTGTGTCTGATCACTTTTATTAAATACTACCTCTTCCAAATATGTACACATGAAAAACGATATTTATTGTGCGGAATTTTCAGAGTTCGCTGACATTATGGCTAAGGAGGTAGATCTCACTATCACCTCTCCGCCTTATTTACATAACCGTGAGTACAATGGTTTTAAGTTTGATGTAAATAAGATGTCCGAATCTCTGTGGAATGTAACAAAGGATGGTGGGGTCTGTGTATGGGTTGTCGGGGATGTTACTGAAGATGACTCTGAAGTGGGTATACCATTTGATCATGCCAATACATTCATGGATCTTGGCTGGAATCTTCATGACACGATGATCTTTGAAAAATCCGGTCTCCCGTTTCCATCAAAAAACAGGTATATCCAGAGCTGGGAATACATGTTTATATTTTCAAGAGGCGTACCGAAAACTGTTCATATTCTTAAAGACCGCCCGAATTCCAATGCGGGAAAACCCGCGCACTGGGGAAAAATAACAGCGCGCCAGAAGGACGGCTCTTTAAAAGAGTCTGGCAAGAATTATGTTACCCCGGAATTCGGTGCCAGAACCAATATCTGGAGATATATTACTGGCGGAGTTGGATGTACAACGGACAAGATAGCCTATAATCATCCTGCGATTTTCCCGGAAACACTCGTGCGCGATCATATCTTATCATGGTCAAACCCCGGTGATTTGGTGCTTGATCCTATGGTTGGTTCCGGTACTACGCCAAAGATTGCACGCCTTATGCAGCGTGGATATGTTGGTGTGGATATCTCCAAGAAATATGTTGATGATGCAAAAGAGCGCATGATGCTTGATTGTAAGAATTTATATTTGCCATTGACTGCGGATGAGTTTAATGAATCACTCGGAAAAACCGTGTGGATGTTTAAAGGCAAATCGTATCATCCCGAATGTGTCATAGATAATTCTACTCTATATGCACAATGGAAATTGCAGGAGAAAGGCGGGGATGAAGGGTCTCCCTCTTAGTAAATTACCGCTCCAATTGCACATACTCAAAATTCATAGCAAGCACCGGACAGTTGTCAAAGGATGTGCTGATGAAATATGTGGAGAGCCAAAATGAACCGAGGTGAAGAAATAATGGGAACAGAAAATGGATGTGATGGAAGAGCAACATTTGCAAGCATATTGGGAAGGCGAGAGGACGATCCGCATAACGAGCGCGATTACTATTTCATGTTTGTCCCATTGATGACAACAGAACAAAAAGAACGGTATTTTGGCGACTTTCCAGAGATGCGAGAAAAGTATGAAAAATTGTATCTTCTGTGAAACGGAAGGATGTATGAATGCCAACAACCTACTGGAAGCCCCATCCTTTAGGGTGGGGAGACCTCAATTCACTTTGGGATTAATTTTGAATATTTTCGCATTATCTGTGATGTTTGCGATAGTTTTATATATTGTGTTTGAAATACTTCCACGTTCAGGATTCTTGCAGATGGAGATATGAAATGATAAAATGAAATTCGAATGGTGGTTTATACTTTCCGGAATAATTCTCGCGATATGGGATTATTATTTGTATCTTGGATGGCAATTCATTCAATACAGCCCGATTAGTGCGAGCGGTGGGTTTTGGATACCATTGGTTTTATCTGGTTTGATTACAGTATATTGTGTATATCAGATTGGAGTCAGGTTAATGCGTTAATTTTAAATACTATTAACACTAATATGGTACTGTTAAAAATGATGAACACGACTGTCAAAAATCTGATATCAAATTCTCTTCTATTGGTATTACGACAGTCGCGGTCATTATTTTCGAGTTGCAATTGATCGCGACTTGTACTGGTTTTAAAACTCGATGCCCGTGTGTGTGAGTGGTTATACAACATCCCTGCTAAGGATGTGTGTTTCAAACATCGCAAGTTCGAATCTTGTCACGGGCGTTTCCTCTTTATGTACACTAACATTAACAAAATTGTTAACTTTGGTGTACATAAAGAGGAATGCTAACGTGGATAGTGCGGCAGTCACCCGGTCCTGAAAACCGGCGGTCAGGAATGATTTGAAGGTTCAACTCCTTCCGTTAGCGTTCGAGCGGATACTCAAGAGGACGACGAGGCTGGTTTTAGAAACCAGTGCGCAGGCTTTCGCAGGTTCAACTCCTGCTCCGCTCATCGGGAGTGTAATCAAGCGGTTAAGATGGCGGATCCAAAATCCGTGGCTCAGTGCCTCGCCGGTTCGAATCCGGCCACTCCTATGGTATGTACTCAAATGGTTAACGAGGCCGGACTTAAGATCCGGTGTCACAGGGCTTTCCAAGTTCGAATCTTGGCATACCAATAGCAATATTTTTATATTGAAAAAACAAATATTATATGGAATGTCAAGGACATACAGACAAGGCAAATATTCTAATAAGAATCGTGATGGTGTTAAAAGTAACGATTTCTGGTATAAACATGATTCAAAAGAGGATCGTGATGGACTGAATAATGCTCTTAGAGAGGAAGAGAAGCAATATTTCCAGAAATTCGGTGAAGTCAAATACAAACAAAAACCGAAGTCACGTGGATGGAAGACGCATTAAAATATTAAATGTTATTAAAATTATTATAATGACCCATATACCAATTGTAATTATAGTCAATCGTACAAGGTAATTATCCAACCATTTTGGTGTATGGTATTTATAGAGTGGGTTTAAAGGGTGCGTGAAAACTCCCGCTTTTAAGCGTGGAGATGAAACGCAACCCTTTAGATCTTTTCTTTAGTCACTATCTATATATATCTAAACATCTAATATATAAGTATGGA
>Ga0315287_10000575_pt1 | contig 32353 bp, 30 predicted proteins | sample YL17G11_0_MG_FD_205037 | JGI IMG/M metagenome (GOLD analysis project Ga0315287, IMG submission 205037) | Sediment microbial communities from Yellowstone Lake, YNP, Wyoming, USA - YL17G11_0 | ecosystem: Environmental > Aquatic > Freshwater > Lake > Sediment | place: USA: Wyoming | collected...
GACTTCTGCCGATGCTGCCTAGGTCGCTGGTCTACGCTTGGCTATTCACTTTGCCGTGGACGCTGAACATCTCGACACACGTCTATAATCCCTCTTATCTGCTGTTTTCTAGCTGTCTGTTCTTCGTCGCTTTTTGGGAGTCCATGCCAACGCTGCGCCAAGGCGTCATGAGCGACCGCTGGGCCTTTTTTTGGCTGGGTTTGGCGCTGGGCTGGAGCCTCCAACTACATCTGTCTTGGCTGCTTCTAGTGCCCTTTGTTGCCGCTGCATGTGGCGCGAAGGTCCTGTATCGCGAGATGCGCTGGCAGCTGCTGGTGACTCTGTGCATCGGCTTTGCCCTGCCGACCTTGCTGCTGCTGCCGACGCTCTATGAATACGGTGTCTCCAGCGTGTGGGCGCCGCTGTTTAGTAACTCTAAGCTCAATGGTCACAATGCGCTGCAGCCGCTGACGATCGCCGCTCGGTTTTTGTCCTTTGCCGCCTACGAACTCCCGCGGTTTCTCACCGAGCATTCCGAGCAACGGCTGAGTTACGTCATGTCCCATCCCTGGCTCATTCCGGCAGGCATCGTGGTCGGGCTGATCGGCGTGGTTCAGCCACTCATCTTCGTTTGGGGGCTTTGTTTGCGCTGCACCCCGCCCTTGGTCAAGGCCATCGTGGTCGCTAGTGCGGTGGAAATCTGCTTGGCATTTATTGGGTCGACCAGGCCACCGACCGCTCGTAACTATTTTATCCTGTTCCCCGTCGCAGCCATTGGCGGGGCTTATGCGATGAGCTTTTTGCTGAAGACTAGGCGGCAGCAGCAAGTCGCAGCGGGCGTGGTCCTCTTGGGCTGCATCTTTCAGGGACTTTTAGCTATCGATCACATCCGAGAACGCGGACTCTACACCGACCGAGCCACCGCGGCAGAGGCGATCACCACGAAAAACGACCGTCTTTTTGGTGAAAGACGGCCGTTTACGCTGCCGGATTTAACCGACAAACAAGCACCGTGAGGTTATTGCTGAACGGTCTTAAGGTAGGCCAAGATGGCATTGGTGTCGGTAGCGCTCATGCGCCCGCCAATCGGCATACTTGGCGATGAGCCACTGATGCTCTGGGCAATTTCTGCTGTAGAGTAAGTGCTTAGACTTGGGGCTCTCGCTCCATGACAGGAATTGCAGTTGCTTTGAAACGACTTGAAATTGGCATCAAAGGCCACCGTCTTTGATGGCGTGGTCGGCACCGTTTGTGGCGGCTTTGTCGACGGTTTAGGTCCAGCAACGGCTTGTCCTGGCGCTTGTCCAGGCGCTGTCGCTTGACCTGTTTCGGGTGCTGGCGCTACCGCGATGGGTGCGGCGCTGTTGTCGCTTGGCGTGCTGTTGGTGACGGTCGGGGCAACGGGAATTGGCGCTGGAGCGGGGTTACTGGAGCTGCCACTCGTGCAGCTAAGGGCTGACAACATGATCCAAGTGAGGGTGGGGGGGAGACGCATGGGAGGGGACCTTTCAACGACAACGGGGAGTGGGACGAGGCTCTAAACAACTTCAACTTGGAAGGCTTTAGACCCCCAAAGACACGCCCTTATCGGCATCTTGGCGATAAAACTTTAGGATTATTTTTTAACTCGGCTAAACAGCCGGAAATGATGAGCTTAAAAGGCGTAGCCTAGGGTCATTTGCAGGTCGTGCTGGGCGCCGCTCGTGGTGCGGGTGGCGCGACTTGACGTGAGTAGCCAGTCGGCGCGTAGTTCCCAGGCGCGACCAAAGCTGAGGCTTTGACCGAGGCTCCAGCGGCGACTGTCGTCACCGTGGATGACGTCGCGCCGCTCGGTCCACTCCGCAAGTAGGTGATAGGCGCCCCACTGGGCCACGATTCCCAGCGCCAAGCCAGGGCCGAGTCGTAGGCCGTGATACAAGCCGGGACTTGCGTCCGCTGCGATCAGCGCGAGGTTAAACAGCGACAGGTGGTTGGCAAAAAACCCCCAGGTTAGGCCCGCGCCTAGCTCGCCGCGCAGCTGGTGGGACTTCATGCCACCATAGGCACGTCCTTCGATCGGCTGCCAGGCGATACCGGCACGCCAGGACCAGTCCTTACTGACGAGGTCGAAGGGAGCGAGGGAGTTCACGGCCACCACGGTGGCGTGGTCGAGTTGGAGGCTGCGATCCGCATCGTAATAGCGCAGTGCGGCCTCCAGATAGTCGATGGCGGCAAACGATTCGTAGCCACGACTGTCGCTGAGGAAGTCGTGTAGGCCGCCTTTGACGACCAGGGTGGCAAAGCCTTGGCCTTGACGCACGCCTCCACCCAGGCGCGCTTGCGCCGGTAGGTGGCCGGCATCTGGGGCCACTGGGGTCTCTTCGCTTGGGCTCAGGTCGTCACTTGGGCCCAATTCGGCCCGGTGTACCAGCGCTGCGCGAAAGGCATAGCGCTGCTCGGCACTTAAGTGGTTGTGGCTGTCAAACTTCTGGAAATTCAAGGCGGCGATCAAGGCGTCGACCACCTGCGGCGAGGCCTCTGCTTGTAGCCCCTGAAGGTCACCTCGCAGTGCGTCGAAGCGTCGACGCTGGTCGTGGCTTAAACGGTCTAAACTCGTTTTAAGTTGGCGCTTCAGCGACGGCCGCCAGCGCACCGCAGCGGTGCTGCCAAGCTGATCATGGACTTGTCTGGCGACCTCCAAGGGTAGTACCACCAGTCCGGTCGCCGCCATGAGATGTGCACTGGGCCTGGCTGCGGTGATGATGCTTAAAATTTGGTAGGCGCAGTTGCCATGGGCAAAGAAGTAGGGGAAATGGGCGAGTGTGGCCACTTCCCAGACGTGATCCACGAGGAGGCTGACCTCAGCCTCGCTGAGGTTTAAATCGTATTCCCAGAGATCGCGACTTTCGCCGTCGGTATAGGTGGCAACGGTGACGTAGTAAGGGTCGATCATGTAGGCGCCTGGGTAGCCTCCAGTTAGGCCTTTATAGGCGTAGGATAACGGGTCATCGTCGGTGCCGACTTGCGCCAGAAAGGCGACGCTATTGTCGAGCAGGTGCGGCGTCGCGTCGGCCTCGGTAAACAGCTTGGGCTGTTGCCCATCAGGTCTGGCGCTGTGGTTAAGCCGCAGGACGACGTGGCCGAACATCGACGCCGGATTATTGGCGTAGGCAGAAGCGAAGATCAAAGTCGCGCTATGAACATCGAGCTTGCGGCGAAAGGCGGCATACTCTGGGCAAAAGGCCGCAGCGACGGGCCAGCCGCGCTGGCGCAAAAAAGTCGCGCGGGCTGGCAGGGCGCATGGTCCGGGCCAATGGTTGGGGCCAACCGGTGCGCCCGTAGCCATGACCTTAAGAGTTGCAGCCAACTCAGCTGCCGGGGAGTCCCTGCCGTTGGTCGCGAGAAAAAAGGCACCTGGCTCGATGTCGCTGCGCCAGCCTTGAGTCAGGGTGGGGCGCCAGTGGCCAAGGGCCAACCAGCCTTCATCCTGCGCCAAGGTCGCCAGCGTACTGTCCCCTCCGGGCTCCAAGGTGGCCGCATCGGCGCTGCCGACGATGCTGAGTAGAGACATCAACGCCAGGTGTTGGAGCACTGCGTTTAACCTACCGCGCCGCTGCATGCCTGAGCCAGGAGCGGCTGCGTTTGCAGTTCAACGCGGACCTGGTCGACGATAGCTTCGGGCGCGACCGCGTCGGTGGGTACGATGCGCTGGAACGATGCCTGCAGGGTGCGGTTGAATTCAATTTGGGTCTGCCATGGACAGCCCAGCGTGTTGGCAAAGGCAGCCAGATGCTCGCCTTTGCCTTGCGCCATCTGCACCACCAGGTCGTGATAGGCGAGGGTGGCGAACTTGACGCTCTCGCCTTGGTTGTCGACGATCTTATGCGCCGAGCAATTGGACGTGCCAAAGGTCATGCCGATCGTTGTCACGGGAAAGAGAATCCCATTGGTTGTCCCCCGCAGCGACGAAGACACCAGCGACACATCCTTAAAGATGTACCAGCCAGGTCCGCAACCACTGCTGCCATCGGCTGCACGGGCCGTCTGGGTGGTGGTAAACAAAGCGAGAGCAGCCACTACGGCGCAAAATCGGATCATACATTGCTCCTTCATAGTCGATGATGTCAGGGGACCGTTGCGCCAAGAATACCATGATGACATCCCCTCCGGGCAGCAGACAAACCTTGGAAGCACTCGGGTAGCGCCTGGAGCTTCGCTAAATCCTCTCACGTAAGCCGTGCGGATTCGGGACTTGCGCAAGTCTACCCGAGTCGGTGATACTGTTCGACTCATGCTGTAAACTTTGTGCCTTGGAAAGCTAGCTTCATGTTGCATGGTCGCTGGAAATCCGCCTTCTGCCTGGCTTGGCTCATTGCCAACAGCCCGCAGCTGCGTGCGGAAAATGGCCCAGTGGATCCAATCCTGACGTTCGACTTCGGTGATACCAAAGTGGTCTACAAGCGCTCCGAATTGCTGCAGCGCCCTGATCTCGAGCATATTGAAGTCGCCGCCGATGCCAGCTATCCGGGGCGCAAGATGAGCTACCAGGCAGTGCCAGCGGCCAAGCTCTTCGCTAACCAAAAAATATCGCCGCAGGCGGTCATTCAGTTCCAGTGCTTGGATGGCTTTTCTGCCCCGATCAGCAAGGACCGTCTACTAAACAGCGATCCGCATCAGTCCGTAGCTTATATTGCGATCGAGACCCCGGAGGCGCCATGGCCCGCAGTGAAGCCTGGTGGTCCCTCAGCGGGGCCCTTCTATCTGGTGTGGCCACAGCCTAAACTGTCGCAGATAGGCCCTGAAGAGTGGCCGTTTCAGCTGGTTGGATTTAGTCTTAGAGAAAATCTGCGGCAACTCTATCCCGCCATCTTTCCGGTTGAACCAGCCAGCGCCGAGGTGCAGCAGGGCTTTGTGTCTTTCGCCAAGAATTGCTTTCCGTGCCACACGATGAACCGTCAAGGAACGGCCGAGGTCGGGCCTGACCTCAACGTGCCCTATGGCCCTACCGAGTATCTGAATCGCCGGTCGCTGCGTCGCTTGATTCGCAATCCCCAGGATCTGCGTTACTTTCCGAAGTCACGGATGAGTGCCTTCCCGAAGAGCTCCCTGCCGGATGAAGAATTGAAGCATCTGATTGCCTACCTTGTGCACATGACCAAGCATAAGGTGGCGACCACGGCCAAACATCACTAATGATCTGGAATCTCCGATGCACTCTCTTGATGTTCGACAACGCCGCATTAGCAACCTCCACGTTCTGGTCGTCACAGCCGGAATAAGCGCAGCGACGTCAGCCGTCGCCGCCCCCGCCCCCGACGTCCTGGTATTTGGCGGCACTTTATCCTTGTTGACGGTCGCCGAGCACCTCGATCTAGATAAGGGCAGTCCGCTCAATCCGAGCAACGAAAACATCCAGGCGCCGCACGACCTATTGACCACAGAGCTACGGCCAAACATCAAAATCACCGCCAAAAACGTGCAGTTGATCGCCAGGCCCAGGGTGCATTACACCTACGGCCTGGTCCAGGTGGACCAGCATGAGCGCGACGCCTCCAGTGCGACGACTAGCTACCTAAGCGAGGCTTTTGGCCAGTGGACGGTCTCGGAGTCGTTGAGCTTTTCCTATGGCTTGCAGAGCTACCAGTGGGGTTCGGCCGAGTCGCTAAGTCCAAGCAACCGCATCTTTCACGAAACCGCAGTACAGCGGAATATCCTCTACGAGGTTCGCGGCCACAACTTGGCTCGGCTGAACTTTAGTGCCGGCAAGTCCTTTAGCACAGTCGTCATGGCCGAGGTCAAAGATAATCCAGAAGATAAGACGACCTTTGTTGCAGACGAGGTGTGGCAGCCAAAAGTGCTGATTAAGTCGGAGTACAACTGGAACGAAGGAGCCGACTACTTTGGCATCGTGGCCGGCGCCTATCAGCATGGGCTGCCGTGGGTCGGTGAGTACTTCAGCTCAGGACTGCCGTTTTTCGACGGTCTTTCGGTGTTTGCTGATATCAGCCATCAGTGGGGTAGTGATGCCTGGTACCCCGAAGCAAACACCGTGGCGACGCGGCTTGGACCCCAGCAGCAGACGACCTTCGTGCAGGCCTTCCAGAACAGTCGAAAAACCTTCACTTTGGCTGCTGCAGGCCTGAAGTATGACTTTATCAACGGCGTTATTATCCGCGGTGAATATATTTTCAACGAGGCCGGCTATACGCGGCAGCAATTTCAGGCGGCAACTGCCGCCGTCGCCTCGAGAAACCCGCTGCAGCTGGCCGTTCTAGGCGATAATGTCCGGCGTTTTCTCGGTTCTGGCCTGGACCTTCCGGGGCAGCGCTATGGCTATATATCGCTGCACGTGCCAGACTTTCTGACGATCCGCGACCTGATGTTCGATGCCAGGACCTTTTACGCACTCGCCGATCACAGCTCATTATCTTATGCGAGTTTAGACTATAAAGCCGGAGATCATGGTACGGTGTCACTAGCCAGCGCAGGTTCGACCGGTCCCAAAGACGGCGAGTTGCGCGGCTACGCAAAATCGGTCGAGTACCTCTCGTACCGCCACGACTGGTGATGGAGATTTATGGACAAGGGACTAAAAACGATTGAGCCGATCGTACAGCTTAAAGGGGTGCAAAAAAGCTACCGCCTTGGCCAAACGATGGTGACCGCGCTCAGGGGCATCGACTTAAAGATAAATAAGGGTGAGTTTACGGCAGTGGTCGGCGCCTCTGGCTCTGGTAAGAGCACGCTGCTGAACATGATTGGATGCATCGATCAGCCCGATAGCGGCAGTATTCAATTTGACTCGGTCGAGGTGACCAAACTCGCCGATGATGACCTAAGCCGCCTTCGCAACCGTAAGATCGGCTTTATCTTCCAGTCGTTTAACTTGATCCCGGTGCTCTCGGTCGAGGAAAACGTCGAGCTGCCGCTGCTGATCAATAGCGACATCAATCCGGCGCAGCGCGCTGAGCGCGTCGCCAATGCCATCGCCGACGTCGGTCTAGAAAGCCTTAAGCGCAACCTTCCTGATCAACTGTCGGGCGGCCAGCGCCAGCGCGTCGCCATCGCTCGGGCCTTAGCGGGAAACCCGGATTTGGTCCTTGCCGATGAGCCGACCGCCAACCTTGATTCGACCAATTCGCATAAAATCATCGATTTGATGCTGGAGCTCAACGCCCGGCGCAAGGTGACTTTTTTGTTCTCGACCCATGACGAAGCCTTAATGGGGCGAGTCTCCCGCCTGGTGCATATCCAAGACGGGGTGATGAAGCTATGAAGGCCGGCCAATGGTCCATGGCATGGCGCAACCTAGCGCGCAACCGCCGCCGTAATATCGCTACTGGGGTCGCCATCGGCCTAGGTTTTGCGGCATTTTTGGCGATTGGCGGTTATATTTCGCAGGTGGAAAACCGGCTTCGGGTCTACACGATCTTTGGGACTCGCGTCGGTCATGTGACGATTTATAAACAAGATGGTTTGGAGCGTTTTTCGACCAAGCCAAAGCAATACAGCTTAGATGAGCATGACCTGGCAGTGATTCGGGAGATGGCCAGCGGCATGCCCAATGTCGAGCTGCATGGTCCACAGTTGGTCGGTATGGGGCTGATTGGCAACGGCTGCCGCTCGGTACCCTTCCTCGCTTCGGGGATCGAGCCGGATCTCGACCGTAAACTGCGGGCTCACCCTGAGATGAAGGCTTGGGTGCCCGATATCCGTGATTTCAGCAAGGGACGGGGACTATGGGAATACCCTGAGTCGGTGGGCGCCATCGGACTCGCCACAGGTCTGGCGAAAATCCTCGGCAAAACGAAGGTATACGATGAGTTTCCGGCGGACCATAAAGCCGTCGTGGTCGCCGATTGTTTGGCCGCCGACGCCAAGCAGAAGATCGCCTCGGATAGCAATGTCCAGCTGGTCGCTGGATCTTGGTCGGGGATGATGGCGGCTCTTGATGGCGAGGCGGTCGTCAACTTCAACTCGGGCATGACTGAAACCAACAGCGCCGCGATCATGATGCCGCTCAAGCTGCTGCAAAAGCTTTATGATACCGACCATGCGACCTATTACTCGCTGTGGCTGAAAGACCCCAGCCATTTAGACCGTGAGCTGGCTGCGGTCACAAAAAAGTTGAAGGACGCCGGACTCTCTGTCGATGTGTATCCTTGGACCGATGAGGCCGTGGCACCTTTTTACACGGGGACGATCCAGTTCCTCAGTGTCATGACGTCTTTTATTAAAATCGTCCTAGCCTCTGTCATCATCTTTTCGATCTTCAATTCGGCGACCATGACGGTGATCGAACGCTCGCAGGAGATCGGGATGATGCGCTCGATGGGCTTTACCAGGCGCCATGTGCGACAGTTGTTTGTCGCCGAAATGCTGCTGCTGACGCTGCTGTCGGTCATTGGTGGAGGAATCGTCTCATTTTTTGGCAATATTGCGGTCAATATGTTGAAGATCCACTTCAATCCTCCTGGCGTTGCGGCGGGTCTATTGCTTAGGATCGACCCAACTGTGAGTACAGTCGCCGCGGCAACCGTCGTTATCTTTGTCCTCGCGGTACTCACGACCTTGCTCGCGGTCAGGTCGGTCGCCAAACAGAATATCGCCATCTTATTGATGGGGTCTCAGCGCTGAGAGCGCTAGATTTGTCCAACAGACTGGAGAGCTCAGATGTATAAAGCACCGATTCGTAGCCTCGTCACCGTTTTCGCTGTCCTTTCGCCTTTGGCGCTAGGACATGCTTCTATGGCCAGCGGTGCGGAGGGTGCGCCAAAGGCCGCTCCAGCCGCTCCAGTCGACGCCGGGCAGTTGCTCAAGGATTCTGACCGGGCACGTGGCGCGGTTGGCGAAGGAATTAGTTGGGAGATCGATGTCCAGACCTTTGAGGATGGCACGACCAATCAGGTTCACTACCAGGTCAAGGTCAAGGGCGTCGATGCGCTCGCCGAAGCCATGCAGCCGGCTCGTAACAAGGGCGAGACGATGCTCTTTAACGACCGGAATCTGTGGTTTTTTAAGCCGGGACTGAAAAAGCCAGTGGCGATTTCGGCACGGCAAAAGCTGATGGGCCAAGCCGCCAATGGCGACATCGCCTCGACTAACTATAGTCGTGACTATGACGGTAAAATCTCTGGCGAGGAAACTGTCAACGGCGAAGCGTGCTACAAACTTGATCTTAAGGCTAAGGCAAAGAACGTCACCTATGACGGCATTCGCTACTGGATCACCAAGAAGGATCACCTCGGCTGGAAGGCAGAATTTCTGACGGTCAGCGGTGAGATGTTTAAGAGTGCCTTGTTCAAATACGGCAATCATCTCAAGATCGATGGTAAAGAATTACCCTTTGTTAGCCAGATGGATATCAACGATGCCCTTAAACCAGGCAGTCACACCTTGATCCAGTATTCCCAGCCGCATGCCGAGGCGCATCCGGAAAGCCTCTTTAACATCAATAACCTGGTGAGATAACCCCGCCATGGCAGGACAACAGACGGCGATCTATCGGCAAATGACCCGCTTGGCTTGGCGCAACGTGCTACGCAATTGGCGGCATAGCTTGGCGACGATTCTGGCGATTGCTTCGGGTTTTATCGCTGTGTCGCTATTTGACGGGTTTTTGGAGCAGCTTGAGTACCGGAATAAAGACGGGTACCAAACCAGGGCGATGCTTGGTCATGTCCTGGTTCAGCACAAGGACGCGCAGTACAATAGCACTGAAGATCAGTGGCTTTATGCGATGACCGCACAGGAACAGCGTTTTGTTGAAGACTTTTTACAACACGACCCAGACTTTCTGCGTCGGGTACGCTTTCTCAATATCAGCGGCATGGTCAACGCTGGGCCGTACAACACGGTATTCGTCGGCCTTGGTCACGACACCAAAGAGGGCGCCGAGGTGCGGGGGCCGCGCTGGTCCTGGTATACGGTCGCTGGTGTACCCCTGGAGCAGTATCCTAAGTCGTCGGTGACGATCGGCATTGCCCTGGGTAAACTCATCGACTGTGAGTCCACCTATCAGGGCCCGCCCTATATCCTCGACGCAGGTAACTACGTCGCAGAAGACCGGCCATTTACCTGCAAGTATCCACGCATCACAATGTCGGCGACAACCGAAGCATCGCAGGTTAACGCCATCGATGTGCCGGTTTCAGGCATCTTTGACGCGGGCTTTCGCGAGGCGGATAAGCGGGCCGTGCGCTTGAGTCTGGCCGATGCGCAGCGCTTGATGGATACCGACAAGATCTCGCTACTATCGGTCGAACTTAAGGACGAGAGAATGCGTAAGGGCTTTATCAAGCGGCTTAAAGCCGCAGCCGAGGCCGCTCATCTCGAACTAGATATCCTGCCATGGCAAGAGCACACGCTGGCCGCCTTCCTCCAGGGAGGACTGGATGTTCTGCATGTGTTTCGTGACCTATTTATGACGATTGTCGTCACCATCGGCATCATGTCGGTCGCCAATACCATGATGAAGGCGGTCAACGAACGTATTCGCGAAATTGGTACCCTGCGCAGCTTGGGTTTCTTGCGGCAGCATCTAGTCTATATGTTTTCGATGGAAGGCCTCTTTCTCAGTCTGCTAGCCTGCGCGCTCGGGCTTGTCGGCACGGTGGTATTGACCGTGGCGATTGGCATGCTTAGGTTCAAATACCGCGCTGGAGTTTTGTCGGCTCCGATCGTGCTATCTGTGGCCTGGTCATGGCAGGCATGGATCCTGTGTACGCTCGTGTTGATGTCCCTTGCGACCGGCACCGCTTGGTTCTGTTCGCGGCGTGCCAGTCGCATGGTCATCGCTGATGCTATGCGTCACGTCTAGGAAAGCTCAGGTGTACGGTGGTTGACGACAACTCGATCTTCAAGGGGCTCATCGACCACCTTCAAAGCAGTAGAGCGCAGGATTTACTGCGGCGTATCGATGAACTGCGGGCATTGCTGGTGCGCTTTTCAGTGGTCTTGCTGGCTTTTGTCTGCGGCGGTTTTTATTTTGCCAAAGACATCCTTTTATTTCTTAAGGAGCCTCTAGCCGCAGCCATTCCTTCGCAAAAGAATGTGCTGCACTTTACAGGGCCGATGGAGGTCATGCTTGCCTACATGAAGGTGTCCTTCATGGTCGGGCTGGTGGTCGCGGCACCCTATGGCTTGTTTTTATTGTGGCGGTTTATTGGCCCAGCACTGCCGCAGGAGCATCGCAAATTCGTCATGCCGTTCTTTAGCGCCTCGGTCGGTTTATTTTTGATCGGAGTGGTCTTTTGCTACTATGCGATGCTTCCGATGGGCTTTAAATGGCTCATTGGTTTTGGTGGCGACCAGGCCGCTCCGGTCATTACTGTCGCCGAATACATCGACATGATGACATTTATGCTGGTGGGGTTTGGTGCGGCATTCCAACTGCCGCTGGTGATCATCCTGCTCGAACGCCTGGGTCTTATCAATGAGCAGATGTTGCGGAAGAATCGTGGCTTTATCTTGGTCGGAGTGCTGATTTTAGCAGCGGTGATTGCACCATCGCCTGATCCTGTGTCGATGATCTCGCTTGCCATCCCGATGTATCTCATGTTTGAGGGCGCCCTAGTGGTCATCAAACGCCTCAAGAAAAGCCAGCTGCCGGTGGTCGGTTGATATGTTTGCGAGGCGTTTGTTACACTGGTAGTGTCTAACACCTTCGGAGGACGCCGCCATGTGCAGGTTTTTAGCGTATAAGGGCGTTCCAATTGTGGTGCACAAGCTGATTTTTGAGCCAAAAAACTCACTGATCAATCAAAGCTTCGATGCTCGCGAAATCGAAGAACCCTTGAATGGCGATGGATTTGGCGTCGGTTGGTATAGCCCGGACATCGACCCTGAGCCAGCCGTCTTTGTCTCGATGTCCCCAGCGTGGAGCAACCGGAATCTGCGCTACCTAGCGCCTAAGATTCGTTCGACCTGCATCTTTGCCCATGTCCGGGCCGCTAGTGTTGGCGATATTGCCGAGGCCAACTGTCATCCCTTTCACTATAAGCGCTTGATGATGATGCATAACGGCGGCATCGAAGGCTTTGCAAAGATCAAGCGGGTCCTGCGTCGAGGCTTAAGCGATGAAATGTACAGTTGGATCCACGGCGAAACCGATTCGGAGCATTTTTTTGCGCTATTTCTCGAGTTTTTGCGCGCCAAGGGCGATGACTACAAGCTAAGCGATATGGCCGATGCGATGAACCAGACCGTTGCCGCAGTCGAAGCGATGAAGCTTGCTGCTGGGGTCACCGATGGCACTTATCTCAATATGGTGATTACCAATGGGAGTGAAATGCTGGCGACGCGCTTTGTCACGACCGACGAAGAGCCGTTGTCCTTGTATTTCTCCGAGGGGAGTCGTTACGTCTGCGAAGATGGCGTGTGTCATATGATGCCAGCCGATCCTAGCGAGCATGCCGTTTTGATCGTCTCAGAAAAATTGACTGGGGAGCGGGGTGACTGGCGCCCAGTACCAGCCAACCACATGATCCTGGTCGATAAAGATAGCAAGGTCAGCTTTCGCCAGATGGGCGCTACTTCTTAGCGTGAAACGTAAATTGGTTGTGGCAGCTGCCACAGTCCTCAAATCCCGGCTGCTTGTGGTTGGGGAAGGCGACCGCGCGCGCTTCTTTGATGTGACATCCGGCGCAATCCGTCGGCGATCCCTGATACACACCGCTTTTGTGGCAGGCGTTGCATTCGGCGACGCGGTGGGCGCCAATCAGCGGGAAGTCGGTCATTGAGTGATGGAAGGTGTTGGCTGACCAGGTCTGCTGCATATGGCAGCTGGCGCAGTCGGGTAGGCCACCTTGATGCCTATCATCTTTGCGGTGACAAAATTGGCAGTTGTCATTTAGGCCGGTCAAACGTCGATCTTTGAAGTGGCACTGCTCGCATGCGAGCAAATTATGCGCGCCTGTAAGGGTGTAATTTTTGTGGAAGCTGCCGATCGATGCCCATTTGTTGGCTTCGTTATGGCACTCAACACAGCGACCACCAAATTTACCCTTGTGCGGATCGACGTGGCAGGTTGCGCAGTTGCGCGTGGCTAGGTCAGGAAAGATAAATTTGGCTTTAGCGTGATGCTTGGTGCCAGGAAACGCCTCTTTGGTTGGCGTATGGCATTTTTCGCAGCTCAGCGGTATGTGCTTGCCGGTAATTTCATAAGCAGTGGTGTGGTGGTCGAAGGGCTTTCGCTTGAGGAAGGTGTCGGTATTATGGCAGGTGCGGCAGTCCTTTTCGGCGAATTCAGTGTGGAACTGGCCGATATGCACGTTCTTGTGGCAGTCGACGCAAAAGCCGCTACTCGCATGGACGAAGATAAACTGCCCGGCTGGCTTTGGCGGTTTAGTCGCCAGCATTTTGCCTGGCGCACGGATATGGCAGGTGTCGCAGGCCTTTACCTTGAGATGATCGCCGTCCAATTTAAACCGTGTTTTGTTGTGGTCAAAAGGCTTCAGCATGCTCGCGGCGAAGGTTTTGGTGCCGTGGCAGTCGGCGCAGGAGGCTGAGTTAAAGCTTGGGCTAAACTGTTCTTTGTGAACGCTAGCATGGCAACTAACGCAAAACTGCTTGTCAGCGTTGGCAAATTTATAGATGTCTTTGCCATCTTTGACATGGCAGGATTTGCAACTGATGCCTTCGTGTTTGCCGGTAAGTGCAAATTTGGTGAGCGTGTTGTGGTCGAATTTGCCCTTTTCCAGGCGGGTCAACTCGAGCCAATTCGAGGTGACATGGCAGGAAGCGCAGGGCTTGGCGAGGAGCTTGGGCGGAAATTTGCCGATATGTGGGCTGGTATGGCATGCCGCGCAGCCGTTCTTACTTAGGTGCTCCCAGTGGTATTGCCGCAGCGGCGGGTCTTTTCCGGAGGCGATGAGGCTTGAGAGCTTATTCGCGGACTTTGACCGCTCCGCGGTGTCACTGGAGCTGCCGTCGATCTTCGCCTTCACCCGCAGACTCTTGTCTAAAGGCAGATGGCAATCGTTGCAACGGACCTGGGTATGCTTACCATCCAGGACGTAAGTGGTTTTGGTGTTGTGATTGAAGGTAATCTGCGTTTTCCAGCTTTCCTCTTTATGACAGGTCTGACAGCTGGCTAGCTTGCCGAGCTTGGCCGTTTTGAGGCCGTCAAACCCGTGGTAGTCGGCATGGCAGGAGTTACACGCTTGCTTTAGTCCTTCCCAATGAAAGACTTTCTTGCCGAGCGCCGCACGCGCCAGGTCGGGCTTGTGGCAGTCGACGCAGGCCGCCTCGGCATGTTTACCTTTTAGCTCCCAGTGTCCATCCTTCTTGTGGTCGAAGGTGATCTTGTCCTTCCAGGTCGTCTCAACGTGACAGCTATTGCAGTCCTTTTTTGCGGTTTTGCCGGTAAATGCGTGCGGATCATCTTTGGTATGGCAGCTCACACAGGTGGCGGTTTTGCCGAAGAAGCGGTGATCGGTCTTGCGGATGGCCCGGTCACTGCGCTGCGCCGTGTGGCAGTCGACACAATCGATGTCTTGGTGTTTGGGCGCTAGTGGGAACCCGGTTTTAGCGTGATCGAAGTCCTCGGTGTCAAAGGCTAGGGCATCAAAATCTCGTCCTTTGTGGTCGCTGTGGCAGGCGTAGCAAGGCTTGTCGGTAAGCTTATGAAAGGATTTGGGTCGTGCCATCGATTGCTTAATGTCTTTATGACACTCGAGGCACTTTTGATCCGGCACTCCTTTACCAGCGGCATGGCAGGACAGGCAGTCGGTATGTTCTAATTTCTTATGACCCTCCATCAATGGACCTGGGGCGAGTAGCTTGTTCATGAGGCCCTCACGAGCCTTTTTTACTGGTGGAGTCGGGTCCGCGGCGAAGGCTGCGGGATGGACCCATAAGGCCAGGATCAACGATAAAGCGGCAAGGACGCGCTGCATTCAAAACCTCTCGCTGGGCGGAGCGACATCGCGGATCGGTGCGAACTCGCGGTTGCCAAAGCGGTAGCCGAGGGTCAACAGTCCGCTGGTGATGGTAGCCTTCTCGTTGTGTGCGTACTCGGTGCCGACGGAGCCCAAAACGCTATGGGAAAAGACGTGGCCAACGTTCAGGCCGACAATCACTGGATGAAGGTTTTCGCCGCTGTCCTGATGTCTGATCCCGACTCTGAGATCCCCCGAAAGCTCCCACACTTCAGAGTAGTGCGTCAGGTTGTTGTTGAGAAATAGATCATTGCTTAAAAAATTACGCCGATAGCCGACTAAGGTGCTCAAAGCGGCATGCCCACCAAGAATCTTGGTGAAGGTCGGGCCGGTCGCCACCTCAACCTTGCGTAGGTGATCGAGATAGCGCTCCCCGTAAAGGACATAGCCGTCGAGGCGGGATATCGTCGTCAGCTTATAGCGCGACCCAACTTTTAGCTGCTGATAGGAGCTGGCCGATAAGGTTTCAAAAATATCGCGGTGATTCTTGTACTCCGTTAGATCGATGCGTGAGTAGGTCAGCGCGGCATCTAGCACCGGACTAAAACGGTGGTCGTAACCAATGACGGCGTCCTCGGCCTTGACCTCGGGTCTTACCGCGAAATCCAGGTAGGTGTTGACCCGGTCATTTGGTCCGAAATGTAGAAACGATTGATTGATATAGTCCAAGGCTTCGGTAGGTGCGTCGTAGACAAAAGTACGCGGAGCAAATACCAGCATGTTACTGCTGTACTTTCCCTCGCTCCAATTGCTGCCCTCGCTTTGGTAAACCTCATAGGCGCCGACTTGGACGGCGGTGGCCTGCAGCTCGACTGCGCGCTCATCGTTGACGCGCGGGCGAAATCCGGCGAAGACGCCAACGCTGTTTGCGCCATTCACCTTATAGCCGACTTCAGCTCCGTCGTTATAGATGATGCCGTTGTCGGCGGGTAAAAAACGTCCCACCGACCAGAAATAGGGATGCGTATTGCCAGGGTCCTTCCAGGCCAACAAGCGTAGCCGGAATTTGTTTTGCCCCGAGAGGTTTAGTCTGGCCGTATCGACTTTATCAAAGAAATCGTGGTTGTCGCGGACGTCGGTGACGAATTCATATTGGGTTTGCCCAATCTTGGTGACGTCCAGGTACGCGCGATTGGAATAGATCAGCTGGTCATTGTCCTTGCTGCCGGCAATGGACCCGGGAAAGGACTCCTTGGCGGCGTAGGCGCCGGTTAGTAGATGTCCGGTGTAGTCGTAGGCCAGTGCCTGCTTGGCCGGTGCCGAGGCAAGCAGCGCAAACAAAGCAAGGTGTTTTATATCTCGGTAGCGCAGACGAATGCTCATTTATTGATCGGTGGATAGAATTTTGGAAAGGCATGGCAAGAGACACAATCCGCCTTGGTGTCTGGATGCGGATTGGCCTTCGGTCGCAAACTACCATGACAGGGAATGCAAGCGGTTGGTGCCGGCACGTGCGAGAACTGCGAAAACGACTTCCAGATTGGGTCGGCCGTGATGTAACGGTGGCACACGGCGCAGTCTTGGCCGCTACCATGCGGGATCACGTCTACCGGTGGTGGGCGTGTGGCTTCATGGCACGATACGCAACTAGCGGTAAAGTTGGCGTGGTCGATCTTCGGCTTTTGAAACGCCGAGTCATTGACTGCCGGTCGGTTAAAGCCGCACTGCGTCAGTACCAAGAGAGAAAAGACCGCAACGATGCTGGCGCCGATGGCTGCCAAGGTAGAGTAGGCTCTTTTCATGTGGGTGCCAGTTCTTTGCTCAGAGGTTCACCAAATTTTTTGTCGATTTTGATCCCTAGTTCGGCAAAAAAACGCTTTTGAAGTTCAGCGCCGATGAATATAAATAAATAGTCATTGGCTATAGTCCGAGATCCGCTTTGGTCGATGATCAGCAGGGAGTCCGGTGTAATCTCGGTGACCTTGGCGTTGAAGCGCAGGTCGAGCAGGCCTTGCTCGGCACACAGCCGCACGGCTCTTTGGTTTTCGTCGTTGCAGCGATCAAAATCCGCCGTGGCCACGAGCATGGTCACCTGATTGCCATAGCTCTTCTTGCATAAATACTGGACCGCCTCAGCGGCGGCATTGCCGCTGCCGACGACGACAACCTTTTGCTTTTGATATTGCTCTGGTTCAATGAGGTTATAGGTGACTTTGGCGAGATCTTCTCCGGGCACACCAAGGCGCCTTGGTGTGCCTCGCACTCCAGTGGCGAGGATGACTTTATGGGCGGTCATCTGGCCCGCGCTGGTTTCGACACGAAACACGTCGCCGTCTTTCACCAGGGTCTTGAACTGTGTTTGCTCTTTGACCTGCAGCTTGTATTGGCTGCGGATGTCATCCCATTTGGCCATGAGCTGTGCCTTGGAGACTTTATGATGAGGGAATTTCATCGGTCCGATTAGCGGTAGGTCGGCAGGCTGGGTCATGATGATTTTCTGCCGCGGAAAATTGGCGATGGTGCCGCCATACGAGCCCTGTTCCAGGCAAACATAGCGCAGCTTTGCCGCCAGGGCGCCAAGGGAAGCCGCGATTCCTGCTGGCCCTGCACCGATGATGAGGAGGTCGTACTCAGCCTTAGCGCGGAGGCCCTGGTCCGGGCTTAGCTGTGATGCGGCATGTTCCACCGCCAGTCGTCCTTGTTTGACTGCATTGCGGATCAGTCCCATGCCGCCTAGTTCGCCGGCGATATATAAGCCCGGGATGTTGGTTTCGAAGTGGCCGGAGATGCGGGGCAATTCCCGTCCGCGAGTCTTGGTGCCAAAGACCAAGGAGATGGCGTCAAAGGGACAGGCTGCTTCGCACTGGCCATGCCCGACACACTTTGTTGGAGCCACCATGACGGCGCGGTGCTGGATCAGCTGGAGGATTTCGCCTTCGGGGCAAGCGCGCACACAGGCGCCGCAGCCCGCACATTTGGCGGGGTCGATCAATGGATGGAGCGAAAATGGTTCGTTGAGGTTTTTCTCGATGGTGTCTTGGAGGGTCGAGCTGGCTTGAGCATGCCGTCGACGGCGCCGCAAGACACCGTAGATGGTGACCCCAAGCATCGCTGCAGCCATCAACCAGGCTAACTGGTCGGCGATCCAAAATGAAATTTGCGACCAGTCCATGACAGATCACTCCGCGAAGCCTAGGGCCTCAGTTAACCCTAAAGAGCAGTTCGGCGACGATGTGGATCACCGCGACCACATACATAAACACCGCAAAGGGTACATGAAAGGTATGCCAATAGCCCATCAACCGCTTGTAGGCGTCGAGCAGCGTGATCTTGCGCCGCATCAGTCCATACTCTTTTAGCTTTTTCTTGATCGGTGGCGACACCCCAGGCGGGGTTGGCAAAGGGGAAAGGCGCAGGCGCACATCGCCGACTAAAGAGAACCACAGGATCAATGCAAGATTTGCGTCATTCGCTCCCATGTCAAAGCCGCCAAATGCCAAACGTATGGCATCTGCTTTCATGACACTTAGGTTTGCCGCATTATAGATTTGCGGTTGCAACGCCAGGACCTTGGCAAAGCCGGCGTCGTAGCGTTTGATCTGTGCCTTTAAGTGGCCTCGGGCTTGCAGTAGTTGGGTGTAGAAATAGCGGCCGACGATGCCGCTAGCAAAGCTAATGATCATGCTCCAAAAGCTGATGGCCACTAAGCCACTGACCTTAAAGTGGGTGTGGAACACCACCAAAGTGGGGCCGACCAGCCCGCAGAAAATGTGAAAGTCCAGCCACCGTGACGGCTTGCCGACGTGCTGCAGGGCGGGGATCTTTTTGCGCAGTACGTACAGATTGGTCAGGCACATGATGCCAAAGCCGGCCCATCCTAGCCAGTAGCACACCGGTGGGGTCAACAGCGGGCGCATAAACGCCCAGATCCCGCACAAAGCCACGAGCAAGAGAATCCAGATAGTAAAGTAGAGACGGATCACGGTGGCGGTCGCCTTTTAGCAGTCTTGCAGGTCATACCTGAGAATTCGCGGTGTGGTCACGTGGATTCGACTATGAGCGTGTCAGGTGCTTGCCAATGTCAGTCTGAAGCTTGGACTTTATGCGATCTTTATGGATTGGCTTTAAGCCGAGGCAGATCAACAAGGGTCCATGGATGGGCTTGGATACCAGTATATGTTAACATAAAGTGCCTTAGCGCGGTTCTCGCGCCCATTCCGGTCCCGTCTTACAGGAGAGAGTAGTCCCATGATGCGTTCGCCAGCACCAGTCCTACGCCTATTCGTCAGCGCCTTTGTTGTCCTAGCCCCTTTAGTGATCGGAGGATGCAGCAGCAGTAGCTCGTCGTCTCCGGCGCCAGCGTCGCCGCCGGCGACGACGGGGACCGCGACGGCTGTATCCACGTCTTACAAATCACTGTGTGTGAGCTGCCACGGTGCTGATGGAGCGCTGACGACCATCACCACCAAGGTGCTCAAGGGCACTGCCCTCACTTCAGCGACATACTCCGCCGCCATCCGCAGTGGACGTACTGGCACGAGCATGACGGCGTACACTGCGGCGCAGATGTCTGATGCCGATATTGCTAATGATTTCGCATTTTTCACTAAGAAGTGAAGAGTTAGCCTAGGCCCCGAGGCCAAGGACCAGGTACATGACTGCGGCCAAAGCGATGCGGTAGATGCCAAAGGGCACGAAGCCTCGGCGATTCAGATATGTGATGAAGCCGCGCACCGCAATCGCTGCCGCCACCGCCGCCACGCCCAGGCCGATCGCCATGTCCGGTATGCCGATGTGCGTCATCAACATGGGCCCCTCCTTGTAGAGTTTAAGGCAAGTGGCTGCGAGCAGGGTGGGCAGGCCGAGGATAAACGAAAATTCGGCTGCGGCCACCGGCGTCATGCCGAGAAACATGCCGCTCAGAATGGTCATCATCGACCGCGAGGTGCCAGGCCACATCGCCACGCATTGGGCCAACCCGATGAGGGCCGCATTGCGTATGCTGAGCTGACCCAGGCCGTAGCCGTGCGTGCGCGCGGCCTTTGCCCACCGGCTGGGCTCAAAGGCCAGCATCAGCAGGCCACCAGCTGCCAGGGCAAAGATGACCGGCCCAGAGTGCTGAAGGTACTGCTTTATGAGTTTATTCGCGGCCAGACCGATGACTCCGGTGACGAGAAATGCCGCGGCAACGTTTAGCAGTAGTTTGCGGCCTTCAGGTGACCGTCCGACTAAACCAAGCAGCATCTGCTGAATCGCTTTGAAGTATAGCAAGACCACCGCAAGGATGGCTCCGGCCTGAATGACCACTTCGTAGGCTTCGACAGCATCTAGCTCGTCTTCGCTTAGCTTGGTCGAGTCGCGAAGTCCGAGTAATTGATCAGCCAAAACCAGGTGTCCGGTCGAAGAGACAGGAAGGTACTCGGTGATGCCTTCGACCAGTCCCAAGATCACCGCATTGGCTGGCGAAATGATCTTTCGCGTCGACTCGGCCAAGTTGGCGCCGTCAGCGGCAGGTGCTTCGACGCTGTCCGCGAAGGCGCCAGAAGGTAACAGCAAGAACAGCAAAATGCTGGCAACAAAAGCTTTGAACACCGCTGCTGGACCCATGAAGACCCTCGTGGATACGGAAGAAGACTGACAAAACGGCGCCTGCGCCGACCATTGGTGTAAGCATTGATGTTACCTCGCGACCGATCTTTTGCCAGTAAAAGCTCAGCCCTCTACTTATGCCCCGACGGACAGGCTGCATTGGCATGAAATGTGCTTCGTTCTGCTTCCAAGTAACTCATTTCCACTTGGAGGACTTAGTGATGACAACGACCTTCGAACATTTGACGGCCAAGGTTGAAAACCTGATCCATGGTGCCTTTGCGACCAAGGGTGCGGCGGATCTGCTGGTACTGCAGCATCGCGACATCGAGGAACTTTGCCGCAAAGTCAAAGAGCCTGGGTCCGGGCAAAGTCGGGCTAAGCTCCTTGCTCAGCTGCTGCACTTAGTTGAGGGCCACTCCACAGTCGAGGAGGAGGTCTTTTATCCGGCCGCAAAATCGGTCAATAAGGCTCTGACCCTGAAGGCGCTCGAGGAGCACGCGATGGTCAAAGCGGTCATCGCCAAATTGCGCGACATCAGCACGACTGATGAAACCTTTGCGGCCAAGATGGAGGTATTCAGCGAACTGCTCGAGCAGCATTTCAAGGCCGAAGAGAGCCAGTACTTTCCGGCGGTGCAGCATGCCCTCGGCGACGACCGTATGACCCAACTCGGAGTTCAGCTAGAACAGGCTTTTGATCGCTACAGCAGTGCTCCCATTGCGGTGAAGCTTCCAGCCAAACGCGTCGCCGCGAGCAAACGTACGGTGGCAGCGGTCAGCGCCAAAGTTAGCCCAGGCTCTAAACCTCTAGCGAAGCCGCGGGCGGGCGCCGCAGGTAAAGCGCGAAACCTTGGCCCTGGCAGTGCTGGCCGTCGCCGCGTCCCTTAAATGCGCTTGGCGCTTGTCGCTTAGAATAGGCAATCTGTCACATTTTGCCACCATGATGGCACCGTTGGGAGTAGCAGATGGATATGAAAAAATCGGCGATCGCGTGGATGCAAGGGCTCCTAGCGCGGTGGCAGGGTGATGGGGCGAAAAAGGCCGCCACAGGGCGCGGCGGCGCGATCAAAAAGCGCCAGGACGCTGTGGCCATGAGCATCAACAAAAAGGGCAAGAATCACACCAGAAAACGGGCAGATAAGGCTCAGCCTGTGCCGCTATAGGTCCAGAGTTGTGACGAGGCCCCTTGCCGTGAGCAGTTGAGACCGCAGGTCACTGCGGCTCTGTATGCTTGGTGTTGACGATCGGCTATCATAGTAAATGGCAGCTTCCTCGCCTTAACTTAAAAAAATGGGAGTGGGGGGTGTCATTGCTATCTCATGCGAACTGTCCGCTCAGCGCATGCACCGAAACCGCAAGGGAATAGGCGAGGCCACCCGATGTTGAGAACCCTGCCCGCTAGTCGGCCGATGTCCCCAGGGCAGATTTTGAAAGATCAATTTCTCTCGCCACTGCAGATTACTCAGAAGCAGCTAGCGGATCATATCGGCGTCGATATCATGGTGATAAACCGGATTATCAACGGTCGAGCGCGCATCACGGCAAAGGTCGCGGTTAAACTGGCGTACGCTTTAGACACGGCCCCAGATTTCTGGTTCCAAGTGCAGACGGCCATCGACCGATTTCGCGTCGAGGAACGGATGGGGTCGCCGCCGGAGTCGCTGCTGAAGCATCGGAAAACGGCCTAATCCGTAGTGAAATCAGCCCCTAGTCCGACGAGGGCTAGGTGATTTTTACCTATTTTTAACGTGACACATAAATAAAACCCACGTATAAGCCGGCCGATACCGTTCGGTGTCTCATCCTCCTTTTACCTGGGTTTATTCAATGCTGACCAAGCCACTGTGCAAGGCCTTGTTCTTCGTCTTGTTTTCCAGCGCTTTGGCCCTTGTCGAAGCACCCGCTAAGGCCAAGGATAGTTCGCTGACGCCGAACACCGAAGCCGTCAGTGCCGAGAAGATTCCGCAGAACGAACGGCTGCAAACCCTCGAAGGGTCAAAGTCGCCGTGGAGCGGTCAGTTCCAAGCGACCTACAACGGCTCCTCGCTCGACCATCCGCTGTCAGAGAACGTTCCCAATCCAGGCAAGGTCGTGCCGGCGCCCGTAGTGACCGCCTCGGGCACATTTTCGGGTCGCTACCGCTTTGACGCTGTGACCACCGTTGGTATCGGGGCCGGGGTCATCACCGAGACGCCGCTTCAGGGGCCAAAAAACACTCGGGGTTCCGATCCCTACATCGATGTTGCGCGATCGTTTTCGATTGGCCCCATCCGCAATCGCCTCGACCTGTCCTTGAAATACTACAGCAGCCATCAGTATCACGACGTAAACGGTTACCGCGCCGGTATATCGGTCTTCGACGATTCGTTTTACGAGCTTGGTGCAGGCTTCACCCTGGGCCTGACGTTCAATGCCTATTTCAACACCTTCGATGAGAAAGGCACTTACCGCAAGAGTCAGCAGACTGCATATCAATTCTACATCGATCCGGTCCTCGAGTACCGATTTAATAAGATCTTGACCGTCCGTGCCGTTGCTGCCCTAACGCAGACCCACACCCGCGACATGAAGGTGGCAAGTGAATTTCATGCGCCTGAGCCCTTTCAGATGCTTGGCTTCGGCCTATCGGCGACTGAGAGGGTCTATCTGTACTTGTTTGCCAAATTCTTTCCATATGGCACTCGACCTGTGACTGCGAAGAACACCGTCGTCGGCTTTAACACCATTGTGAATCTTTTATAGCCACGACTTTTTGGCCTCGCTTGCGGCCTATGCGATACTAAGCCATCTCCCTTTTCGCCCTGGAGACATGGCTGGTCTATCCATTCGTCAAACAGCGATTCATGATTGCAGCTTGCCTGTTGCTCTTAACGGTCACTAGTGCCCGTGGGCTTGGCGCCGCCTTGGGGCCTGTACTGGAGCAGCCAGCTGGTTTGCCGAGCTATCAGATAGCGGTCCACCTCGACATCGATCCGGCACACGGTATTGGTACGGCCACGGGGATCATGACCCTACGTGGTTGGCAGGACCTACCGGGCACCAGGTTGCGCTGCCTATACCTTCCGTATAATGACGATAGCTATGAATTCGACCCAATCCGCGAGTTCGACCTGGTGCCCCGCAAATACTCCAAGCCAGAACGCAGTCGCGGCTTCGTCTCCTTTCGCGTCAATTCGGCGAAGGTCACCACGGAGTTTTTGAGCCCTCATGTTGTTCTAGTTAAAGGTGAGCTTCCTCCGTCTGGGTTAGAGGTCGCCTTCGCGTCAAAGCTGCCGCGTTGGCCCGACGCCGATGGTGATGAATGGCTGTTTTCGGACTTTCATCCCCAGCCGCTCGCGGCATGCCCGAGCGATCCACATGATTCGCGGACGTTTAATTTCGAGGAAAATGCCGATATCAGCGCTAAGTTGAGTTATGGGGGGTCTTGGCAAGTGACGTCGCCCGGAATAGGTGTAGGAGCCATCAGCACTGGCCCTGCACAGGAGCAGACGGATGGACCGATGTCGCTTCACTTGATCGGCCGTAAATTGGTCGTTGGTTTAGTCCGAGGCTTCACCCGAACGACCTTCCCGTTTAAGGGGGTGACGATTGAGCTGCTGTCGCGCGATCCCGAGCTGGCGGAATCGTTACCTTCATTCATGACTGCGCTGTCTGTCGCGACCGATATGTACGGCCAGCTGCCATTTCCACACCTAGTCTTGCTCGAAACCTCTGATCTGGAAAAGTCGTCGCTGCCTGGTTTGGTGACGATTAATCGTCCGCGTCAGGTCGGAGCGACCACCCTGCAAACCGACATCCTCAATTGGACGGTATGGCAAATCACCTCATTTATCGCCGAGCAATGGTTTGGTGCATCCGTGACCGTTCGCAACCTAGACGATCTCTGGCTGCTGCGAGGCTTTGTCGATTTTACGACGATCGAGGCCTTAACGACGACCCCGGAGTATTACCCTTTGCTTCGTCCTGATCCAGGTGAGTCCCTTCCAGCAGACCAATCCTTTACCTATCTTGGTGCCCAGGACTTCATGGCAGCGGTGTTAACCTACCTGCATCCATATAACGCTCTGACCGACCAATACGGCGTCAGCCTCGAACCATTTACTAAACAGCATTCACTCAGCCATATTCGGCATGCCCTGGCGCTGCGCCAGATTGGTTGGAATCTTGGTCGAACTCAGATGCGTGGGATTCTCCGGCGTTTTTTTGCTAGATTTCAGGGCAGGCACGTCACACCGCAGCAATTTGAAGCGTTTTATCGCAGCGAGGTCGAGCACCTAAACATTCGCGGTGGGGCTGCGGCAGCAAGTAGTCACCTGCAGCAGTGGTGGACCACCAGCGAGTGGCCAGATTTTGAACTGCTGCATGTCTCCGACGAGGTGCTTGCAGATCAACGCCTGCATATGATCACGGTGACCCTGGCACAAAATAACGGTTATAGCTTGCCGGTTTCGGTCACGGTTACAGATGACGCGGGTCACACATACTCAGAACCGGCAAGTCCATTGCCTGGAGATCCGAGGCTGTGGCAGGCACGCATTCAAACGAGCGCGTCCAGCAGTCGGGTCGAGATCGATCAAAGTCATCAGATCTTGGATTGGGATAGGTTCGATAACACCGATGCATGGCCCCGGGCGAATTTTTTCCCCGGTCATGCCAAGACCTTTGCGGACAATGCTTACACCGTACTGTGGTTGCCGCTGGCGACCAAGCTGCCTGGCGAACCACTTACCTATGAGCTGGTTGGACAAGGCTTTCGCTACCTACATAGTAGTCTTACTGGGTTGCTGACCTATGCCACGGATCAAAAAAAAACGGGCTACTCGCTCTACTATCTGACGGATTTTCCTAAACTTGCCTCATACCTGGTCGTTGATGCGCTGCAGGATAAGGGGTTAACCTTCCGCAACGAACGGGTCATCGAGGGCGGGCTGTATAAAACCCTTGGTTGGATGAAGGACCCCTACCTCGAATACGGTCTTAGGCTACGCAACCGCGAGGTGTTGGGCCACTCCAGGTCGCGTCACCAAACCCTAGCCTTTAAGACTCTGGTTCAACCTCTCAATCAATACGGACCGTGCAACTATGCGGGCAGGCTCGAATACGAGAAGACGGTCCACTACATCGCTCCCAACTACAACTACGATCGCCGCCTGGTTGAGGCGGATGGCTCGTGCAAGGTCGCGGAGTACATTGAGCTAGGTGGCCGAGCCTTTTACGGCGACCTACTGCGTAAGGGTGGCTACAAAGGCGGTAATTTCCGCTTTGATCCCCAAGATGTCAACGAGGCCCGCTTGCGCTTTGATGATCCGAAGCTTGGGCGTACCGACCAGATCTGGACAGCCGGTGCTGATGTTCTGGTGCCAGCATACCTGCCGTTCCCGGATGATCTCTATTTGCTCAAGCGGCAGGCGCGCTACCGCTTGTTTTACGATTTTGGCGAGTCGGAAGGGCCACATCGCTATTATAAGGATGCGGGCGTTGGCTTATGGTTACCCATCGGGATCGATTTAGTCGGCAAGGGTGCGGTGTCACCACTGAATTTCTCCCTGCTGGTGGTTTTGTACCGAGAGGCCGGTAATTTTAAGTCGCACTCGCCGGGCATCCTATTTGACTTCGACTTTATCGGCAAAATTTAGCGCCTACGGGACTTAGGCTATCGATGTTGTCCTCGTCTTCGATTGACGTTGCAGTGAACTAGGCTTTTGTGTCAGCTTCTTGGCTCATCTTGAGGATCCGAGGCATGAAAGTCATCACCTGCAATGTCAATGGTATCCGCTCTGCGACGACCAAGGGGCTTTGGCCCTGGCTGTCCGAGCAGGGCGCCGATTTTATCTGTCTTCAAGAAGTCCGGGCGAAGCTCGAACATCTGCCAGCTAATGCCGCCGAGATGAACGGTTACCACGCCTATTTTAATCTTGCGGCAAAGCCAGGTTACAGCGGCGTCGCCCTCTATGCAAAGCGTCAGCCGGAGCATGTAACGCGCACCTTGGGCCTGCCTATTCTAGAGGACGAGGGACGCTACCTGCAGCTTGATTATGCAAAGCTGTCGGTGATCTCTGCCTACTTCCCGTCGGGGTCAAGTAGTCCGGAGCGGCAATCGATCAAGTATGACCTGCTGGATCACATGGCCTTGAAGCTAGAGCAATTTCGCAGGGTCAAAAGAGAGTTCATCCTAACCGGCGACTTAAATATCGCGCACAAAGAGATCGATTTAAAAAACTGGCGTGGTAATAAAAAAAATTCCGGATTTTTGCCACTCGAACGTGCTTGGATGGACATGCTGCTTGACCGCCTTGGCTATGTCGATGCCTTTCGCGTCGTCAACCAAAGTCCCGATCAGTATACCTGGTGGTCTAATCGTGGTGCAGCCTATGAAAAGAATGTTGGATGGCGCATCGATTACCAAATCGTGAGTCCTGGCTTGAAGCATCTGGTACGCAAGGCCAGCATCTATCAAGAAGCGCGATTTTCTGATCACGCACCACTCAGCATCAACTACGACCTAAAGTCTTACTAACCAGGCGAGGCGATTGGTAGGAAGCATAGGTCCAGTGCTTGGTTTAACGAGCCCAAGTATTGACGATCAGAACGGTTCCCAGTATCAAGATGATCGAGCTGCAGATGAGCTTAGCTCCGGTCCCAATGAGGCGTCCCCAGAATGCAGCCCGGCCGATCGTCACGCTGAGGCCTAAATTCTTACCCTTCCACACCTCGCCAAGTACCGCACCAAGCATGGCGCCAACAGCTGAACAGACGACGATGCCTATGACACTACCGATGATCGGTATAGGCAGTCCCAGGGCCGCTCCTACCAAGCTACCGATGATCGCACCGATCATGGCCAGCGCCGCCCCGCGTTTGCTGCCTCCCTTGGCCAAGCCCGCGGCACTGGCGCCAAATTCCACCAGTTCACCAATCAGGGCGAGGATGGCCGCGCTGAGGGTATAGGACCACGCCCCAGCGCCGTGTTCGGGTAAGGCCCAGTAGGTGAATGCTGAAATTGCAGCCAGCATCAACCAATTGCCTGGCATGCCAATCAGCGTTGCTAGCCAGCCGCAGATAAGTACGATCAGTAGTAGAATGATGACGATCAAGGTGACCTCCGGGTAAACTCTGACAGACGCGACAACCATACTAGAACTTGGCTGGGTGGTGTATATCTGTCTCAGACGGCAGTGCCTAGGCCCCTTAACCACACGCATTTCACGGCGAGACCGAGCTGACCATGTCCAACCTCACGATCTTTGACAAGATACTAAGTAAAGAGATCCCGGCGCAAATCGTCTATGAGGACGATTATGTTCTGGCGTTTCGCGACATCCAACCCCAGGCTCCGGTCCATGTGCTAGTCATCCCAAAGACCAAGTGGGCGGGATTTAGTGCGTTGCAGGATGCTGCACCCTTGGCTGTTGGTGAGTTTTTCACGCGCATAGCCAAGGTCGCGGCGCAGCTTGGATTAGATGCGAAGGGCTACCGTGTAGTACTAAACAACGGTCGTGATGGTCAACAAACGGTTGACTATATTCATGCGCACATCTTGGGCGGACGTGGTTTGACCTGGCCGCCAGGATAGAGGCTGGACGGCGTGGAGCCTGGTGTGTCGGCAGTTGCCGATACACGTTTAGGATCCAGCATTCATCATCGCCTGGACCCGCTCCAGGCTGCCAAAACCGACCCGAATTAACCCGCTTTGGGGCCGATCGAGATCTAGGACGAGGAAGATGGCGATGCTGATCGTGGCCGCCAATATCAAGGTAAAACGCTTCTTTCCTTCGCCGCTTTGACCATTTAGGTAGGCCACCATGGCGATGACGATGATACTCAAGGTGAAAAGGACCAGCAAAATATCTTCAGGAACATGATTCGCAAAGGTTGTAACCTGGGTTTCGCTTAGATCGATCACCTCGTTTAAGGTCGTCACCAACAGCGATGCACTGACGGCGTTTGGGTTCTGTCTACTGTTGGCGGCAGTTAGAGCCCACATTTGGCGCTGTAGGGCCGCTGTCTGGGTCAACGCGGCTTGTTGCATGGCTGCTGCCGGAGCCGTGGATGACTGTGGGGCATAAATCTGCAAACGGGTGGTCGCATATTGCCGCAAAAGGTCCTGAAGCTGCGCTGTCTGCGCTGGCAGGGGGAAGAGCTGCGCGCGTAAAAAGGCGGTGCCAAGTGCATTCGCCTCTTGCAGCACGACCTGCTTACGCGTCTCATAGCGCGACGCCGCCATGGAGAAGGTAAAAGCTAGCAGCAGGCCAAGCAGGGAAAGCATGGCCGCCTCGATGGCCTGGGCCTGAGAATCTGATCGAGTTTTCGCCCCTGTTGGGCGCGCCGTCCAGCGTCCCAGGCGATAGCCGCATTCGGCGACGATCACTAGGACGGCGAACAAGCCCCCAGTGACTAAGAATCCGTCCCATTGATATAGCCATTCAGTGCGTTCAATCATGGCCTCACTATGCGCCAGATTTGCATGCCGGTGCAACCGGAACGCAGACCCCGGCGCCACCCGGGTCGCTCGGCGCATGACAGCGATAACCTGGCCCGCCTGCGGCGATGCAGCCCTTGTCATCCGTGCAGCCCATCGTGCAATAGGCTGATGCACCATTGATTGGTGAACAGAGGTTGCCGTCACCGCCGCAGCTTTCTTTATTTGTACAAGGCTGGCATAGGCTCTTGGTGTTGGCTAGGGGGTCCGCCTTAGGATTTTCCTGAACTCCGTGCAGGCCATAGACCGGGAACAGCGGATCGTCCGCGTCTCCTTCCGTTAGGCTCAAGGATGCTGCAGAGCTCTTTTTAGGAAATGGAATTTTGTAATCTCGATTCAGGGCGGCGAGGATCGAGGATACCCTGGGGCTTACCATCTGCGGTTTGCCAGAGGCGACGGATTGTTGGGTCAGGGCTTTGATCAACCTAGTTGCCGTAGTGATGGATGCCGAGGCGGTAAAGCCATTCGATGTAATCAAGTTTAGGTTGCGTCGATCGCGTTTGCTGGGGTTCTGCCAGAAGGCATCAGCCAAGTAGTAGGTCTGGCACCCTTCGGCGACGACGAGCTGAAATGAATTGAGCAGCGGCAGCGTTTCCAGATCAAGAGGTGGAATATTGCCTTCTGCAGTGCGGTTCCAGTCGGCGAGATTGAAGCCGCGACGCACACCGGAGTGGCCTATATAGATGATCACGCGTTTGGTCGACAAACTGCGGCGCATTTCAGCTCCGACGATTTTGCCCCCGGCGTCGGTAGTGATATCGGGCCCCGCAACTTCAATGCCGTCTGCGTGTTGGCCGCCAAAATATACCGATACTTCGACGGCAACCTCTTTACCATTCACTTTGATGGACTTTTTAAACGGCGGTGTCGTCGCCTTGAACGGCTCGTAGCTGACAAAGGAGCTGGTCGGCGCTTGAAAACCCATCTGTACAAGCTTTTTAAACATCACTTCAGATAGGACGATATCGTTGCGGCGACCAGAATTTTCGCCGTCCCAGCCAAAATGGACGGCGATACTTAAGCGACCGTCCGCAACCAGGCGATCAATGGGCAAATAAGCATCGCTATCTACTGGTTGTGGTTCTAAATGCATCGCTACCTGGCGTTGCTCGTTGGCGGGCGTCGCTTTTGGCCCCCAAAACTCCCATGGATCGTCGCGAAACCATTCGTGGTGTGTTATCAGCTTCGCCATCAATTGATTGTCGAGGATAGGCATAGGGATACTAAAGTTGCGTGTGCCAGGCGCCAGATGCCGATCGTCGATGATGCGATTCATGAGGTCGTTGTAGCCGACGACGCCGAATTTGAAGTCAAAGGCGTAGGTTTGGGCAGCGACCTTGCGCACTTCGGTTTGGTCAGTGTCGTTGCCGAAGCGTACCTGGGCGTTGAACTTGCCCCAATCGAAGTTTGGATCTCCAACCTCCTTGTCGGCCAAATAAGCATTGAGGAACCAAGCAACTGCGATACGGCGGTTTGCGGCTAAAAGGTGCGCACGGTCAAGGCGAGATGTTTCCGGCTTGGTGGCGTACTCAGGTTCCAAAGTGATGGTATCGGTGCCACTTACCCAGTACTCCCTGCTTCCAGCGGCGACAAAGTCTTCTTTGACTGCGGACGCACCGGGCGACTTGCAGCCTCCCTGTACAAGCATGAGTCCGGCCGTCATAAAGGCAACGAAGGTTCGAGTCATGTCATAACGGGATCTTAACATGGCATGCTCCGATGCGACTGCTGGTGATATAGCCTATGATGTAGTATAGTTAGAGCAATTCTAATAGTGCCCAGGGTTCTTGTAAATGGTGATTTACATGGTCATGTATCTGACTCTCGGCTTATGATCTCCTGGGAACTCCATGAAACCTAAAAACCGGGTGATTGACTCATGCGCTTCGCTGCTTTTTCTGCCCTTATGCTCGTGGTGTCTGGCTGTGGCGTTCAGGGAGCTGGAGGCCTACAGCTTAGCCATATATCGGTCCGTGGCGGTGAGCTCATTCGTCATGATCAATGGGAAGCGCGCCATTCGTTGGCCCTGTGGACGGGAGAGGGCAAGCAATTTTGTTCCGCGGTGCGCATTGGCCCGAATCAGATTGCCACTGCGGGGCATTGTCTCGCTAATCCCATGCCGGGCATGATGATTGGTTACGGGCCGGGTTGTGCTAAAGACGCTGCAGCCAAACCCGGCTGCATTCAACGCCCTCCGATTAAGGATGACCAGATTAAGGTGTTATCGACGACCGTGCACCCACGGTTTGTTAGTGACCAGCAGCGCGAAAAGGGTATTGGCGATGACTATCACGACGTTGGTCTAATCGTCTTTGGTGGGGAGCTGCCGATCGCCGTCACCTCGGTTGCTAACTTTGATGATTTTCCCACCGGCAGCGATGAGCTCAACCAAGATCACACGCTGGTCAAGGTTGGCTATGGAGCCATCAGTGATGATGATGACAGTCCGCCGGCGCTGCGTGGAGTGCAGCTGCGCGTGGTAAGGACAGATCCAAGGCACGGCGAGCTTGAGTATGTGCGGCACGCCCGCCGCGGTACCTGCCCGGGAGATTCCGGTAGTCCTGGGTTCGCCAGTCCAAAAAATGGCTTGCCCAAGATCGTCGGACTTACCTCCCGGGGGCCTGATTATGACTTCCGTCATATCGGCGCCGATGAGATGCCGTGCAATGATGGCAACGGGATCGATACCGATATTCGTTATTACCGCGACTGGCTCCAGTGCGTTAGTGCGGGTCTGGCGAGTCGGCTCCAGCGTGAGGGAGCGGTTGTTGCCGAGTTAGACCTACGTCATGAATCTGGTGACGACAGCCGTAGCGACTGTGATCTCACCCCAGTCGAGCTGCACGAGGAGTTTTATCTTCGGGTCAAGACTCAGTGCGAACGTAGGCCACATCACGTTTATGACGAAAAATCCGGCGCCTGTGAGAAAACTAGGCGCCATGGCAAGAAGCCAAAGCGCTAGGCTGACCTCGGATGTATCAGATGGACTCCTTCAGCAGAGCGGTAAAATGAGCGTCACAGCCGGATGCTACTTTGCTGCTCTTGCAGGTTTCGGCGTACTGCTTGAGCGTCGCACCGATCCGGCCCTGGCTTAGGCGTGGGCGTAGTTGAGCTGCGACGCGCTCGGCCCGCTTGGCGTTGCGCCCGAGAAAGCCGTCGGGCAGGCTAAGGGCCGTGTCATAGTATTCTTTGATCAACGCCTGGAGGCGCCCCTCCTGATTTGCACTCTTAACCGTGCTCGTCATCACTAACAACCTGTCCGAAAAGTCGATTCCACCTAAAATATTTAGGCTTGTCGACTTTCCACACTGTCCCGTGAGGGACTTGTTCCACGTCCAGCTGGTGTTTGCCTGGGCCGTGCTTCAAACCCTGTCGGGCCTGAGCGGGGTTGTGCCGCGCTACACGTGAAAGGTTGGAATTTACGAGGCACTGGGCTACGCCGGACC
>Ga0315287_10000576_pt1 | contig 32352 bp, 30 predicted proteins | sample YL17G11_0_MG_FD_205037 | JGI IMG/M metagenome (GOLD analysis project Ga0315287, IMG submission 205037) | Sediment microbial communities from Yellowstone Lake, YNP, Wyoming, USA - YL17G11_0 | ecosystem: Environmental > Aquatic > Freshwater > Lake > Sediment | place: USA: Wyoming | collected...
TCTCTCTCTCTCTCTCTCTCTCTCTCAACCACCCTCAATCTCCAGGCCGGCCGGCTCCTCGGCGTCGGCAAGGCCCGCGCAGGCGGCGTCGAGCTCGTGGGGAAAGCCGCGAAAGCAGCAGCAGCAGCCTCGGCCCCTTCGTCGCCTTCCTTGACAAACGGCAACAAGCCTCTCGTCGCCCTCAACGTCTTCGAGGCCGCCGCGGCAGGAGCAGGGCTCGGCCCTTCTTCTTCTTCCCTCGTCGCAGCCGGGCAGTCCGTCGTGGCTGCGAGCGGGGCCACGCTCGCAGAGTTGCTGAACGCAGAAGAAGAAGGCGGAAGCGGGGGCGGAAGCGGAAGCAGCACCACCACTATCGTTACTCGCCCCTTTGCTTCGGCCAAGGAGGCCGCCGCGGCCGCCCTCGCCGCCGCCTCGGCCACCCTCAACAACAACGCCGCGCCGCGCTGGGGAGCCCTCCACGCGCGCCAGCGCGGCAAGGCCCCTCCGCTGCAGATGGAGCAGGCCTCTGATGACCTCAACGACGAGTTCTGCAGGGTCTGCTGGCAGGGGGTAAGAAGACATTTTTTTTTGAAGTTTTTCATCTTTTTTCTCCTCGTTTTTTCCTTTTTCGATTTTTTTTCCTCGCCTCTTTGTTCACAGCAACAACAACAAAAATAGGGAGACCTCGTCTGCTGCGAGTCGTGCCCCGCGATCTTCCACGCCTCCTGCATCGGCCTCGACGAAGACGCCCCCCCCTCGGGGGACTGGTTCTGCCCCGCCTGCGTCTGCGTCGGCTGCGGCGCGCCGGCGGTAGCCGAAAAGGCCGGCGAGGCTTCTTTTTCCTCCCCCTCCGGCTCCGCCCCTTCCCTCCTCCTCCACCGCCTCGACGGCGCCGCCGCGGGCCCCTCGACGCTTGTGGACCCGCCGAAGAACGTGGCCTGGACGCCCTCGGTGCTCCAGCAGCAGGGAATAGGAGGAGGAGCAAAGGATAAGACCGTCCGACGCCCGCTGCCGCCGCCGGTCGTCCTCCTCCCGCGCACCGTCTTTGACGCCACCTTTGGCGGCAGCGGCGGGGGCGGCGGCGGCGGCCCTTCCCCGGCAGCGGCAAAGCGCCCCGCTGCGCCTTCTCCCGGCGCCTCTAGAAAACCGATGACGGCCGCGGCCAAGAGGAAGCAAGCCGCGGTTGTTGCGATCCAGAGGGCGTTCGAGGCCGCGAGGAGGAAGGCGGCGGGCCTCCCTCCGCTGGAGGAGGAAGAGGAGGACGGCGAAGGGGAGGGGCAGGAGCAGGATGAAGCTCCTCCGGCGGCAGCAAGAGCGGGGCCTTCTTCCTCCGCAGCTCTCGCTGCTGCTGCTGCTGCCCCGCGACTCTTCCCCCTTCCTTTCCCAGAGAAGCGCTCGGCGGCCAAACCCCCGCGGCCCCCCACCGCCAAAAAAGCCAGCAAGCTCGCCGCGGCCGCCGCCGCCGCCGCCGCGACGGGCGTGCCCGTCTCCAAGGTCCACGAGGAGCCGGCCAAGCACGCGTCGATCGCGCTCGACCTGGAGCCCTACGTCGCTCTTTCCCGCGCCTCGGCGACCCCCGCGGCCCTGGACGCGAGCCTGCAGCTCCGCTTCCCGCTCAGGCCGCGCGGGGCCAAGGACCCCAAGGCGTCCGAGGACCTGCAGGTCCTCTTCTACGCCTGCTGCCCGAGCTTCGTGAGCTACCGCACGAGGACGTACGCGTGGCCGAAGCTGGTGAGTGCGCTGTGGAGGATGCGGGAGACCGGGGCGCTGACGCCCGAGCAGAGGCTCGCGGCGAGGCCGCAGCCGCTGGGGAGCTCGGCTGCGGGCGCTGCAGGGCTCGGGCCGCGGAGCGCGTCGGCGAGCCCGGCGCCGCCGTGGGCCGAGGCGGCGGCGGCGGGGGTGGCGGAGGAGGAGGGAGAGGCAGTTGCTGCTCCTCCTGCTGACGTTCCCGCCGTTGTCCTCGGCGAACCTGCCCCTGCTGCCGCTGCTGCCGTGCCGATGGAGGAGGCGGACGAGGAAGAGCGCGGCGGGACGGAAGCAGCGGAGGAGGAGGAAGCAGCGCCGGCCGCCGCTGCTGCTGCTGCTGCTGCTGTCGCTGCTCCTCCCGTCAAGAGCGAGGAGGAGGAGGAGGCCGCAACAGCCGCCGCAGCAGGCTGTATCACTTCGGTTCAAGAGGCTGCGGAAGAAGAGCAGCAGCAGCTCCACCACCACCAAGAAGCTGAGGAAGAAGACGAAGCGCTGCTCTTGGAAGACGACCTCCCCCCGGCCGACTTTGACCCGCCGGCGCCGCCTCCCGACGACGGCGTCCCGCTCTCCGTCCCGTCCACCCTGCGCTTTTTCCTCGCCTCTTCGGTGGTCCAGGGAGGCGCCGACGACGGGAACAACATGACGGAGAGGGCCGCGGAGGCCCCGCCCCCGGGGGAGGGAGGCGCGGCCATTGCCGTCTGCCCCGGAACGGGCTCGAGGTGCCACGCTGCCTGCCTCTCTGCTTCGCTCTCTTGTTCCGCCTCCTCCCCCGAGGAAGAAGCCTCCTCGGGCTCCTGGTACGCCTCGAAAGAGGCCCGGAGGTCCGACCTGGCCCTGGCACAGGCCGCGGCCGCAGGGGTCCGCGCGGCGGGGGCCCTGTCGGACGGGACGAGGCTCGGCTTCTCGCTCGTCCGCGGCGCCGCCGTCGTCGCCGCCGCCGCCGACGCCGCCGGGGCGAGGCCCTCCCCTCTCCGAGGCGCCGCGCCGCGCTACGACGCCGAAGCGGCCCACGCCCTCTCCCGTGTGCTCCACGCGGCGCGCCACGTCCTCGCGGACGCTTTCGGGCCCATGCGGGACACCAGGGCCCCCGGGGTCGACGTCCTCCCGCTGGCGCTCGCCGGCGCGACGACGAGGGTCTCTGCCGTCCTCGGCGGGGGCGAGGGAGGGGGAGCGGCGGGGGGGGGGAACCGGCGCCCCCTCGCCTCCCTCCCGAGGCAGGCGAGGCTCCGCGAGTTCGACCTCTCGGGCTTCCACGCGGCCCTGCTGTGGGCCGGGGGCACCCTGGTGGCCGCGGCCCTCGTCAGGGCCCACGGAGACGTCGCCGAGGTGCCAGCGCTGGCCGTGCGGGAGGAGGTCCGCGGCAACGGCCTCGGCGCCTCGCTGCTCGCGTGTGTCGAGAGGGAGCTCTTGTGCGCGGGAGTGAAGCTGGTGCTGATGCCCGGGATGCCCCTCTTCTTGGGGGTCGCGGTTCCCAGGGGGTGCGCCCTGGGCGGCGGGGTCTGGAAGGGCGTCGGCGGGGTCGTCGAAGGAGGAGAAGACGCTGCGAGCAAGGAGGAGGAGGAGGAGGGGGCGGGGGGGGGAGCAGACGCGAAGGAGGGGGAGGCCGCTGCTTCCGCCGGCGCTGCTGCTGCTGCTGCTGCTGCTGCTGCCTCCGGTCCCGCCGAGCAGAAAGAGCAGCACCAGCGACCGAAGCCTCCCCCTCCCCCCAAGGGCTCGTACTGGTGGGCCCACCGCCACGGCTACTCGGTCGCCACGAGGGCGCACACCCTGCGCGCCGCGGCCCTGCCGCTGATGCTGCAGATGCCCGGCACGGCGCTGCTGGCCAAGGAGCTGAGCGCGACGCACCTGCCCGCGGCGCGCCAGCCGACAGTCTCGAGGGGCCTGGTGCTGGGCGGGCTGCGCGTGCCCGTGCGGGCCGCGGCCGATTCGGGGCTGCTGGTATCGGTGCTGCATCGGGGGAAGGCCGCGGCGGCCGCCGCGGCGCTGGCGGCGGCGGCAGCGGGAGGAGGAGGGAAGGCTGCTGCCGTCGCGTCGCCCACGCCTTCTTCTCCGAAGCCGCCCAAGGTCCCGAGGAAGAAGGCCGAGCCCAAGCCCCCCAAGGAGAAGAAGAAGCTCGGGAGGCCGAAGAAAGCGACTGTCGAGGCAGCCGCTGCTGCTGCTCAAGCTGCTGCTGCCGCTCAAGCGGCCGCGGCCGCGACCGGCGCTGCTGCTGCTGCTGCTGCTGCTGCTCCTCCTCCCGGTGCCCCTTTTGTCGTCGTCGACCCGCAAGAGCTCGGGGCGGCCCCGACCCCTCCGCCCCTGCCGACCGACCTCCTGCCCTCGCTGCCCCCCGGATCCTTCGGCCACGACCTCTTTGACGTCTAGTTGGCGTTCTTTTTTATTGCTTCAATGGTTTCCTTTCTGAAATTATACATCTGCAAATGAAGAAAAAACAAAAAAACTGAAATGAAATGAGGTACCAAAAATTTGAAACGTGTTTTTTCCTCTTCTGGTCTCTCTCGCCCGTCTCTCTCACCTCCCACTCTCTGAAAACTCCAACTTTTTCATTCAAGGAGCCCCGGGGCAGCCTCCCGTGGTCAGCTCCGGCACATTGGAGCACGCCGGAGACAGCGGCGAGACCCCCTTCGACATGGAAATATCGCAGGCGACCTTGAGCGCCAAGCCGCACTTGCCGGCGAGCTGCCTGCCGTCGACGACGACCCACGGCACGAACGTCAGCGCGCTCTGCTTCTCCAGGGTCTCCCTGCCCGCCGCGCCTTCGAGCGCGGCGCCCTCGGGGCCGGCGGCGCACGCGGAGATCTTCGAATAGAGGGCCTCCTCGCCGACGCACTTTTCGAGCGAGGCCGGGGTGCCGCCGCCGCCCCTCCCCAGGGCCGCAAAGTAGCACCTGAGGGTCGCCGGGAAGGACCCCGAGGCCCGCTGCTCCGCCTGGGCGCACTCGAGGAGCCTGTTGAGCTCGCACTCCTTCGGGCCGTGCTGGCACGTGACGGCATCCTTGCCGCCGCTCCCGGCGCGCTTGGCTATGCCCCAGGCGACGAAGCGGAAGGAGGCGGCGGGAGCAGCGGGAGCAGCGGTGTCGCCGTCGGAGGAGGGGGAGGGGGAGGAGGAGGAAGAGGCCGAGCTGGTCGTGACGGTCCCGGCGAAGTCTCCGCCGAGGGAGAGCGCGGACTGCTCGGGGGCGAGCGCGGTCGGGGCCGGGCCGCCAGAGTGGGCCGAGAGGAAGCCGCCTCCGGGCTGTGAGGCGAGGGGGAGGGAAGAAGCGGACGCGGCGTCGAGAGTCGCGACGAGCGTCAAGGGCGCTGCAGCCAGGGTCGATGTCGCCTTCCCGGCTCCGGAGCCGCCCTTCCCGCCGCTCTTAGCGATCGCCCCCGCGTCCAGCAGAGGAGCCAAGACCCTCGACACAAACGCCGCGGTGTCGGGGCACAGGGCCTCGCCGTAGAGGGTGATCTCGGGGAGCGACCTTGCGGATGCAGCAGCGCCCGAGCGATTCGACGTTGACGGGACAGGTGCCGACGCGTCGGCGTCGGACGCGCTCAGGCGGCGCAGACCGGCCATCTCTCTCGCCGAAACATGCCCTGCGGTCAGGGCGAGGATGCAGATGGCGAGCGCCAAGAGGAATCGCATGGCTGAGAGGGATTGAGAAGAAGGGGGGGAAGATGGAAAGGAGAGGGCTCTTCCGTCGATTGAAAATCAAAAAATCTTTTTTTTTCGAGAGGTCTGAGTCCTGGGCCCAAGTTTGAGCTCGTCAAAAAGAAAACGTCGAGAGGCAGGGCATTCGTCTCTCTCTCTCTCTCTCCTTCCGAAAAGCGCCTCCCCTCTTGCGCTCCCTCTTCTCTTGCGCCGATGGCCTCGCTCGTCGTCACCTCGATGTCGGCTTCGACGCGCGCTGGGTCCTCCTGCCGGAGGAGGCCAGCAGGAGCAGCGCTGCGAACGCGAGCCGTTGCCGTCGCCGTCGCCGGCATCGGCGGCCAGCATTCCGTCGACGTCAACTTCCGCGCTCGCGCTTCGCGAGGTTCCGAGGCTCCGATGGCGTCTCTGCGCCCATGGAGCTCTCAGGTACGTCCTCTCTATACTCAAGAGCGCGGTTTTTTTTTACAGAAAGGGAGGGAAAGAGAAAAGCGGTGGCGAAAAGAGGAGACAATTCGACCCTCGTTCAGACACCGACGTCGACGACGTTTCCCCTCTTCTTCGTCGCTCACCTTTCGAACCTCTCCGCTCTCTCTCCGACCGAAATCATCTCTTCAACAACACTCCAGGGCCATCTCCGGTCACCCTTCCTCGCGAAGCAGCAGCAGCAGCAGCAGAAGCAGCAATTGCTCCGTCGAAGGAACAGCAAAAGCACAACGACGACCGCCGCTCTCGCTCCCGCCGCCACTTCCGTTTTAGCCCTCGCAGCCTCTTCTTTCCCGATCGCCATGGTCAACGTCGACTTCTCCCCGGCCCTCGTCCTCGGGATGGGCCTCATCGGCGGGGGGCTCGCCCTCTACCAGCTCCGGAGGGCGAGGCCAAGCGTCTCCCGCGACTTTGACGTCGTCGCGTCGTCCGTCGCGATCTTCTCCGGCGGGATTCTGGTGTTTCAGGGATGGCGCCTGGACCCGCTGCTGCTCTTCTGCCAGCTCCTGACGGCCGGGATGGCTCTCTCGTTCGCGGTCGAGGCCCTGAGGCTGAGGGAAGAGGTCGTGGAGGGAGGCGGCGGCGCCAGCGAGGGGCTCGGTGGAGGCGCGGCGCTGCCTCCGCCGTACGACACGCGGGTGCGAGGGGGCAGGCAAAGAGGCAACGGTGCTCCTCAGCAGCAGCAGCAGCAGCCTCAGGATGACTTTTACTACAATAACAACGGAAACAGCAGCTACTACGGCCCTGGAGCCGGTCTGCCCCCGCCCAGACAAGGATCTGTCTCCCCCGAGGACTACTTTGCGGGAGGAAGCAGGTGGGGCGGCGGAGGCGAAGCCGAGCGAGGAGCAGCGAGGGCAACCTCCTCCTCCTCCTCTTCGTATTACTACGACGAGGAGGACGCTGCTGCTTCCTCTCCTTATTCGAGCTACTACTACGATGGCGTCATCGACGATGACGTGGCTGCTTCGACGGGAGGGGGAGAAGCGGGAGGGAGCTATTACTACGACGACGACGAAGTGAGAGCCTCCGGCTCGGACCTGCCGCCGACGCCGAGCGACTTTCGTTTCGGAGGAGGTGACAGTGAAAAGGGAGCGAGTTCTGCTGCGGATGACATCGGCAACGACAGCCGCTGGCCGCCCCCGCCCGTGGTCCCGGGAACCGACGACTGGGAATGATTCGAAACGTCGAAAGAGAGAGAGGGAAAGTTTCAAAAGACGAAATGCAAAACAAGAACTTTTTTCACTTCAAAGAGGGGGAGTGAGAGAAGAGGAGGTTGTGGTGGAGGGGGCGACGGACAAGTTTTTCGTTTCTTCTTTATATTTTCACTCCCCTCTCTTCTCTCTCCATTCTCTCTCTCTCCGTTCCATTACTTGTTAGTCCTCCATCGCGCCTTCTTCATGCTGCCGCCGGAAGAAGACCCGTTGTTCCACGACGAAGAACGACCTCCTCCGCCACGACCACCTCCGCCGCTGCCGCCGCCGCCTCGACCGCCTCCTCTTCCTCCGCGCCCGCTGCTGCCGCCTCCGCCTCCACCTCCACCCCCGCGACCTCCGCTGTCGAGTGAAATGTGGTTCCAGCCCTGCGTCTGCTGCTGGTGCTGGTAGACGAGTGCAGAGGTCGACAGAGGAGGAGGGGGACCGGACGACCGCGAGCCGCCTCTACCCCCACCCCCGCCTCCGCCGCCGCCGCCGCCTCCACTGCCGCCGTGGTCTCTCGCTTTCCTCGCTGCGAACTTGCCCATGCGCCTCCCCTCGGGGGCCTTCAAGGCGGGGACAAGGTGCGCGACGTGGCGGTGCATCTCCGGGTGGTGCTTGGAGGGCGAAAGAGCGGCAGCGCCGCCGCCGGCACCGCCGCCGACGCCGCGAGGGAACTTGCCGCCCTTCCCAGACGGCGACGCAAACGGCGGCGGCAACGACGACCCTCTTCCTCCTCCTCCTCTGCCGCCGCCTCCAAACGCAATCCCTCCTCTTCCCGCACCGCCACCGCCAGCCCTGGCCACGCGCCTGCCGCTGGCGACTGAATCGACGTCGACGATAGAGCGCAAGAGGGAAGGCAGGGCCCTCGAAGTCTGCGAACTGTCACCGGCCGCGGCGGGCGCGGGAGGCAAGCTCCGACTGCTCCCTTCCGCCTGGACGTCGCGCCAAGCTGTTTCCGTCGCGACGGGGTCGTCGAGGAGGGCCGCGGCGGTGGCTTGGGCGGTGTTGACGCCCGAAACCGCCCCGCCGCGCGCGTTTCCAAACCTTTGGTCCCTCTCCAAGACCGCGGAGAGCGCGTCCGCGGCCCGAGAAAAGCACTCACGGACGGCCGTGACGTTGAACGTCCCGGACCCGATGTCCTTGCCCTGCTCCTGCGGGTCCTCGACCGAGAGGAGGTACCTGGGCTTGTCCGGCAGCACCCACGACGCCGGCTTCGGCCGCACGCCGCCCTTGGAGACTCTCACGGCCTGACGCTCGTAGTCGAAGCTCTTCCCGTAGCGCCTGAAGAAGGAGAGCAGCAGGTGACCCATGTCGACGAGGCGGTGGTAGTGGAGGGCGTACGAAGAGGAGGAAGGAGCCGAAGAGGTCGATGCTGCTGCTGCTGCTGCTGCCGCTGCTTTGTCGGCCTCGGCCGCCTCCTCCTGCAGGTGAGCAATCACCATGAGCGTGGTGCAGTAGGAAGAGAGCCCTCCGGTGAAGACCTGGTTGAGCCCTGCTTCCTTCAGCACGGCCTTGGCGATCAGGGCGAGAGGGCGGAGAGGGGGGAGGGCGGCGACCTGTTTTTTCTCAAGGGGGAAAAGACGAGCAAAAGGTGAGAAAAGCGAGGTCGACGGACTCGACGACCCCTTCTGGAGCAGCAGAAGGTCCAGCCGCACCAAAAAATCGACGAGCCCAAATCATCCCCAAATCACCTGCGCTTGGATGTACTCGACAGCAGCTGCCCCGTTGACGGCGCCGAGGGAGATATCGACGGCGACGCCAAAGTTGAGCTCGCACTTGATGATGGGGACCCTGGCCTTGATGACCATGGGCCGGCCGCAGACGAGCTTGGCCTTGCGCAGGGCCTTCAAGAGCTCCTTCAGGCGCTTCTGGAGGTCCTCGCGCTGGTCCCTGAGAGTGTTTGGGCCATTTCGGAATGGGAAGGAAGAGGAGCGAGTGAGTGGGAGGAGGGGGAAGAGGGGAAGGGAAAGGCGACGACCTCGGTCGATGCCCTCGCCCACTCGCTCGACCGAAAACAGCCAAGGTGCTTTCCGGAGCCCAAAAATTCGAGTCGCCACTTTACCTAGTAAAGCCCAGGGCTGGGTTCGTCATCTCGTGTGACACCCCCAGGATGACGACATCGAGGTCGCCGCCGGGCAGGCTGAGCCCTGTGGCCTGCGAGCCGAAAAGCACAGTGCGCGACTGCGGCCAGAGGCGCGTCGCAATAGTGGAGACGGCCGTCAGGGAGCTGCTGATCGCCATTGACTCGCTCTGAGAGTGATGTGGAGTTGAGAGAGATGTAATGTTATAAAGATGTAAACAACGGGAGGGAAGCGGTGAGAGAGCGAGAATCGAGGAAACAGGGGTCGGGGGGGTCAAGCAGTGAAGAAAGAAAAAAAACTCGAGGGAAAATAAAAACATTTGCTCACCCGCGTAGGCCATGCAGCTACGGCAAACGCCGCAACTTCTTCATGGAGGCGCGACAACGGCGGGAGGCCACCGTGAACGTTTGCCGCAGGCGCAACGCCGGCCTGGGAGAGCTTCTGCGGACCAGGTGCGGCGACCCCGTTCTGAGCCGAGTCCTGCGCCGGACGCTGCGGAGCACCAGGGATAACCGCAGGGCCCTGCGGCGCATCATCAGTTCCGCGCGAATCATTTGCGGTCCTCGCGAGAGTGCCGCGGTCCTCAAAGACGAGCAACGGCGCAGCTGCGACGGCCGTTTTCGTTTCGACATCGCCGGCGCCGGCCTGCTGCGGCGCTTGCTTCACGCTCGCCGAAACCAATACTTCGCCTGTGACGGAGGGGCGCGCAAGCGTTCCGGCGATCGTTAGCGTGGGCTGTGATGTCGTGCGGTGAAATTGGGCGAAATGGGTTTGAGTAAGTTTGCAGGATTAGTGGCTTTCTCCGCACTCTTTCCACTCGCCGTTTGTCGCAAACCTACCTTTTTAGTGCTTCTCTTTAGGACCGCGAGGGCAGCAAAGGCCGCGTCGCTCTCCTCGCGCGTCGGCGGCGACGAACATCGCAGCCCGACGAGCGGCCCCGGCACTTTTCCCCCCAGTGTCTGCCGTTGGATGCGGCATTCCTGCGGTGATATTTGAAAGGGGTAAGCGTGAGCGTGCGTCGCATTTGGATCTCAAAAAGACGCGCTCTAGAACTCGTGCGCCGCATCTCACATCCCCATACTCCGCAAACGAACCTGCTCCAACTGCTTCAAGAGCAGCTGCCTCAGCTTCCCCGTGGTGCCGCCGAGGCTATCCCGGGGCTTGCCCTGCGTTTCCGCGAGGTGGCGGAGGACGATCTGGATCGAAGGGCCGTGATCGAGCTGTTTTGCGGGGGATTTGATTTGTTCGATTTGTTTGCTGCGGTGAGCTTCCGTCGCCTTTCGTCGCAGTGCGCTCGTCTGTTCTTGTTTGCGTCGCGCAAAGTGCGCGCGACGTAGCTTGGATGATCTTTTTCGCCGCAAGCGGGACAACGTACCGTCAAGTCCGAGACGCTGGCGACCGCGACTGCCTTAATGGCCTCGGCGACGGTGGCGGCCCCGCCGCTCCTGTTGTTGCTGCCCTTGCCGCCACCACCACTCCCCGGAGTCGTCTGCTTGCCTCCGGACACTTTCGCAAGCGCCTCCAGGGCCTCATCGAAGCTCGCCGGCGTGCGCGTAGCACCTGTATTGACGGAGAAGCATTTCGAAATAATCTTGCCGCTGACGCCGCGTGCGCCGTCGGGCTTGGTCCCGAGCACCAGCGGCGGCCGAGGAGAGGCGGCGTCGGCGGACGACGACGACGAGGCAGCAGCAGGCGAAGCCTTGTTCTTCTTCCCTCCCCCTCCTTCTCCGCTCCTCTTCGACTGCTTCACCGCGCTGTTGAGCGCCGTCCTGAGGGCCTTGCGGTTGAGCAGGACCTTCAGCTCGCCGCTGGTGGCCCTGTGCCTGCAGTAGGCCATCACCGTGGGCAAGTCCACCGCGCCGGCCGCCGTCAGCTCGGCGACGGTCGCGAGCACGGCCGTCTTCCACGCCGCCAGCGTCTCCGGCAGCACCGGCTCCGGAGGGAGGTCCGAGGCGAGAGCTTCCTCGTCCTCGTCGGAGTCGGAGTCGCGAGAGCCGTCGCCGTCGTCGCTCTCGCTGTCGTCAGAGCTGAGGACAAGAACAGTCTCGCCGAGCGCCGTCGCAGCAGTCGCGGCCGCTTCCTTGGCCGCCCTCTTCGCGGCGCGCTTGGCGCTCGCCGAGGGCTGCAAGGGCTGAGGGAGAGCAGAAGCAGCGGCAGAAACAGCAGCAGCAGCGGCAGAAGCAGCGGCAGAAGCAGCAGCGGCAGCGGCAGAAGCAGCACGCTGCGCGGCCTCGAGTGCAGCAGCTTTCTCTGCGACGGCCAAGGCCGGCGCGTCCGAGGCGATACGAGCGGTGACGGCGGCCGTCTTTGGCCGGACGTCGACGACGGCGGGAGAAGCAGAAGCGGAAGCGCCGCCCTCATTCTTCGACGCCAGCCCCACCTTCGGGTCCAACAGGGCCTCCACCAGGGCAGCGAGCACGCCGTCGTGCTCGCTTTCGCCGCTCCCGGGCCCGTCCCAGGTGGGCACGAGGACCATGTTCCGCTCCTCGCCGTCGGCAGCCTTGTGCGCGTCGTTGTCGACGAGCACGACGTGCGATGCGTCGCCCCGGAAGTGCGCCGCCAGGGGCTTGACCGTGTCCCACTCGTTCCCTCCCTGGTCCAGGCGCTCCTGAGTGAGTGTTTTTAGTCGCGTGGGAGGGGTGGAGGAGGTGAGTGGTCGACTCGATTTTTTGGGGTTGAGGAAGTGGTTTGGCGCTGTTTGGCCAGGCCGAGAGGTCTGGCCCGGCGGCGGCGACGGCGGCGCTCGAGCGGGTCGAGGGAGGGAAAAGGCGAAAAACCCTCCATTTCCTCCGTCGTTAAATGCAAACGATAGCATTTCAATCAGAGAGCGTGTTTTTGCAAACGAAAGCCCCACAAGACCTGGCGCAAGGAGGTCGAAAGACGACGTAAAGGCACAACAAACAGTGTTTTTGAGGCCGAATTCACACTTTTTCGGAGCAGTCGACCCCTTTTGCTCGCTTTCACGCCAAAGGTGGGCCTTCAAATGACACCTCTCAGCGCTGCGCATCTATTGCAAGCAGCAAATAGAACGAAAAGGGCGTGGAAGGTTGTAAAAAGTCCGAAAACGCGGGTTGGGAGGGAGGATTTCAAACGGTTTTCCGGAGATTTCGAACAACCAGGTCGCTCTCGCGCATCGATAGCGCACGTCACGAACGCATCAGGAAAAAAAAACGCATCAGGGCGCAAAGCGTCGAACGCAACAAGAATCGCGCAAAGACAAGGCGTAAAAGGTCGCCAGCGGGGCCGCGAAAGGTCGAATTTTCTCACCTTGGGCGCGGGGCGGCAGTGCTGCCTGCAGAGCATCAGCTCGAAGACCTGCTGCTGCTGCTGCTGCTGGTTGTTGGTAGTGCTGCTGCTTCCACTCATCATCCCAAACACCACTGCGCTCGTGGCCCTCCGGACCGTTTGCAGGGTCGCCGAAGAGTACACACCCAGTCTGAACTTGCCGCAGAGGCGGGCGAGGTTTTCGACGCCCGGCCGCAGCCGGGGCACGCGCCTGCCCGAGGCCGGGTCCCTGGGGTTGACGAGCAGCACGCCGTTGAGGTCGAAGAGCAAGGTGGCGCGTCCCAGCGGGCAGGGCGCAAAGTTCCCCGTGGCGCCGCCGGAGGCGACCCAGTCCTGCGGGGCGGCGGCAGCGGCAGAGGCGGCGGCCTTGGCGTCGTTGTCAGTGGCGTCGGCGTCAGCGTCGGCGTCTGCGGCAGCGCCGCCGCCGCTTCGGTCGGCAAAAGCATCGCCTTCGTCTTCCTCGTCGTCGTCGATTCCTCCCTCCATGGCGCACGGACCCGGCTTCCCTTGCACCAGCGTCTGAGAGGGAGAGTTCTCGACGCTCACGCGCGGCGTGGAGCCTGCCGAAGGAGCACCCGCTACGCCGTTGGCGGCAGCAGCAGGAGGAGCATTGACGTCGATGGCATCTCGCTTCGTCTTCCTCTCGAAAGGGACGACGTTGCCCAGGGAGACGACGGATTTCTTCTTCTTTGAGGCACCTTCGTCCTCCTCGCTGCTGCTGCTGTCTCCGACGTACTGCGGGGGCGGGCTGGGCTTCTGACCACCACCACCACCGGCAGCAGCAGCAGCGGAGGGCGAGCGCCGGGGCTTTTTCTTGCTCGTCGTCATCGTCGCGTCCGTCGCCGTCCATGTCGACGGCTCCTGTTTCCCCGCCTGTCGCTGCTGCTGCTCCTCTTTCGACACCGCCAGGATCTTGCTCGCTGCAGGCACAGATCTCTTGCGGGGCGCTGTGCGAGGGGGCATGGCGCCGATATGAGCGGAACGCGAGGGAAGAACGAAACTACTAGTTCGCTGCAAGCCAGAACTAGCCGCCAAGTTTTTTTTTTCCTCTCGACTTCTCGACGCCGAATTTTGTTTTCGAAGAACAAGACTGAAAAAACCTGAGCCCCGCTCTCTCTCTTTTAAACTGTGCCCTTCCTCTCTCGCCGCATCCAAATCGTTATGCAGAAATTCTGATCTTTTTACAACTGCCGAGGAGGGGGCGATACTGACTCAAAACGCTCTCTCCCTCCCTCCCTCTCTCTCTCTTTTCCCCGTGTCTCCACCCCTCTTTCCCCACTCTTTTTCACTTGCTCGCGGCGTCCTGAAACTCCCTCTCGGCCAGGGCCTTGAACCTCTGCATATCCCCCGCCAGGATCCGCTCCACCAGCGGCGTCAGCGCCGACCCGAACGGTGCCAGGACGTCGGGAACCTCGTACGAAATCGTGATCTTGATCGCGCAGAGCGGGGAGGACTTCGTGCCGCCCTTCTTGTAAAACCGGATCGCGCCCCGGTTCGCGATGTCGACGGCCGAGCCCAGGGCGCCGCCGGTCGACCCCTGCACGCTCCTCCAGTGGATCTTCTGGAGCTTGACGGGCGTCAGGCTCTGCGCGAGCCAGCTAAACTCCCAGGTGCGGCCAAACTGGTCGGTGCGCAGGAGCCACTTGGAGAGCTTGTCCCCGGAGCCCTTGCCGTCGTCCGGGAGCATCGTGACTGAGGCGATCCAGGGCATCCACTGCGGGATACGCGGGCGATCCTCCCACATCTCCCAGCAGGCCTCGAGCGGGGCGAGGACCTCGACCTCTGCTGAGTTTTCGAGCCACTGGGCGAAGAGCTTCGAGGAGGAGGGGGAAGAAGAAGAGAAAAACCTCGCAGAAGTGGGAGAGACGACGCGCGGGGCCGCGAAAGGAGACGGAGCAGGTGATGCTCTCGGAGATAGCCTGCTTCTGCTGCTGCTGCTGCTGCTTCTGCTGCTGCTTGTACCTGAGGGGGGAAAGCGCGAGAGGGGGGAAAGAAAGAGGAAAAGAGGAGGAGGTTTTTTGAGGTGAGAGAGGCGTTGAAGAAGAAAAAACGCCACGTTGACGTCGGGCGTTTGAATGAGAAAGCGTCGTCGCCTCCTTCTCTCTCTATCGAAGCCTTTTTCTTCCCTCGTCAACAGTGGGGATGCAAGCATTCATCGAAAGTGCACGTACCGGCACCCAAGAGAGGCAGGCAGGCCCGCGCGGAGGGACTTGCGCGGGTCGGAAGAACGAGTCGATGGTGATGCATCGAAAATGTCACCGTCGGAAGCGGTTCTCCTTCTACTCTGTGTTTCGCTGGGCTGCTTGCTCCTTCAGCGGTCAATCAGAGATAATGACAGGGCAGAGATCACTCGTGGCTACGTTCTCGTGCAGTTGGAGCGCGCAAACGACGACATAAGATAGAGAAAAGGTGGGAGTGGAATGCGGAGGAGGCAAGAGTGTTTTGTTTTCATTTTGTTCTCGCTCTTGTTCGACCTCGACCTCGACCTCCACCTCGAATCAAAATCGACATTTCTTCTTCGTTTGTCGTTGTTTACAATTTTGTTGTGGGGGGGGGGGAGGTGCGCTGTCGTCAGAATGGTAATGGTGCCGCGTACTAGCTGAGAAAAAAAAATGAGAGAAATCTGATCATCAGATAGAGAGGGGTTGCTGGTTGCTGGCTGCTGCTGGAAAAAAAATCATCTCAAACAAAAACGAGATCAATAGGTTATCAAAAAATTAGCTCGCGAGCTCTCAAACGACGATCGCGACGACCGTGGCCAGCACCACCAGGGCCCTGCGGCGCCAGAGGCCCGGAGGGCGCTGATCGTGGTGGTGGTGGTGGAAGAGGCCGTGCCCGCCGCCGCCAGGCTGGCCTCCGCCAATCCCGCCGCGGCGCCCGAGCTCGTGGCCTGACAGCTCCTGCCGCTTGCCGCCGCGCGAGCTCTTTTGCTGCTGCTGCTGCTGCTGCAGATGGTGGTGGTGGTGCTTTCGGTTCCCTCCTCCTCGGCCGTGGCGCATCTTGGTCTCCATGGCTGCCCACTCGCTGTCGTCCTCTTCGTCGTCGGAGCCGGCGACCGAGGTCGAGGCCGACGACGTCGCCGCGTCCTCCTCGTCGTAGGTGTTTTCAAAGGGGGCAGGGGTTCTCGCCGCCGCCGCGGCCCCTCCTCCTCCTCCCCCTTCGAGGGCGGGGACGATCGCGGAGGAGGATCCCTGCTGCTGTAAAGACAGCGAGGACAGCGACGCGGAGGAGGTCGCGGACAGCAAGTCGAGCGAGGCCCTCCTCGCCGCGCCGGTGGCGGCCTTCCTGGCCCTCGCGGCAGCGTAGGCCCTGAACGCGTCGACGAACCGCAGCGTCGAAGGCCAGAGCGCCTTGCGCACGGCGATGTTGACGAATCCCGCGCGGGCGTGCGGGTCCTCGAAGTAGATGCTGATCATCTCGGCGGCAGAGGAGGAAGAGGGGGTCTCGTCGACCTCGTCAGCGTCGTCGTCTGCGACGCCGCCGACGTCGCCTCCGTCGTTTCCGCCGCCTTCCCCTCCTCCGCTCTCCCTCGCCCCCCTGCGGATCAGCACGCAGCTCACGTAGTCCCCGATCCGCACGCAGCCCGTCGACCCTGCGGCCGGGGCCGAGGCCACGGGGTACCCCACGGACACGCTGTAGCTGCCGCCGTCGGCCGGGCGCGCCCAGCAACGGCGGAGGTAGACGTACTCGCGCGCACAGAGCGGCCGCGGCCAGCGGCAGCGGTAGAGGGCGGCTCCCGTCTCCGGTTCGGGCTCGAACAGGGCGGAAGAGGAAGAGGAGGCGGGAGCAGCAGCAGCAGCAGCAGCAGCAGGAGAAGAAGTAGGAGAGCCAGCGGACTTCTCCCTCCTCTCTTGACCTCCTCCCTCAGCACCATCACCGCCGCCGTCGTCGTCGTCGTCGTCATCTTCGTCGTGGAGCGGCAGCCTCCAAGTGTCCAAGCACGTGTCGTCCCACAGGAACCTCGTCCTCTCGTCCCCGTGAAAGGCCCGCAGGCTCGGCACGTCGGCGCCCTCGATCCGGGTGCGCATGCGGTACACGAACAGCCCCCGGCGCAGCGGCCTCCTCCACGCCCAGTAGCGCACGCCGCGCGCGGCGTCGCGCTCGGCGACGATGAGCTCCCAGCTGTTCGAGGAGCTCTCGCCGCCGTCCTCGCCCCCGTTGCCCGCGCCCCCGTCCTCGACCCTCCCCAGCAGCGAGCCGGGCTCGCCCCAGGGCTTGGCGGGGAAGCGGCTCTGCTGCTTCTTGGTCGTCGTGCGAGGGGCGGCGGCGAGCGCCGCCGCGGCGTCGCTCTCCCCGAGCAGCACGCCAAACTGCAGCAGCGCCGACGACGGGAGGGCCTCGGCGACAAGGCGCGGCGGCCTCGGGAACGGCGAGCGCGGGTGGTCGCAGAGCGAGGCGAGGGCCGCGGCGGTGTTGGCCGAGAGCCTGGTCCGGAGGAGCTGCTGCTGCGCGAGGCCCGAGGAGGCGTCGCCGCCGCCGCCTTCGTCGGCCCCCTCGGCGCGAGCGCCGCCGCCGCTCTCGGCCCCTTCTTCGCCGGCGCCCTCGATCTCGTCGGCGGCGTCGACAAAGGGGGGCGTCCTCGCGCCCGAGCGAGCGGCGCCGCCGCCGCTGCGCTGCTCTCCGGCCTCCGAGGAGACGTCTGAGAGAGACCCGTCGTCGTCGTCGTCCTCCTGCTGCTCGAGGGCGGCTGCCGGAGTCGCGGCCTCGGCAGCCCGCGGCAGCAGGCCGCCGGCGACGGGGACCGGCGAGAGCAGCCCGTCGTCGGAGGAGGAGACCGACGCGGGGGCAGCAGCCGCCGTTGCTGCGCCTGCTGCCGCTGCTTCCGCCTTGGCGGCGAGGACGGTCGTCGGCGTCGTGGGGACCTGCAGCAGCGCGAAGGACTCTGGCCGCGGGGGCGAAAAAGGAGAAGAGGAGGGAGAGGAAGAGGCGAGGTGACTCTGCCTCTGCAGCTCCTGCTGCTGGAGCATCATCATCAGAGCCGACGCGGCCTTGCCCGCGGCGCTGCTGCTCCCGTCGTCCGCGGTGTCGTCGCTGATGGCGCTGCCGGCGTTGCCGTTGGTGCCGTTGCTGTCGGCGGGAGGAAAAGGGGCAGCAGCGTTGCTGCCGCTCCGCGAAAACGCCGCCGCGGCAGCGGCAACCGCGGCGGCGGACGAGAGGTCGTCGACCGAGCCGGGGCGGGAGAGCGCCAGCGGGAAGCTCGCGACGGAGCGCGGCCGGCGCAGGAGCGCCTTCGAGGCGCCGCCAGCGCTGCTCGACGGAGGCCTCGGGGGCACGGTGGCGCAGCGCCTGCGGCGGAACGAAGCGGCGGCGGCGGCCGAGGTCGCCGCCGCCGCCGCCGGCGCCTCATCCTCGATACAGGCGTCGCTGTCTGCATCGTCGGCCTGGTGCTGCGGCTCCGGGGAGGGCGCCCTCGAGGAGCCCCCGCGCGCCTCGGCCTCGGCGAGCGCGACCTCCACCGCGGCGGCGACGCTCCTCCGAGCGGCGGCACCGGCAGCGGCTCGCCGGGGCCGAGCCGTCTTCGTCGCTGCTGCTGCTGCTGCTGCTGTTGCGGCGGCGGCGGCGGCAACGGCAACGGCAGAGGAAGCAGACGCTTCCTCTTTCTCTTTTTCCTCCTGCAGACTCCTCTGCGCCTGCTGCTTCGCCATCTGCGACAGGGCCCCCGAAGACGCCCTCCTGCGGTGGTAGAGCGGGTGGAGGCTGTCGTTGGGCTTTGCCGTCGCGGCGAGCGGGGGGGCAGCAGCAGCAGCAGGAGGAGGAGGAGGAGGAGGAGGGGAGAGAGCTCCCGAGATGTTTGTCCTCCGCCGCCGCGCCGCCGCGGCCGCGGCAGTGGCGGCTGCGGCGCGAGCGGCGCTCCGCCGGCCCCTCTCGCCCCCCTCGCCTGCAGCAGAAGCAGAAGCAGAAACATTGCTCCTTCCTCCCCAGGCGACAGCAAGCCTCAGGCTCGGGAGCAGGTGCACCTCCAGCGTCGAGCCCGCCGCAAAAGGCCACGGCAGCGGCAGCGCGGCCGCGGGCGGCGCCCTCGCGTGCCGGAGCGCCCTGGAGCCGCCGACGGCTCTCAGCCCTTTGGCGCGGAGCAGGGCCGCGTGGGCGAGGCACAGGTAGGCGTAGCATGCCAGCGGTAGGGCGATGAGCATGGAGGTGGCGGCGGTCAGGGGCAGGGGCGGGTCGGAGGAAGCCTGCGTGTTTTGCGTGGTCGGGGGTGCAAAGGAGGAGTCAGCAGCAGCAGCGGTCGGAGGAAAAAAAAAGGAAGAGCAGGCCGGAAAAAAAAAACGGAAAACGCTCGGGGGGCTTGAATCTTTGGCCGGCAGCTCTCAAGGCATCACGCGCAGGCTCGGTTCTCTTGTCACTCGAGCATGTAGAGTGCGTCGCGTTCGGTCCCTCGAGGCCAAGAGTTGGAGAAATACAAGGCCCGAGAAAGGCAAGGCGCGACTCTCACTCGAAGAAGAAAGAGACGAGCCCTCATCTCTGCTGTCCCAAGGCGAGCAAGGCTGCCGCCACCGCCGCCGCCGCCTTTGGTGAATCGATTGCTCCCGCCCTGTTCCCACTACTCACCGTCGCCTGCCCTCCGCCATCGGCAGCCCCGTGTCGACTCGCGCGCCATGTCGACAGCAGCGACGCGGAGACGGACCTGTTGAGTTTGGGGAGAGGTGAGAGAGAAAAGGAGAAGGATTGAGTGCTGGTTGTCTTTTTCGGCTTGATAGCTTATCGCATCATCATTGGATTTTCGCCGGTCGTTTCGACACGTCCGGTGTTGGTTTTCTGTTCATCTAGCTCGCGCATCGGCGAGAACGGACACGAATCTACGCTCTGGGGATTGGAAAAGCGCGACTTAATGGAGGGGCTGCATATGGAAGGGCAGAGAGAGAGAGAGAGAGAGAGAGAGAGAGAGAGAGAAAAAAAACACCGTCGTCGTCGTCGTTTCGTCGACGGCGGCGACCCCTCGATTCTTCTTCCTCAAAGTTCGTACCTCGCGCACGCCGTCATCACGTAGGCCAGAACCCCCGCGAGCACGGGAGAGAGCGTCTGTGACGCTGGCGAGTCCTGGTCCGCCATTCTCGGGACCGAGAGAAGGGAGGGACCGAGACCCCGGAAGTTTACCTCTCGGGATGCCTTGGGAGAAAAAAAAGTGGAGAAAGGCTAAGCTCGGATGCGAGCCCCATACAAAAAAAAACTCGGCCGAGTGCGAGCATCGAAAACAACAAGGGAAAAGCGCTTTCTGTTTTGCTTTCTATCCCTCTTCGGCTCCTTCTCTCAACAGCTGCCGCGCCGCATGACAAGCACGGCCACGGTGTCGACGCGGCGGGCGAGCAAGGCAGGGGACGGTAAGGTTTTTTGAACCGCTTTTTTTGCTCCCGCTCGCCGCACGCCATCGAGACGGCTGCGGTTCCGCCTCCCCATTGTTCGCGCAATTGCGCTCCATCTCACCTCCGTTTCTCTGCAGCTTCTCTTCCGGGAGCTCGCAGCGCTGGGGAGGGGGCGGCTGATTTACACGCGCGCTTGTGGCAGCGCGAGAGAGAGGGAAAAAGAAGGGAAGAGAGAACTTTCAACCTCGGAGACACCGAATTGGCTGTTGCTGGCCGTCGTTGGAATGTCTCTCTTGCGTCGCTGCGCGAGCTCTGGACGCACTCCTGCCATTTCTGAAACGCTCAGAGGATACAGCATTTTCCCTGCTCCGCTGTGGTAGAGCGGAAGTTCACAAGACGCACTCTACAGCACCGGAAAGGCGATTATTCGTGCCCTTGCCGGCCGCCAATGTTTCGTGTCTCTCGCTCAACCTCGACCTCTCTTCTTCTCTCTCCTCCTCCTCTCTTTACAAAACTCATCCACCACTGCTAGGCCTCAAGTCCCCTCCCTCGCCGATCGCAGAGGACAGCGACGACGACGGCATGATGATGGCGGCGACAACAGCAGCAGCAGCTACTGAGAGCAATAAAAAGGCACCGACAAGAAACTCTCCTGCCCCCCCCGGCGAAGACCCCACCGCTGCCGCGGGGGCGGCAGCAGCAGCCTCTGCCTCTGTCGCCTCTTCGGCCTCTTCCGCGCCGTCGTCTTCCTCCTTCTTCTCCAAGATCCCGTCGCCCCTCGCCGCGGGCATCAAGCGCGCCTCCGTCGCCGTCTACGTCGCAGCGGCCTTCTTCAGCGTCGGGACCATGGTCGCGGCCGTCCTCTCGCTGCCAAACCCCCTGGCGCTCGCCTGGCTCGCGCTGATGGCCGCGCTCGTCGCCGCGCCGGTGAGCGAGCCGAGCGGCGGCGGGCTGAGCGAGCGGTTCGCGCGCTTCTCACTGGCCGCGGCGGCGGAGCACTTCCCCGTCAAGGTCATTTTCGACGACGAGAAGGCCTTGCTCGCGGCCGCCGCGGCCCCGCCGCCGCCGCCTCGACCGGGGTGCCACGCGCCCGCCGCCGACGCCGCCGCGGCCGCGGCCGTCGCCCGCTTTGTCGTCGGCTACGAGCCGCACTCGGCGCTGCCGCTGGGCCTCCCGATCTCGATGTGCGACCTCTCCCCGGTCTGCCCCGGGGCCTTCCTCCCCCGCCGGGTCGTCGTCGTCGACTCCGGGGCGGCGGCGGCAGCCCGGGCCGCAGCGAACAGGAACAGCGGGGCGACGAAGCCGGCGCTTGGCTTTGCGGCGCTGCGCTCGCCGCGGCCGTCGACCTCGCTGAAGACTGTGGGGGGCATCCGCGTGCTGGCCTCGTCGGCGTTCATGTGCGTCCCCATCGTCAGACACCTCTGGTACTGGATCGGGAACAGGGAGGCGTCGGCGGCGTCGATGCGGGCGATCCTGCGGTCGGGAAAGTCCGTGGCGCTCTGCCCCGGAGGTGAGTGGACTTTTTTTTTCCCTTCCTTTTTTTTCCTCGTCGAGTTTCCCGCTTTGTCTTTTTTGCCTTTTTTTTTGTCTCGCTTCTCTCTCTCTCTCTTTCTTAAAAAAAAAAAAAAAAAAAAACTCCTCTCCTCTGCAACAATGAGCCACCGTGTAGGAGTCCGCGAGTGCCGTTACCTGCGCAACGGCCAGGAAACCGTCTACATCCGAAAGCGCACGGGTTTCGTCCGGATAGCCCTCCAGGAGGGGGCCCCCATCGTCCCCGCCTTTGCTTTCGGACAGACCTCCGCCTACTCGTTCTGGGTGCTGGGCCCCCCGCTGCTCCCCCGAAAAGTCGTCAACGCGCTCGCGAGGGCGCTGCGCTGCATGCCGCTGCTGATGTGGGGCGCGTGGGGCTCGCCCGTCCCGCATGCGAGGCCGCTGACCGTCGTCGTGGGGGCCCCGATCTCGCACGGCGACGGGCGGCCCATCGGCCACCCGAGCGAGGCCGTCGTCCGCGAGGTGCTCGACAGGTACGTCGAGGCGATCAGGGGCCTGCACGCGAGGCACGCCGAGGCCGCCGGGGCCAAGGGCGTGCCCCTGACGGTTTTGTGAGGGGAAAAATGTGGGAGGAGGAGTTTTTTTTTCCCCGGGGTTTTTTTTTTTCGAGGGAGAGCGTTTCTTTTTGTTTCTCCTTTCAGCAGCACTGTCCCCCTCCCCTCCACTTAACCACCTCCAACGAACGAACGAAAGGGTTCCTTCCCTGATATACCATAATCATTCAAATTAAGTCGTCTCTCCGTGTGTGCGTTTATCCCGAGGGAGCAAAAAGAAAGCCAGGGGGGTTGGGGGGGGCGCTCTCTCGACCGAAACGCGGTTGCCCTCCTCCTCGTCCTCCTTCCAAAAACTCCCCCCCTCCTCCTCACTGCTGCTTGCTGCTGCTCGCTCATCATCGCCTCCCCTTTTAGTGCTACTTTGACTATGAACTGGGGCTCTTGAGAGATTAAACCAACAAAAAGAAAACGAAAACGAAAATCATTTATTGAAAAAAAAAAAAAAAAGTACTCTGGCCGTTCCTTCACTTTCGGCTTCGGCCCCCTCGGTCGAAAAAGAAAAAACAACAAAAACTCATTCTTACTCTTAGCTCGTCCCATTCCTTAGCTCTGTCGTGTTAGTGTGTTATTGTGTGGGTCGTGCGCTCTCTTCCTAGTTGTGTGTAAGAGCCCCTTCGGTCCCAGGAGAAAGCAAAAGAAAACGAGAAGAAAGAGAGGTTGAGAGAGAGGAGAGAGAGAGAGGAGGTCGAAAAAACCCAGAGAGAAGAAAAAAACTTGCTCTCTCTTTCACAATTGCAACTTTCTCTCGACCTCCTCCTTCGAGCTCTCTGCCTCCTTCCGCCTCCTTTCCTTCCTCCTTTCTCCTCCTCTCCTACAAAAAGATGACCGTCGCCGGACTCACCGTCGTGGGCCCCCGCATCGCCGCCGCCGTCCTCCTCTCCACGGCGCTCTACGCGCTCGTCCCCCAGCTCTCGCACTCAGAGGCCCCCGCGACGACGGCCCGCTACGCCGCCGACGGCGTGTACAGGGCGAGGCACCCCTTCCAGTCGACGGACAGGACAGGTGAGCGAGAGCGGAGCTTTTGTTCTTCTTCTGTTTCTTTCGCTTGCGTTTTTGAACAATCGGGGAGGAAAAAAGGGGCGGGGAGAGGGGCTCTCGCGTGGGCGAGGGGGGGCATCATTCGTTTCCAAAGGTGGACGGCCCGGCTAAACAGTTTCGTCGTCCCTCGCCCGTAATGCCGGCCCTCGCCTGCTTCGTTCCCGGCCATCTCCGCTCGCGCAAGCTTTGCGAACGAGACCAGATATTCTGTCGAGGCCCCTAGTTGCGAAAAGAGAGGAAGAAAAAGGGGGTAAAGGAGCGAACTTTCCGCCTCGGAGCGAAGCGACAACAAGGAAAATCGCGACGTCGCCGAAAAGGCCTGTCGCAGCGGCGACGAGCCTCGTCTTCTCGCGACCTTCTTCTTTTGCCATCTCTCTCTTCTCTCTCTCACCTTGACCTCTCCAAAACCCGCCCCGTCCTCTCTCCATAACCCGCCCCGTCCTCCTCTCTCCATAACCACAAACAGTGATGCTCAACCCCATCTCCCAGTACTTCAAGGAGCACTAGACTCTCGTTTTCTTCCTCATTCTCTCTCAACTCGTCCAACCTGTGTATAGCAAAATAACAACAACAAAGAAAAAACAACCCCCTCTCTCTTTTTTTTTGCTCCAGCCCTGATTTCTCTCCCTGTTCTCCCTCTCTTTCCCCCGAGTTCCTTCTTCCTCACTGCGCCGACTGAGCCCTCCAGGCCGCCACCCACTCCTTCGCTTCGGCGACGTTTTCGGGGATCGGCGCGCTCGACTTCGAAGGAGGAGGAGGCGTGTTGTCGTCGTCGTCGCCGTCGCTGCCGCTCGTCTCCTCGGCGGCGGCGCGCTCGCTCGCCCGCTCCCTCCCGTCGTTGGCCACGACCACGGACCCGGCCCTCGACGCCTCCTTCTCGCTCCTCACCCTCCCCCCTCGCGCGTTGTCCGCGGCCGCGGCCGCGGCGGCGACCCGCGGGTCTGCGAGCACCCTCCTGACCTCCTCCTCGGCCGGCGGCGGCGGCGGCGGGCACGGCGCCGGCAGCGGCGGCAGCCCGAAGAGGTGCCGCTCGCGGTCGGGGACGGCCCGGCGCCACAGCGAGGCCAGCGCGGCGGCGTCGCTGCCTCGGCCAGGGCCCAGCCTCTCGGCGTCCGCGGGCAGGCCCCTGCGGACCTCGATCGTCTTCCCGATCGGCGAGGCGGGGAAGGCGGCGGAGGGCGAGCCCGCGGAGGCGGCGGGGGAGACCGGGTCGAGCGCCGCGACGACGACGCGGGCGGCCTCCGGCCTCGAGATGACCCCGGAGATCGTGTCTCCCTGGCCGGCCTCGATGGGGTAGGCGACGGGGGGAGCGGGGGGAGCGGCGGGGTCCGAGGCGGCGGCGGCGGCGGGCTCGGCCTCCTCGTCGTTGAGCCCCGTCGCGCGGACGACGGCGTACGAGAGGCCCGAGTGCCGCAGCGCCGCCTCGCCGACGTACTTCCAGTTGAGGGCGCCGCCCGGGTTCAGCCGCACGATCGGCACGTCGGCGGCCCTGCGGGCGGCGTCGTCGCCGATGCGCGCGTTGCGCTCGATGGCCGCCGAGGTCAACAGGACGCAGGCGGGCCTGCGCAGCGCGGCGGCCTCCCTGAAGAGCCCGACGCCGCCGCCGCCGACCTCGAGGCGGAAGGCGCCGGGCCCGCCGCAGCGCAGGTTCGGCGCGCCGTCGAACTCGAACCTCGAGAGCACGAGGCCGACCTGGCTGATCACCGCGGCGGGGCCCCCAGCCCGGGCCACCTCGGCGAGCGGCGGCGCCGCCGCGTCGAACCGCGCGCGCCTCGTCGCGACGAACGCCGACCACGGCAGGCGCACGGTCGCCCACGCGCCGCCCGGGGCCGTGTCGACCAGCGCCTGGTAGGTCGCCTCGGGGACGTCCTCCTGGGCCGCGGTCTTGAGGTTGAGCTTGAAGGTCTGGCCCCTGTCGGAGCGGACGCGGAGCTCCACGCCGTCGAACCGCGGCAGCGAGGAGAGGGCCGAGGGGGCGGAGGGGGGAGGGGGCGCGCCGGCCTCGGCGCTCGGGGGCCCAAAGGCGACGCCGAGCGCGCCCTTCTTCGTCCGCGTGCCGCAGAAGCCGCCGCCCTCGAGCACCAGCTCGCCCTCCCACACGGCGCCGCCGCGGCCGCTCCCGCCCCCCTCCCCTCCCTCCCCGCCCTCGGGGACGAGGACAGAGAGCGAAGAGGAGCTCTTGCCCCCCATGATGACGTCGTCGAGGGCGTCCCACCGGGCCTCGAGGTCCGCGGCCGAGCCCATGGGCACGAGCGGCGTCGTCTCGCCCCCGTCCGTCGCTCCTGGGACGGCGCGCATCTCCTTCTTCATGGCCTCGACGAGGGCAGCGACTCCGCGGGCCTGCGTTGAGATGGTTTGATTTTTTTTGGAGGGAGGAGAAAGACGAGGAAACGTTCAGTTTTGAGTCGAAAAGCACTCGCAGAGCCTTCTCATCTCTTCCTTTCTCGCCCTCTCTCTCCGCGCGTCTCCCTCTCTCTCTCTCTCCGCGCTTTTCCCTCCCTCTCTCTCTCTCTCTCTCTCTCCATAGTTCTCCCTTAAAAAAAGAGAGAGCGCGCGACTCCTTACGTCGACAGCCTCGCTGGTCATCCCGTCTAGGTAGCCCATCCCCCCCCCCGGAAGCCTCGCAAAGACGGGCCCGAGAGACACGGCGGCCTGCGAGACCCCCTCCCAGAGCTCGGGGTTGGGGGAGAGTGTCGCGGCGTTCGTGACGTCGACGCCCCCGATGATGGAGAGGGAGCCCGTTCGGAGGGCGGCCTCGACGTCGATGCCGATTTCGGAAAAGACCTCTCGCGCGCGCTCGGCGCTGCGCACCGCGGCGACGACGGTTCTCTTCGATGTCGACGAAGACAGCAGGAGGGACTTAACGATCTGCCTCCCGACTTTCCCAGAGGCGCCGAAGATGGCGACGGCGTCCCTGCGAGGGGGCGGAGGAGGAGGCGCGGAGGACGCGGAGAAGGAGGAAGAGGAGGAGGAGGGTCCACCGGCGGGGCTCGACTTTTTCTCGACGGCGAGGGCCGAAGCGACGATCGCGCCGAGGCCGACGAGGACTGGGGATTTAAAAAAAAAGGTGCAAAGGTTCGAGGGTGAATTTCCTTTTTTCTAATCTCTCTCTCTCACTCGCCGTTGGAGCTCGTAGCCGCGACGATCTGCTGCACTAAGACGGACGCCAAACTTCTTTCTGTCCCTTGCACGCCAGTTTCGAAAATAATGGAGGTTTTTTGTTGGTCGAGCTAGCCACGCGCCGGTCGAACGAGAGCGAAGACTGAAAAGCGACGCCATCCAGAAGCGTCTTCATCTCGCTCCCTTTCTCCTTCAATAACGCGCATTCTGATGCGATCTTTAACGAAGATGACTCACCAGCACCGAGAGCATACATCGCTTCGGGCGGCGCCGACGAAAGAGCCGTCACGAGCCCAGTCTCGTCGCCGGAAAGGGCTTTCACTTGCATCGTCGACGACGCCTTTTCCGTCGTCGGAAGACCGCTGCGCGGCCTCCTCCTCTGCGGGAGGGCGGCAGCAGCGACGACGCGGCGAGCACGAGAAGGAGCAGAAGAGGCTCCACTGCAGACGGCAGGGGCGACGCCCCGCCGCGACGAGAGGACGGTAACGGACGAGCGCATGGTTTTTCGAAAAGGAAAAGAAGGAGGAAAGAAAAGAGGGGAAAAGTGGCTACCTTTTTTTTCACTTGTTTCGACCTGCTGCTCAGCAGGCAGCTGCCCCTTTCGATTTCGCTCTCGACTTCGCTTGCTCTTTTCGCGCGTCTCTCTCCTTCTCGTTTCTCTCTCACTCTCTTTTAAAAATGGCTCCCGGGAACGATGAGGTGCGTGAGAGCTCTGTCAACGCCCGCTGAGTCACCCGAGCAAGAGAGGAGCAAGGAACAGCCTTTTCCTTTCCTCTCTCTGTCAACCCCTCCGCTCCCGACTAGGCAAATTGAAAAACGAGCATCAACTCTCCTTCTCTCTCTTTCCTCCCTCCGTTTCTCTCTCTCAACGACACGCGCATTTTTACTCCCAAAACAAAACCGACTAATTGCAGCCTCCTTCAAGGTCGAAGCAAAAAGTCAGCTTTGCCGAGGGCGACGCGGCGGCCGTCGTCGTCGAGACCGAAGAGTCGCCAACGGCGACGACGCCGGCACCGCAGCAGTCATCGGACTCCTCCGGGAAGCCCGCCGCCTCGCGCTCATCCCTCGAGAGGCCCTCGATGGCGACGAGAGAGAGCGAGGTGCTCCGAGCCACAGCCAGGGAGTCGCTGGCGATGCTGCTGGAAGGGAACGCGAGGTTTTGCGCGGTGAGAGGAAGAGAGCAGAGAGAGTTTTTTTTTTCGTTTTTTTTTCGTCGTCGTCGTCGTGGTCGAGGTCGAGGTCGAAAAAACGTTTCCACCTTTTTTTCGAGGGACCGGGGAGGGACTCTCGCTCTCTCGCTCTCTTGCCGCCGCGCAGCCGTCTCGCCTAAAGCCCTTAGCGATGAAGACGTAGGCTGCTCTTAGAAGAGAATTTAAATGCTTCGGCCTCTTTCTTCCTCCTCTTTCTCTCTCTTCTCACTTCGCGACGACGACCTCGAAACAAAAAAAACCAAAAACTCTCTCCAGGGCAAGCTCGAGCGCTGCCGCGCCGACCCGGAGGCCCTCGCCGACGGCGCCTCCGACGACCGCGCCCGCCCCGCGGCCGTCGTCCTCGCCTGCTCCGACGCCAGGGCGCCCCCCGAGCTGCTCTTCGACGCCGCGCTGGGGGACCTCCACGTCGTGCGGGTCGCCGGCGGCGGCGTCTCGCCGTCCCGAGCCTCTCCGGCCCCGGGCAGCGGCGGCGGCGGCGGCGACGCTTCCCCGAAAGGCGATGTCGTGCTCGCCTCGGTCCTCGACGGCGTGCTCCGCGGGGGCGCGCGCTGCGTCGTGGTCCTGGGCCACTCCAAGTGCGATGCCGTCGTGCTGGCGATAGAAGGGTGGGCGCTGCTGGAGGCGAGGAGGAAGGCTGCCGCCGCGGCGGCGGGTGGAGAAACCGGTCCGCCGCTCGCCGCTCGCTGCCCCTCTTCTTCTTCGACCCCTTCTTCCGTTCCCGCCTCCGCCTCTTCGTCCCCGTTCGCTTCCGCCTCCCAGTCCCCGGCCGCCTCGCCCCTCAAGGCCGCGGCGGCGACCCATCACCGCTCGAGAAAGGGCAACGAGAAGGAGCGGGGAGGGGGCTTTTTCGCGCGCCTCTTTGGCAGAAACTCGTCCGCGGCGCTGCCCGTTTCTCCGGACACTTCCGGCTCTGGAGCAGGGGGAAACGCTTTACACGCCCGCAGGCGCACCTCCTCCCTCGAGAAGAAGGCTTCCCAAGGCGCAGGAGCTTCCAGCGCCGCTGAGACCCGGGGCGGCTCGGCGCTCGGAGGCAACGAAAACAGCAATCACGGTCCTTCCCATTCCCACGCGCAGCCGCTCGCGGCCATCGCCGACGCGCTCTCGGGGGCCGTCGAGGCCGTGGCGCGCGGGGTCTCCGGCGGAAGGTTCGCCAAGCTCGCGACCTCGATGCTCTCTTCCTCTTGGAATAACCTGCCTGCGGCGGCAGCAGGAGGAGAAGCGGGAAACGGCGGAGGAGAAGAAGACGCCGAGGACCTCTCCGCGGCGAGGCGGCGCGCCGCCGTCGCGCTCCGCTCGCAGGACTCCATCGGGATCGCCCACGCCCGGTTCGCCAAGCAGCGCGCGCAGGTCGCCTGCGACGAGGCCGACGCCGAGGGGTGCGTGGACGATGTCGTGGACGAGCACGTGCGGAGGACGGTGGCGGTAAGTTGGAGAGTTTTTTTTTTCTTCCTTTTTTTCGGGTCAGAGCGAAGAAAAAAGAGTAGTTTTTTTCTCTCCTGCTCTCTTTTTTTCCTCTCGCGTTCTCGCTTCTTCCTCTATCGCGTTCTCCCTTTTCTTATCGGGAGAGACGACTAAACTATTAAACTGAAACGAACGGACGAGGAAAAAAAAACAGGCCGTGCTCCAAGCCCTGATGCGCGCGGCCGACGCCGCGACGGCGCGCTCGGTCGAGGTCGTCGGGATGCGCGCCGACCTGGCGACGGGGAGGGTCGCCGTGCTGCGCACCGGTTGGGTGGGCGCCCGCGGCGGGGCGCTCTACGAGTAATGAGAGAGGAGATTAAGGCCAGAGCGTTTCGTCTCTTGCTTTTGGCGAGGGGGCGCAAGGCAGAGAGTTGGGAGGGTTGAGAGAGAGAGTTTTTTTCTTCTTTTTTCAGGGTAAGAAAAAACTTGGGTCCATCGAGGTTGATCCCCCTTTTTTTCAGACCAACGAGCGCTCACTCTAGGGCAGCCAGTACTTAAACAGTAAGGGGGCGCGTGCTCGTCTCTTGCTCAATTCCCCCCTTTCAAACTCAGAGCCTTGGCCTCTGAGTCCACTTTTTTTCCTTTTTTTTCTTTTTTTTGTTCTCTCTTTCTTGGGCCCACCAATTGGCCCTCCTCCTTCTGCGTCCTTTCCAGTTTTCCAAAACTCGGTGTCTTTCGATTTTGACGTCGTCAGAATGGGCGCAGGCTACGGAGCAGCATTGGAGGGCGCGGGCGCGCCCTTTGGCGGCGACGAGCACGCGACTGCCTCTCTGCTCCGCCGAGTCCAATCGTTCGATGCTGCGAATGCGGCGGTCGCCGCTTCGCAGGAGCGGCTGCAGCTCCTCGCGCCGGACGACCCGAGGCAGCCCAGGCCCCTGCTGACGGAGAATTTCATGCTCAAGCACTTCAAAGTGAGGAACGAGCGGGAAGCCGGGCGCTCGAGGCCCGCGCTGGGGAGGGTTTGGGGGCGAGAGAGCATGGTACTTCTCTTCTAACGGACCGAAGCTTCGGCGACGAATGGCGCAGCAGGCTACCCAGCAGCTAGCTCGCCCGTCCCCTCCGGCCCTTCTCGGGCTTCGGTGCCTCCTTTCCCGCGAGGGCGTCAGAATGGATCGCGAGCGAGCAGCTGGTCAAGAAACAATTGACATTTGGCGGACAGAGACGGAGCAAAGTCGAGCCCCGATTTTCTTTCTCTTCCGAGTCACCCTCGTGGACAGGGGGCCTCTGCAAAAACCTTGCTCTGACCATCGCCACCCGCCTCCCCCCCAAAATGCTCCACCAAAACGCCCCCAAAACAGATCGCGCCCTGCCCGAGGCGCGAGGTTCACGACTGGGCTGTCTGCCCATACGCCCACGCCGGGGAGAAGGCGCGCAGGCGCGATCCCGTGGGCAGCTGCAGCGGCGACCCGAGCTTGGCGGTGGCGCCGTGCGAGCAACTTTACACGGGCATCGCGTGCCCGAGCATGAAGTCGGTGAGTCGTCTTTGTGCCTTTGTTTCAATCAGGATCGCCGCAGTTAAAGCGTCGAGATTTTCGCGCATGAAAATCGGAGCAAGAGAACGCGAGAGCGAGCGCACGCGAGAGCGAGCGCACGCGAGAGCGAGCGCACGCGAGAACGGGATTTTTCTTCTCAATCGTGCTCACCTCTCCCTCTTTTTTCTCTCTCTTCCTCCTCTCTCAGACTGGGTCCTGTCACCGCGGAGATCGCTGCCCATATGCCCACAACGTCTTCGAATACTGGCTTCATCCTACGCGGTAAGGAGAGAAAATTAGAGGCGGGGCGAGCGCGATAAGGGCGAGGGAAAGGCGAGGCATTCGCCCCTCGCGTTGGAGTTTTTCCTCCTCGAAAAGAGATGCGAAAACACCTCTTCGGAAGCGGTACAACGGCTAAACGGCTCAGGTTTCTTGCCCTTGACGTTTCATCCGCCGAGGCGGAGCAAGAAGGAAAGCAGCACACCGAGAAAAGCGAGCAGCTTGCTCCTGGAGCAGAGTCGTTTCGCAAAATATTTTTTTTCCCTCTGGGTTTCTTGCTTCTCCTCCTCTCTCCTTCTTACCTATCCCGTCGCCTCCTCCCCCCCCGCCGCAACCAACCCGAACAAACAAACAAACAACAACAAAACACAGATACCGCACCCAGATGTGCAACGATGGCGTGCGCTGCGGTAGGCCCGTCTGCTTCTTCGCGCACGAGCCGGCGCAGCTCCGATTGCCGCCCTCGAAGCCGGCAGTGCCTCCCGCGGCGCTCGCCGCGCTCGCGGCCGAGGCCGCCGCGGCGCGGGCCGCCGCGGCCGCGGCAGGCGGTGGGAACCTGAGCTGCCTCCCGTCCTCCCCCGGAGGAGGCGGAGGCGGGGGCCGCTCTCGCGGCCGCGGGCGCGGCCGCAGGGGCAGCGGCCATGGCGGCGGCAGCGCAAACGGCCTCGACGACTTTTCGTGGGAGGCGCTCTCGCAGGTGTCGTCGTCGTTGTCCCCGTCGTCGTCCTTCTGCGGCGGCGGCGGCGGGGGAGGGGGCTCGTTAGACGCGGGCAGCGCCGCAGCATTGGTCGCCGCGGCGAATGCCGCCGCGGCGGCCTCCGCTTTCGCTGCTCCCAGCAATGGCAACGGCGGCGTCTCTTCTTCAAGCAACCCCTCTCCCTCCTCCTCCTCCTCCTCCTCCTCCTCCTCCTCCTCCTCCTCCTCGGCGCTCTTCGCGGCTTCGCAGCAGCAGCACTGCGACCTCGCTGCGGCCGCCGCGGCCTCCTGCTACGCGGCGCACATGCAGCAGCAGCAGAGGAACACCCCGACCTCGAGCCTCGACCTTGCCTTCGCGGCGTGCTCGGCCAGCCTCGGAAATCTTAGCAGCTCCGGCGGCCACTCGTTCGAGTCCGGGAGGGGCTCGTTCGGGGAGCAGGCGCAGGCCGCGGCGCAGCTCCTGCAGCAGAGACAGGGGTCGCTGGCCTCGGCGGGCGCGGTCAACGCGAACGCGGGCGCTCCAGCTCGCTCGGCCGCTGCCGCGGCCGCAGCGGCCCTCGCTAGCGCGCGCGCGCAGAGCCTGCTGGCCGCCGGAGCGCCCTCCTATTCCTCGTATTCCATTGCAGCCGCGGCGGCGGCGGCGGCAGCATCCGGCGGCTACGGCCGCGGGGGCTCCGGCTCCTCGGCGCCGGGGTCCTTTGGGGGCGGCCGCGCGTCGTCGCTCGACGTCGCTGCCCGCCTCGCCGCCGCAGCGGCCGCCGCGGCGGCCGCGAGCGGCCGCAGGCCCGCGTTCGAGGCCCCCTCGGCGCAGCAGCTCCAAGTGCACCTGCAGATGCAGCAGCAGCTGCAGCAGAGGCAGCAGGGGTGGCAGCAGCAGCAGCAGGGGTGGCAGCAGCAGCAGCAGGCGGAGCAGTTGCTGCTCCAGGCCAGGCAGCAGGCGCAGCAGCAGGCAGCCGCCACCGCGGCGAATGCTTCGGCTCGTCATCCGCAGTCGTCCTCCCTCTACCAGAGGTCCCCCTCGGCGACCTCCTCCTCGGCCCTCTTCTGGCCTCCGACGGCCCCGGGCTCGCCGCCGCCTCCGCCGCCCGCCGAGAGCGGCGGCGGCGACAGCTCCCCGCCGCAGCGAGGAGCAGTGGGCGGGGCCTCCGCGAGGGTCGCCTCGCTGGCCGCGGCGTGGGCCGGCGGGGGAGGCGAAAGAGGCGGCGGCGGCGGCGAGGAGCAGCTCCGGCGGCAGCAGCAAATGCAGCAGCAGCGCGGAGGCGCCGA
>Ga0315287_10000577_pt1 | contig 32299 bp, 32 predicted proteins | sample YL17G11_0_MG_FD_205037 | JGI IMG/M metagenome (GOLD analysis project Ga0315287, IMG submission 205037) | Sediment microbial communities from Yellowstone Lake, YNP, Wyoming, USA - YL17G11_0 | ecosystem: Environmental > Aquatic > Freshwater > Lake > Sediment | place: USA: Wyoming | collected...
CTGCTGATCGACTGGGCGAGGGTCGAGGTGGCCTTTGGGTCCGCCTGCAGCGCCGACACGACGTCCACCCAGTCGAGCGCATGCAGGTGATAGAAGTGCATGACGTGGTCGTGCACGTACTGCGCGCCGATCATCAGATTGCGCACGAGGTTCGCGTTCTGCGGGATCTCCCAGCGCAAAGCATCCTCGACGGCGCGCACCGATGCGATGCCGTGCACCAGCGTGCAGACCCCGCAGATGCGCTGCGCGAAGGCCCAGGCGTCGCGCGGGTCGCGCCCGCGCAGGATGATCTCGAGGCCGCGGACCATGGTACCGGAGCTATACGCTTGCGTGATCCGGCGGTCGGCGTCGGTGGCGACCTCGATCCGCAGGTGCCCCTCGATGCGGGTGACGGGGTCGACGACGACCCGGCGGGTCTCGGCGGTCATATTTCATCCTCGATGAGATTGTCGGCAACGAGCTCGAGCAGGCTGTGCATGGTCTTGTCCCACTTGAAGTGGGCCTGCCCGTCGTCGAAGGTCTGCCGGCAGTTGGCGCAGGTCGTCACCGGCAGCTCGGCGCCGGTCGCTTCGATCTGCTCCATTTTGATCTTGAAGACTTTGTGCCGCAGCTGGTCGGCGCGATGGATCGCGACGACTCCGCCGCCGCCCCCGCAACACCAGTTGGTGCCCTTGGTGGGATACATCTCGCGCAGCTCCACGCCGAGCGCCTGCAATACCTCGCGCGGGGGCTCGATCGCGCCGCCGCGGCGCACCACCTGGCAGGGATCGTGAAACGTCGCGCTCTTGCCGAGCTTGCGCAGCCGGAGCTTGCCGGCGCGCGCCTGCTCGGCGAGGAATTCCGCAATGTGCATCACCTTGAACGGCAGCGGCTTGCCGTACATGTTCGCGCCCATCCAGCGCAGCGCGGTGTAGGCGTGCCCGCACTCCGGCAGGATGACGACCTTCGCGCCGCAGGCCACCGCGGCATGGATGATCTTGAGCGTCAGTTCCTTCTGTGTCGCGGAATCCCCGGCCAGCAGGCCGAAGTTGGTCGCCTCGTAACCGTCCAGGCGGAACGTCCAGTCGGCGCCCACGTGCTTCATGACGCGCGCCGTGGCAACCACGGACTCCGGGTACTTCATGATCTCGATGGACGACATGGCGCACAGCACGTCCGCTTGCGGCTTGTCGATATGAATCTCGACCTCGTGCTCGTCGGCCAGCCACTCGCAGCGGTCCGCGAACACCTTGGGCGTCGCGCCGAGCGGACTGCCCTCGCGGTGGGCGCGCTCCGACACCGCCGCCAGTTCGTGCGGCACGAGCCCGGCTTTGAACATGCCGTGGCGCGCCTGTGAGACCAGGCTGGCAATGTCGATGCCCATCGGGCACATCAGCGAACAGCGCCCGCAGACCGTGCACGAGTCGTAGATCAGGTGCTGCCATTCCTGCAGCCGCTCGACGGTCACCTTCGGTTTCAGGTTGAGCGCGCGGTACACGGTCGCGAAGGGACCGTACTCGCGCTTGTAGGCCTGCTTGAACGGCTCGAGCTTCCAGATCGGCGTGTACTTCGGGTCCTTCGTCACCTCATAGAAGTGGCAGGCCTCGGCGCACATGCCGCAGTGGATGCAGGATTCCATGTAGACGGCAGCGGTGCGGCCGAAGTCGCGGACGAAACTCTTCATGGCGCGCTCGACGCGCTCCGTGTCGGGCATCTCGCCCTGCGTGTCGAAGCGGTGCTCGGGCTTGCTGATGGAGACGCGCGGCTTGTCGAGTTCGAGGGGATCGAGCTCGCGCGTTGCGGTTGTCGTGCCAGTCACAGCGAGGCTCCCTTGCGTTCGAAGATCATGCCGGTCGAACCGCGTGCGGCGAAGATCGTGAATGCGTGCATCAGCTTGCCGAACGGGAACCACACCAGCAGCAGCTCGGCCGAGAGAATGTGGACGGCGAGCAGCCGCTCGTACGGCCATCCGCCCAGGTGCGCGAACGCCGCCATGCCGGTCGCGAGCGGCGCCATCGTCACGAACCAGCTGAAGTAATCGTCGAAGTTGGAGATCAGGCGTTTGACGGGGCTCACGAGACGGTGGATGAGCACCGCGACCAGCGCCGCAATCGAGATGGCGCTCAGCAACGTCACGATGCTGTTGGGTAACGCCGGCCAACCGAAGCCGACGAGGCTCCGCAAGTCGGTGCCGAGCAGGCCGCGGAAAATGTCGGCGAAGAACAGCACGTGCGGGACGAAAAAGAACAATGCCAGCAGAAAGCCCAGGTGAAAGGTGTAACCCATCACCTCGCCGAACGCAGTGCCGCCCAGGAACTCCTTGCGCGGCCAGGAGCGCAGTGCGATCAGCCGCAGCCCCTTCCAGGCCGCGGCATTGCGCGGCTCGGACAGGTCCTTGCGCGTCCGCAGCAGCAGCACGCCGAGCAGGCGCCAGAGCACCCCGATCAGGAAGATCACGATCGACCACTGCAGCGCGGGCCCGCGCGCGAAATCGAGCAGGCTCATGTCAGGCACCCTCCGCGTCCTTCTGACGCTTGCGCGCCAGGGCTGCCGACGCGACGCCCAGCGCCGCCCCGACGCCGATCGCCGTTCCGACCGTCCGCGCTGTCCCCCAGTTGCCAGTGGACAGCGGCTCGTAGAATCCGCCCTTGTCCCAGAAGCCGGGCTCGGAGCAGCCGATGCAGCCGTGGCCGGCCTCGATCGGGAAACTGGTGCCGGCATTCCACTTCACCGTCGCGCAGGCGTTGTGGGTCGTCGGACCCTTGCAGCCGAGCTTGTACAGGCACCAGCCTTGCCGCGCGCCCTCGTCGTCGAAGCTGTCCGCGAACTGGCCCCGCTCGTAGAACGGGCGCCGGTAGCAGCGGTCATGGATCGTCTGGCCGTAGAACGACCTGGGCCGGCCGAGAGCGTCGAGCTCGGGCAGCTTGCCGAATGTCAGGTACTGCGTGAGGACGCCCGTGATGACGACCGGGATGGGCGGGCAGCCGGAGACCTTGATGATCGGCTTGTCCTTGACGATGTCCGAGACCGCGACCGCGCCCGTGGGGTTCGGACTGGCCCCGGGGATGCCTCCGAACGCCGCGCAGCTACCGAGGGCGATGATCGCGGCGGCGCCTCGCGCTGCCTCCTGCAGCAGGGAGAGATTGTCGCGGCCGGCGACCGTGCTGAAGCCCGGGTTGCCGGTCGGGATCGAACCATCGACGATCAGCAGGTAGCGGCCCCAGTTTTCCTTCATCGCCGACTCGCGGGCGCGCTCGGCTGCGTCACCCGCAGCGGCCTGCAATGTGTGCTGGTAGTCGAGCGAGATGGCCTGGAAGATCAGGCTCTCGATCGTCGATCCGTGCGCCCGCGTGATGGATTCCGTGCAGCCGGTGCACTCCTGGAACGGCAACCAGATCACGGACGGCCGGCGCGCCTGCTCCAGCGCCGCGGCGATGCGCGGCACGAGTGCCGACGACACGCCCATGAGCGAGGCGGTGGCAGTGCAGAACTGCAGGAAACCGCGGCGCGTCACGCCGCGCGAGCGCAGGAATTCGCCGAGTAGCGGTGACGACATGAGTTTTTCCTCAGCGCCCCGGTCGGCGGTCTGAACCTCGCTGCCAGGCGAGGGGGATGCCGCACGATCCATCAGGGTCGTATTAGCATGCCCTGATGTATCGACGGCCGACTGTACGTAGCTGCCGCAGCCCGGCGACCGATGCGGCAGGGCTAGGCACTCAGGGCGTCCGACTGCCACTCCTCGAGGATCGCGCGCGCCCGCGCCGTGGCTGTCGCCACGGCGGAGTGCACCTGCGGGCTGAGCGACGAGCCGATGGCAACGCGGCCCGGCTGCACGCCGACGAATGCGCGCTGCGGGGGCAGCGAGTCCATTAGGCGGGCGGCATCGAGCAGGTCGCGGATGCCGACCTCGTGGACGCTGCCGCGAGCGCTGCGGAAGAAGGCATCCATGTCTGCGCCATGCAGCACACGCAGGTCGCCGGGCACGCCGCCGAGTTGTGCCGCGTCGAGCACCAGCAAAGCGGCACAGCGCTCGAAACGCGGCAGCAGCAGCAGGCTGAGCGTGCCGGCGTCGAGGTACTCGACGCCGTCGAGCGCGGGTGACTGCGCCGCGAGCGCCTCCATGATGCGGATGCCGACGCCATCGTCGGACATCAGCGGGTTGCCGACGCCGAGCACCAGGGTCGGCATGGCGGGCTTCCTCAGGCGCTGTCTCGCGACTCGGTTTCCTGCCGGATCGGTCGCGAAGCGCAACAGAAGTCCCCGAGCGTCGCCACCTGCATCTTGCCGGCCACGAACAGGAACAGGTGCCTGGCTACCATCGTCATCATGGTGAGCCGCTGCGGTGTTGCGGCATGCCGTGGGTCCGTCGTGACGAGGTTGTAGTGGTAGGCGAGTTCGCGGCAGGTTTCACGGCAGGCGTTGAAGCTCGGGTCGTCCGTGCAGCCCTGGCGGTGCAGGGCGAGCAGGCGAAAACCCTCGCGTGTCTCCTGCGTCGGCATGAGGCCCTTCGCGGCCGCCCATTGCTCCAGTACTTCTTCGCCAAGCGCGAGCAACTCCGTCGCGGCAGCGGGGCCGGTCCCGGCGGCTGCGGTCTCGAGCTCATCGAGGCGTCGCTCGATGTCGCCGAGCGGTCTCACGCGATACCCTTCTCGCGCAGGAAGGCGAGCGAATCGGAGATGTTCTCGTGCACGCCCACCTGCCGGGGAGACAGTCCAAGGGCAAGACCCAGCAACTGCGTGAAATACAGGATCTTGACCTGCGTCTGCTGGCCGAACTTCTTCTCCGCCCGCACCTGGTGCATCTCGAGCCCGGAGTGGCACGTCGGGCACTCGGTCGCAATGACCTCGGCACCGGCCGCTTCCGCGGTGCGCAGGATGTTCAGCACCAGCTTCGTGGAAGTGTCGCTGTCGGAGAGCGTGTGGGCCCCGCCGCAGCAAGCCGTTTTCAACGGAAACTCGACGTTGACCGCGCCGGCGGCCGCGAGCAGGTCGTCCATGAAATGCGGCTTGGACGTCGACTCGCTGCCCGGTCCCTGGTCCTTCTCCGGGAAGATGTGCCGCGGCCGTGTGTACATGCAGCCGTAGTAATTGGCGACCTTCAGCCCCCGCAGGGAGCCCTTGAGGCGCTTCTTCAGTCCTGCTTCGCCGATGCCGTGCATGATCCAGTCGAGCGCATGGATCGTTTCCACGTCGCCCGCCTGGTAGCTGGCGTGCCCGGCCTTTTTCGAGAGACGGTCGACCACCTCGACCGACTTCGGGTCGTGTGCGAGGTCGTACTCCGCCTTCTTCAGGTTGTGGTAGCAGCCGTTGCAGGGCGCCATCACCACGTCCATGCCCATCTCGGCCTTGGCCACCGCCATCACGCGCGAGGAGAGGTAGGTCTGCAGCTTGGCGTCGATGTTCTTCACCTCCATCGCGCCGCAGCAGTTCCAGTTCTTTACCTCGACGAGCTCGAGGCCGAGCGCCTTGCCGACCTGCTTCGTCGAGCGGCTATAGGCGTGTGCCGTGCCCTCGAGGGCGCAGCCCGGGTAGTAAGCCACGCGCTGGTACTTGTCCTTCGTCGCGGTCATGACCTTACCCCTTCGCCCGCCGTCGCCGGTCCGGCATCGCGCCTGGCTGCCTCGATGAGCGAGTCGAGATTCAGCGCGCGCCGCCGCTCGTGCTGCTGTTCCGCGACGTACTCGCGAATGGCGTCGCGGGCACCCGACCAGTTCTTCGTGCGCGGGGCAACGAGCGTCGCCAGGCCGAGCTTGGTGAGCATGCCGACCGGCATGTGACGCAGCATCCGGAGCACCATTTCGATCAGCCACTCCTGCTTGAGGCTCTGGCCCGTCCGCTTGAAGAAGCGCTGCATCACCCGGCCTTCCTCGATCTTGCCGTGTTCGAAGACCTGCTCGGAGAACACTTCGTCGAATACCATCGAAGGCGACGGCTTGACGTGGCCCTTGAGCTCCATCCAGTGCGAGAGCGCCTTCATCACGCCCTCCGGCGCGACGTCGCGCGGGCAGGCGTAGGTGCACTTGTTGCAGGAGACACACTGCCAGATGATCTCCTTGTCGCGCAGGATCTCGGATTCCATGCCGATGCGGATCAGGTAGATCCAGTGACGCGGGTTGAACTCCGGGTTGAGCGCGTTGACCGTGCAGGAGTTCGTGCAGGAACCGCATTGCCAGCAGCGGTGCACGTACTCGCCGCCGGGCAGCGCGGCAATCTCGTCCTGCATCGCCTCGTTGTAGTCCGTCACGACCCGCGACTCGATGAACGTGCTCCAGTGGCCGGAGACGTCCACCCCGTCGATGACGAGCTGCTCGTGGGTCTTGAGGTTCTCCGGGCGGATCAGTGACTGCTCATGGATGGGCATGGGCTTGCCTTCTCAGCCGGAGGCCGGCGGACTGGACGGGTCGGCAACGCTGAGCGCCTCGCCGTCGATGGTCTTGATGCGCAACCGGCCAGTGCCGGGACGGATGCCGTCGAGCCCGAGCAGACGCCGCGAGTGCTGCATCGGGTCCTCCGGCGCGGTGAAATCGGTGCGCAGGTAACTGCTGCCCTGCTCGCAGATGTAACCCGCATAGACCTGCGCGCAGAGCATGTCGACGAACTGCACTACGTCGCGGAATACGCCGTTGCTGCTCAGGAACTGGCCCAGTTCCTCGCGCAGCACGAGGAACGTCGCATAATCGTCGCGCGCAGGAATGGCGTGGTGATCGACGTCGGGGCCGTACCAGATCTCTCGCAGCACACCGGTGTTGGCCTCTGCGTCCCAGACCCAACGGGTCATGAGCGGATACCGCTCCGGATCGCAGTTGTGCAGCAACTCGACGGCGAAATCACGCGTCCAGCGGTGATCGTCATCCTGCGGGAAGGCGGCGCAGAAGTCGCGGATGCGCGCGTCCGTCCCGGCGGTGTCGTCGGTCGGCTCGAGCAGCGTCGCCACCGCAGCGCGCAACTCGCCGAACAGGGGTTCCGCGAGCCAGGGCACGATCCGCCGTCGCACGGTCGGCAGGAACGCGCAGAGCGGCCTGAAAGTGGCGGCCTCGATCTGCCCGGCCTGCCGAGCGCCTCCGGAGGCGAGCGCCTCGCGAAAGACCGCGCTCTTGAGCTTCAACGCGTCGACATAGCGCTCGACGCCGCCATGGGTGTCGGCGCCCTGCACGAGAGCCTCGAATGCCTGTCGCAGGCGCGGGCCGCTCAGGTCGAGCCGCGGCCCCTCCGGCACCGCCGGGACGCTCGCACGTGTGGCACGGCCGAACATTCCGCCCGCCGTCCTCAGGCGCTCGCGCGCGCCGGCTGCAGCAAGCCGAGCGCCGCCAGCGCGGCCGATTGTCCCTGCGCGATCGAGTCGTCGATCGTCTCCGGACCGCAGGCGGCGCCGGCGACGAACACGCCGGCACGCGAGGTTTCCGCCGTGTTGCCGTAGGCATTGCCACGCGCGACGTAGCCGTGGCGCTCGAGGTCGATGCCGAAAGTCGCCGCAATCGACTTGTTGTCCACGTTCGGGTCCATGCCGATCGCGTGCACGACCAGGTCGAAGGAGATCGTGATCGGTCGCTTGACGAGCGTGTCCTCGCCCTTGACCACGAGCTGTTCGCCGTTCGACGTGACCTCCGCGATGCGCGCCTTGATGTACTTGACCTTGAACTCCTCCTGGCTGCGCCAGTAGTACTTCGTCTCGTACAGCCCGTAGGTGCGGATGTCCATGTAATAGATGTAGACATGGCAGTCGGGAAGTTCCTCGCGGATCTCCATCGCCATGTTGGCCGACACGGTGCAGCAGATCTTCGAGCACCACTCGCGGCCGATCTGCCGGTCGCGCGAGCCCACGCACAGCAGGATCGCCACGCGCTTCGGCTTGCGGCCGTCCGACGGACAGCGCACGCCCTTGCCGGAGGAGATCATCTGCTCGACTTGCGTGGTCGTGACCACGTCCGGGAACGTGCCGAAGCCCCACTCGGGCTTGTTCACCGAGTCGAAATGGGTGAAACCTGTGCAGAGGATAGCCGACGCGGCATCGACGTTTGCGTCGTCGCTCAAGCGGGCGCTGAAGGCGCCGGGCTGCCCCGCGAAGGACTCCACGCGCGCACCCGTGTGCACTTCGACGAGCGAGTCGCCGCGCACGCGCTCGACCATGCCGCCGATCGCGTCGCGCGCCCACTCGCCCGAGGGCACCAGCTTGGCGTAGCCGGAGAGGATCGGCGCGCCGCCGAGACGATCCTCCTTCTCCACCAGGACGCTCTTCTGCCCGACCCGGGCGAGCGCGTGCGCGGCCGCGAGGCCCGCCGGCCCGCCCCCCACGATGAGGATTGGCTTGCTCATTTTGCTGCTTCGATCCGCTGGTAGCCAGGGCCCGAGGTGATCATGCGCCGCGGGTCGTAGAGGGATTCAAACCGGCCGGCCGCCACTTCCTTGAGGTAGGCCTCGAACTCGGCCTTGCTGGCGCGCCAGTCGATGCCGAGCTTCTCCATCAGCGTCTCGGTCGACGAAGCGTGCCAGTGCGACTGCACGATCTTGTACGGGTGCGCGCCGCACACCATGGCGGCGAACTGGCAGTCCGCGAGCACGGGCAGGTCGACGGGCTTGCCGCCCGCCCTGCTGATCCACTGGTTCTTGTCGAGCGTGGTGATGCAGCCCGTGTCGTGGCCGATCATCACGTCGGCGTGCGCCTCGTCCTGCGCCACGCGCAGCTTGCGGTCGATGGCGAACGAGCGCGTGAACTCGCGCTCGGAGATGATGTGCCGGAAGCCGAAGCCGCAGCAGTCGTACCACGTCCGATAATCGATGACCTGCGTGCCGAGCGACTGCATGATGCCGGTGGACACCGCGACGCGGTTCCCGTCGAGCACGTCGTCGTCGTAGATCACGTCCTCCGGCACCATCTTGTAGACGTGGCACGCGGGATGGATGGTGGCCCGGATGTGGCTGCAATCGATCTCCTGGTGACTGGCGACCTGGCTGCGCATCACGTGCAGCCACTCGGAGTAGTGCACGACCTCCTCGGGGATGAGGAGCTTGCCGTCGACGAGCCGGCCGAGCTTGCCGAGGATCCTCGTCGCGCTTTCGCGCAGCTTGGCCGATCGCAGCAGGTAGCCGCGGACTTCCTTGTAGTTGCCGAAGGACGTGCCGCAGTGCACCAGCGGGTAGTAGTAGCTCTCCGGCAGTCCCTGCGCCTTGGCGGCGACGTAGGCCTGGTGGAAGTTGCGCAGGAAGACGGCCGCGAGACTCTCGATGTTGCCGATGCCGGAGCCGTGGTAGTTCCACGCGGTGCACGAGGTCTGGTCGGTCTCGTCGAGGTACTCGATGTCCATCTTGTTCATGAGCCACAGCAGCGACGCCGGATACCCCGGGATGTTGCCGCACTGGCCGCAGGACTTGTGGTGCCAGAGGCGGGTGGTCGGGATCTTCTTGTCCCAGCCGTACAGTGTCTTGACCATCACGGGCTTGTGCTCGTCGCTCACGCGGTGCACGACGATCTCGCCTTCCTTCTCGAGCTGCCACATGAGGTCGCGCACGTCCTCCACGCGATCCTTCTGCGTGAGCATCGAGCGCTTGTCGATCACCTGCTCGACCCAGGCCGTGGCCGTGCTGGCGTCCTTGCGGGAGAGCTTGACCTCGCGCCATTCCGGGCCGTGGCCCGTGAAGCGCTCGCCTGGAGTCTTGTCTTGCGTCGTCATGGGCTGCTACTCCTCCGCCTGTTCCTCGAGCCACTCCGCGAGCTCGTCGCGCTTCTCCTCCATGATGTCGCTGATGACGTCATGCAGGTTCTTGTCGATCGTCTTCAAGCTGCCGAGGACGCCTGTCTCTTCCCAGATGGTGTAGAGCTCGACCGACGTCTTCAGGTTCACTTCCCACGCAGTCTTGGTCGTGTGCAGCGTGGGCACGGGAATCGCCTTGCGAAGAATCGCGAGCGGCGCATCGACCTTGGAGATGTTCGGCCCCCAGTCGGGGAAGCCGTCCTTGCTGATCATGTCCGGCGACAGCTGGTTGCCGGTCGAGATCAGCTTGAGCATCACGCGGCTGAAGGGCCGCAGCACGTTCTTGGCCGACTCCATGCCGTGCTTGATGGCCGCTTCGCGCATGACCATGACGAGGCCGCCCGGCGAATTGCCGAAGGGGCAGCGCGCGGCACAGGTGTAGCACTGCGCGCAGGCCCAGATTTTTTCCTGCATGGCGTCGTAGATGCCTTCGAGATTCTCCGTCCAGAGCAGCTGGACGATCTCGCGCGGGCTGAAGTCGTAGTAGTGGGCCGACGGGCAGGTGGCGGTGCAGATGCCGCAATTGAGGCAGCCGTTCAGCTCGTGGTCGAAGCGCAGGTCGGACTGGATGTCCTGGAAAATCTCCTCGAGTTTGGCGCGCGCGACGGGCGGCTGCCCGGAGACAGGATCGCCGATGTAGTGCTGTACACGCGTTCCGGCGTGATCCATGGCGTCCCCCTCGGGCTGGTGCCCGGCCCGGCGATCAGTACGTCAGGACCTTGCAGTCCCCTTCCATCACTTCCTCGATCAGGTGCGCGCCTCCGACGATGCCGGCGCACTCCGGGATCAGGTCTTCCTTGGTCATGTCGAACAGGTCGAGGTTCGGCGAGCAGCAGTAGAACTTCACGCCGGCGTCCGCCGCGTCCTTGATGAAGTCATATACGGTCTTCGGCGAGCCTTCCTTGACGACGAGCTTCTCCGCGACCCCTTTTTTCATCAGGCGGCCGGACGTCGCCGTGCAGATCACGTCGACTTCGTACTCCATCGCCGCGGCGACGGTCGCCTGGAAGAGCGGCGCGCCGAGCTCCTCGCCGTTGCGCGGGTCGGTGTTTGCCATGACGATGATCAGCTTCTTGGCCATGTTCTCTGCTCCGCTGCCGCGTGACGCACCGCAGCACGCTGCAACCGCCAATGTATTAGTCCACCCTAATGTAATTGCGGGCGACTCGCAATACGCATTGCGGTGAATCGTCACTCCATGAGTGCCAGCACCTTGACCACCCCTGCCATGATCGGCACCAGCGCGTCCTCGATGCTGCGCTGCAAAGAACGCAGCCGCGCCAGGCCGGGCGCGGGATCCACGGGCCCCTCGTCGAATTCCATGACCAGGTCCTCGACGATGGCCGCCTTCGTGCCGGGATGCCCCGCGAAGCCAAGTGCGTTCGTCCCGACCTGGAACACCGCGGGGCGACCTTCGAGATCGCGCGCGAGAATCCGCGCTTCCGCCGGGGGCTCCGGCCAGTCGCGGCCGTAGATGACCAGCGGGAACCGCTGCGGCAGGTAGCCTGCCAGGGCTTCGGCCCCGGTGCGCTCCGCCTCGGTCACCGAGAACTCGAGGGGAGACGGTAACGAACCGCCACCCGCTGCGATCGCCAGGATCTGCGCGCCGAGTCCGATCGCGAGGACCGGCAGGCCCTTCTCCAGCGCCGCCCGCGTGAGCGCAATCTCCGCGGCGAGCGTCGGCACGTCGCGTGTGCCCGCGCTGCCCCACACGCCGCCGCCGAGCAGCACCAGGCCGTCCAGCAGCGTGGCGGGGTCAGGCACTCGTCCGCCCGTGGCGAAGGGGCGTGAATAGCGGAACCGAATGCGCCGCCCCTCCAGATGATCCTCGATCAGGCCGAGGTATTCGGCGGACGTGTGCTGGACGACCGCGAGAGTCTTCACGGGCGCCGGGCACTGGCGGCCGCCACGGCGCTGTCGAGCGATGCCCGGAAATCCGCGGCCGTGACACTGAGCGCGTTGATCGGTCGTTCGAGGAAGAATCGCTCGATGATCCCGCCGGCGTCGGCGACGTAGGCGCCGCGCAGCGCTGCCTCGAGGTCGAACACCACCCGCGGCGGCGCCACGAAGAAGTCGCCGGTGATGAGCGCCTGGCCGATGCGCTTGCGCGCGGCGCCCTCCAGCCTCAGGTAGGTGGCCACGGTGCCGCCCGCGCCTGTCCGCGTGCCGACGGCAAAGTCGCCGTCGCTCGCGGGATCGTCGACCTGCGCGACGAACTCGTCGGTGCCGATCTCCTCGCGGTAGTGCTCCCAGGCCAGGGCCTCCTCGGCCGGAGTCAACGGCTCGGAGCTCCACTCGAGTTCGAACCGCTCGCTGAAAGCCTCGAGCAGTGCGCGCTGGATGGCGGGCAGGCCCGGCGTGGCCGGGCCGAGCAGCTCGCGCAGCGTCACGACGCGCTGTGCCGCCGAGTCGAGCTGCCGCTTTTCGAGCTTGGCACGCGGTACGCGCAGCGCGCGGACCATTGCGGCGGGATCCATGTCCACCAGCACCGTGCCCTGGTAAATCAAGGTGTCGCCGTCGAAGAATCCGCCCGTGCCGCTGATCTTGCGGCCGTCGACCTCTATGTCGTTGCGCGGCCGGTAGCGGGCGTCGACGCCGAGACGGCGCACCCCGGCCGCGACCGCCTGGCAGATGTCGCTCGCCAGCCCGGCGAGGCACGTGGCGCCGAGCGCCTTGCGGTGGAACACGAGACCCCAGCCCAGCTGGCCCTGATCGAGGTAGATCGCCCCGCCGCCGGTGATGCGCCGCACGATACCGACGCCGTGCCCGCGGCAATACTCGACGTCGACTTCCTGGCGCAGCGCCTGGTGACGACCGATCAGGGCGGTTGGCGGAAAGCGCATGAATCGAAAGGTGTCCGGGATGCGTCCGGCCTGGTGCGCCTCGATCATCGCCTGGTCGATCGCGATGTTGAACCGGCCCTCCTGAACCCCGGTGTCGACGACACGGAATCGCCCAGCCACGAAGGCTCAGCCCTGCACGACGGGGATCTTCAGTTGGCGGCGGATCTTGCGCAGGTCCTGCTTGTTCGGCTGAAACGGATAGCTGGCAATGTTGCTGGGCGGCGAATCGCCGTACGGCCGGTCGCAAGCGGAGACGTCGTCGCGGATCCTGCCGGGGCAGCCGGACGTCCGGAACGCCACGCCCGCATTGATCACGTCATCGACTTCGGCAGGTGCAAGGCCATACCCGGTCAAGCGGTCCTGGTCGTCGAACGCCATCTGGTCCACGCGGACTTCCGCGTAATCGATCAGGTAGCGCGCGAGCTGCACCCGTCGCCACTGATCGCGCGGCGTCGCCGGCAGGTGGTCCATCAACGATCCCTGCTCGGGGAAGAAGGAAAAAAGATGGCTGTGACCGCCGAGGTCCACGAGCTGCTGCACCAAGGTCAGCACCTCTCGCTCGGTCTCACCCATGCCGACGATGATGTGCGCGCCGAATTTCTGCGGTCCGAAAATATCGCGGGCGCGCAGCAGGATGTCCCAGTATTTCTGCCACTTGTGCGGCGACTGCACGCCCTTGCCGCGCGTGCGATCGAAGATTTCCGGCGTGGCGGCATCGAGCGCCACGGTGAAGATGTCGGCGCCGAGATCGCGCAGGCGCTGCACGTCATCGCGCTCCATCGTCGTCGGGTTCGACAGGATCGAGACGGGGATGGCGGCCGGGTCGATCCGCGACGTCCACGCCTCGAGCACGGCCACGGTGTCCGCGTCGGAGCGCGGATGCGTGATCATCGAGATGCACATGCGGTGGAAGGGGCTCTGGTCGCCGTCCCGCGCGACCCGGTCGACGATCTCGGTCATCGGCACGGCCGGCCAGTCGACGCGGATGAAGTTGCGGTCCGCGTAGTCGCGGTCGGCCTCGCGATGCCTGGCGAGCCCGCAGTACGCGCAGTTCGCCCGGCAACCTTCCGGGTAGGTGAGCAGCAGGTTGAGGCACCGCGTGCACCCGCAGCGGTGCATCTTGCCGGCCATGAGGCCGAGTGTGATCGCCGCGGCGTTCGACATCTGCACGTACTCGGGCGAGCGCATCTGCGGCGTCAGCACATTGTTGTTCGGCAGGTACACGCCCTGCGGCGGCACTGCCGCTTCCTTCACGCGCCGGCCGTTGCGCGCCTCGACCGGGGTCGCCACCGGCGCACGCGGCTGCATGTCGTCGAACGCGTTGAAGGAGCGATCCCCCGACGGCAGGGTGTCCGCGGCGTCGGCATTCTGCTTCAAGCAACTCATGTTCCGTTCCCTGTGCGGCAGCCGGGCGCCGTCACGCGGCGCAGGTGCGGGACTGTACGGGCCTGGTGGCGGCCCCGATCTTGATCGAGCAGCACGCATGCTCCTGGTGGAAAGGGCGCCCGATCGCACTGGCGACCGCCACAGCCCCATCTGCCGGGAAAGCAATGCCGTCGAGGCCCGCCATCACTGCATAGGTGTCCGTCACGCGCTTGTGCAGCCCCGGTGGTCGCGCGCATCCGAGCAGCACCTGCCGATCGGCGAGACGCTGGCGTGCTTCGAGAAAGATCCTGCCGACATCGCTCGTGTCGGGCACGGCATAGAGCCCCGGCTTGGCGTAAAACGGCATGATGACCACCAGCACGAGCGCGTTGACGGCATGCCGGTTGACGATGTCGAGGGCGTTCGGCTCGCCGAGGATGCGGCCATAGTGCAGGCCGATGACGATGTGCGGGCTGACTTCCATGGATGTCGCGCACAACGCGGCGAGGGTCTTTTCAAAATCCTCGACCGGCCGGTCGAGGTGATACACCTCGCGGATCGTCTCGTCGGCGCCGATCACGTCCATCATCGCCGTGTCGACGCCGGCCGATGCCATGGCGCGCGCACCGCGCTCGTCGGTCAGCGCGGTGTGGATCGCTATCTTCATGTCCGGAAAATCCCGCTTCAGCTGCTCGACGACCGGGTAGTACCGCTCGTACGGGATTTCGTTGCGTCGATTGGAACCGCCGGACAGCAGGAAGCCCTGCAGGTCCTGCGTGGCGACCAGGTGCCGCACTTTCTGGTCGAGCATGGCCGGCGAGGTGGCCGGCAGCATCGGTTTCAGGATCTCCGCACGGCAGTGATCGCAGCTGAGGCCGCAGGCGCCCGCCGTGATCGAGAAGGACGGGAAGCTGTTCTTCGCGCATCCCGCGAGCTCGGTGCTCGCATAGTCCTTGAAGGTCGGGGTGGAGAAGCGGATCGGGCGCGCCGATGTCCCCGTGGCCGCCGCCTCGAATTCGGCGATCAGTCCCGCATCGAGGCGGACGTCCTCGAGCTCCTCGATCCGTGCCATCGCTTCAAGCCAGCTCATGCAGCCTCCGTCTCTCCTGTGCCGCCACCAGCGCCCGTACGCCGGCACGCACCGGCCCTACGTTCGGTGAATCGAGCAACGTCGTCAACCACTCCGCGCGGACGTCCTCGTCGTCGACCAGGTCGCATGGCAGGTCCGAGAGGATCCGCTGCGCCGCGGCGGGTAGTGTCGCCGGGATCGTGCGGCCGGAAAATCTGCCCCACAGCCCCGTCCAGCACCGCGCGAGCGTCCAGGGGTTGTAACCGCCGCCGCCGAGTACCACCGCGGGTCCGGCGGTCCCGACGATCTGGTCGACTGCCCTCCATAGCGCCCCGTTGCTGAGCGCCATCCGCGACAGCGGGTCGCCCGCCAGCGCGTCGGTGCCGCAGGTGATCACCACGGCCTCGGGCACGAAAGCGCCGGCCAACGGCAGCACGATCCGCTGCATCGTGAAATCCAGTTCGCTGTCGTTGAATCCGGGCGGTACCGGCAGGTTCACCGCGTTGCCTCCTCCCGCATCGTCGGCAGCGCCCGTGTATGGCCAGCGACCTGCTTCGTGCACGGAAATCATGAGGACCGCCGGGTTGCCGGCAAACGCATCCTGCACCCCATCGCCGTGGTGTGCGTCGAGATCGACGTACAGCACGCGCTGCACGCCGTGCTCGAGGAAGGCCATGATCGCGAACACCGGGTCGTTGAAGTAACAGAAGCCGCTCGCCCGGCCAGGACGACCGTGGTGCGTGCCGCCCGCGGGGTGGAACACGACCCGTCCCTCGAGCGCGAGTTTGGCCGCGAGGATCGAGCCGCCCACGGCCGTCGCGGCGCGCGTGAACACGCCGGGAAACAGCGGATTTTCGAGCGTGCCGAAACCGAAGCGCTCGCGAGCGGCGGGCGCGACGCTCCCGGCCGCCTCGGCGTCGCGCAAGGCTTCGACGTAGTCCCGGTCGTGAAAACGGATCAGGCGGTCGAGGCTGGCGGCGGACGCCTCGCGGAAGGACTGCGGGCCTAGCCAGCCGAGTTCCTCGCACAACTGCAGGACGGTGGCGACCCTGGGAATGGCGAGCGGGTGATTCCGCCCGAAGCCTCGCGCGCGGCAGCAGGGGCTGCCAACGAGCACGGGCATCGCACCGCGCACCGCCGGCACGATGTTGCGGTACGAAACGCTGCCCTGTGGAAAACACGTATTCGCCACGCTTCGAGGGTAAGTTATCCGACTTTGCTAATAAAGCGTTCTCTGTTAATTTCGCCAGCGCATCGAACGACAACACTGCGGGGCATCGTCCATGACCGACTCCTCCGGCACCAAGAGCATGTCCATCATCGTCACGAAGGGCTCGCTCGACTGGGCTTACCCGCCGTTCATCCTCTCGACGACGGCGGCCGCGATGGGGCTCAACGTCACTTTGTTCTTCACGTTCTACGGCTTGTCGCTGCTGCTGAAGGACCTGGACCTCAAGATGACGCCGCTCGGCAACCCGGCGATGAAGATGCCGATGATGGGCGGGCACATGGGCATGCCGAACCTCGCCTCGATGATTCCCTTCGTCGACGCCGGGGCCACCGTGATGATGAAGAACATGATGAAAAAAAAGGGGGTTGCGTCCATCCCCGAGCTGCGGGCGCTGGCGCTCGAGTCCGACGTGCGAATGATCGCCTGCCAGATGACCATGGACCTGTTCGAGTACACGCTCGACGACATGATCCCCGGCATCGAACTCGGCGGCGCCGCCACCTACATCGAAGTCGCCACGCAATCCGAAATCAACCTTTTCATCTGAGCGAGAAACATGGCTGACCAGACACTGGACGCGAAGGGCCTCAACTGCCCGCTGCCCATCCTCAAGGCCAAGAAGGCGCTGACCGCGCTGCCCCCGGGCGCCACCCTTGAGGTCCTGGCCACGGATCCTGGCGCTGTGAAGGATTTCGCGGCTTTCAGCCGCACCACGGGCCACGAACTCGTCGAGCAATCCGTCGACGGCAACGTCTACCGCTTTGTCCTGAAGCGCAAGGCCTGAAGCGGGTATTCGTTGCCGAATGGCAACAGTTCCACGATCGACCTTCTCAGTTTCGGAAATCCCGTGTTGCGGCGCGACATCGGCTTGGCCGATAATTTAGCAACGTCTAATTTATCGCACTTGCGGCCGCGGGCGCGGCCATCGGAGACCCTATGAAGAATCTGCATGGCCGCTCCATTCTCGGGCTGTTTATCGTGCTCACCCTGGCCGCGGGCAGCGCCTCCGCCACCAACGGCTACTACACCACCGGCACCGGCACCAAAAGCAAGGCCCAGGCGGGCGCAGGCAGTGCCAATCCCGGGGAAGTGATGTCGCTCGCGACCAACCCGGCCAATATCGCTTTCGTGCCAGAGAGCATCGACGCCGGCCTCGGTCTGTTCAGCCCGATGCGCGACTACGAAACGTCATCCAGCCTCGCCAATGGCAACGGCGGTGCGTTCACCATCGGCCCGAACAATATCGACAGCAAGAACGAGTTCTTTCCGATTCCCTTCGTCGGGATGAACTGGGCCCTGAGCGACGCGGACTTTCTTGCCGCTGCCTTCTACGCGCGCGGCGGCATGAACACGAAGTGGGACGGCGGCACGGCCACTTTCGATCCGGACCGCCCGGGCCCGGCGCCTGTGACGACGTTCGATGGCACCTACGGCGGCGGCACGGCGGGCGTCGACCTGATGCAGGCATTTCTCAATCTCACTTACGCGCGCAAATTCGGCGACCAGTTCTCGCTCGGCGCGTCCGCAATCATCGCGATGCAGCGTTTCGAGGCCCGTGGCGTCAGCAAGTTCGCCGGCTTCACGGAGACCTTTGCGAGAAGCGGCGGCACGGTCATGCCGAAAGACCTGTCCGGCAACGGGCACGACATGTCCTACGGATATGGCGCCTCGGTCGGCTTCCAGTGGAACCCGATGGACATGTTCAGCCTGGCCGCCGCCTACACGACCAAGATGTCGATGTCGGAATTCGGCGACTACGCGGATCTGTTCGCTGAAGAGGGCGGGTTTGATATGCCCGCCACGGCCACGTTCGGCATCGCGGTCAAGCCGAATGACCGGCTGGCGCTGATGTTCGACGTGCAGGAGACCTGGTACAGCGACGTCGGCTCGGTCGGCAACCCGGTCCAGAACATCGGTCGTTGTCCGACCGCCGGGTTCGGCGGGACGGACTTCGAGAGTTGCCTCGGCGGTAGCCGCGGCGCGGGTTTCGGCTGGGAGGACATGACGGTCTACAAGTTCGGCGCGTCCTACCAGTTGGACGACACCTGGACGCTGCGCGGCGGCTATAGCTTCACGGATCAGCCGATCCCGAAGGACCAGATGACGTTCAACATCCTCGCGCCGGCCGTGGTGGAGGATCACTTCACAGTGGGCTTCACGCGCAGGAATGCCGGCGGCAACGAGCTGAACCTGTCGTTCATGTACGCGCCGGAGCAGACGCTAAAGGGGAATAACAACTTCGATCCGACGCAGACGGTCGAGTTCAGCATGCACCAGTTCGAGCTCGAGGTGAGTTACAGCTGGAAGCGTTGAGCGGACAAGTTCGCGCCGTGCAACGGGGAGACGAGCAGACTCCATGAAGATTCTTCCTGGGCTGCTGCTCGCCGTTGCGCTGGCGATCCTCGGCAACCTCCTGGCGGATCATCTTGCCGCAGCGCTCGGCTTCGGGCACGGAGCCATCAGCGGCATCATGGTGGCGGTCCTGCTGGGATTGACGCTCGGCAACCTGGCGAAGCTACCGGCGGCATTCAGCGCCGGCATCTCGTTTGCCGTGAAGCGCATCCTCCGGCTCGGCATCGTGCTGCTCGGGCTGCGGCTCAGCATCGCGGAAGTGGGCAGCATCGGGCTCAAGACCCTGCCGGTGGTGCTGGTGACCGTCCCTGCCGCCATCCTGATCGTCTCGTTCCTCGGCAAGCGCATCCAGCTGTCCGATCGACTCGCCACGCTGATCGCTGTGGGAACCAGCATCTGCGGCAACACGGCCATCGTCGCGGTCGCGCCCACGATCGGCGCCAGGGACGAGGAGACCAGCTACGCCGTGGCGTGCATCACGGTGTTCGGCCTGGTGGCGATGCTCGCCTACCCGTTCGCGGCACATTGGCTGTTCGCTGGCGATGCCTTCAGTGCCGGCTTGTTCCTCGGTACGGCCGTGCACGATACGTCGCAGGTAGCCGGCGCGGGCATGGTGTACCAGCAGTACTACGACGCGCCGCAGGCACTTGACGTCGCGACCGTGGCGAAGCTCGAGCGCAACCTGTCGATGCTCGTCGTCATTCCGTTGATGTCCATTCTTTATCACCGGCGTTCGTCCGCGGGCACGGCTCCGCCGGCCTGGTGGACGCTGGTGCCGCTGTTCGTGGTGGGCTTCGCCGTGATGAGCGCAATCCGTTCGATCGGTGACCTGGGTGGCGACCGGCCGTTCGGTCTGCTGGATGCGGCGCAGTGGAAGAGCTTCCTGGCGCTGGCATCCAGCGTGGTGACCTACTGCCTCGCCATCGCGATGGCCGGCGTGGGCCTCGGCACGAGCATCAAGGGCTTGCGGTCCATCGGCCTGAAGCCCCTCGGACTGGGGCTGCTGTCTGCCCTGATCGTCGGCGCGATCAGCCTCGCGCTCGTGAAGACGCTGTATTGATCAATTCGGCGCGGGCCAGCCGGCCTCAGAGGCCGGCCGCGGGGGGCGACTCCTTGCCATAGTGGCTCTCGAGATACCCGACGACGGCGGTGACGTCCTCCGCCGTCAGCGGCGCGCCCATGACCTTGACCATCTTGTTGACGGTCTTCTCCCAGCCAGCCCTGTCCTGGAACGGCGAGTTCATCAGGATGTAGTCGAGGCTGTGACACATGGAGCAGCTTGCCTGCACCTGCTCCCGGCCGGTGCCGTCGGCCAGGCGGATGCTGGTTTCATCGGCTGCCGAGGCCAGGATGGGTGCCACCAGGATCAGCGACAAAAGCGCACTGCACACGGCACCCTTACGCGACATGGTAGTCCACCTTCTGCACCACGTTGTGGTGATAGCCGGCCGGGTTGTGGATGAGGGCGTTCACTTGCGTCGATCCGTCACGGGCGCGGGCACGGGCCATGAGTGTCATCGCGCCGGCCTGTTCCGGCTTGATTGCAAACCGCCACTGACGCCAGGAGTAGCGACCGAGATCGCGGCCCAGCTTCGCGTCGCGCCAGGTCGCCCCGCCGTCCAGCGAAACCTCGACGCCGCGGATGCCGGAACCTCCATCCCACGCGATGCCGAGCACTTCGGCACGCTTGCCTCGCTCGAGCACGGCGCCCGGTTCAGGGTCGACCACCAGCGAATTCACCTTGATCGCGGTGATGGGCGAGTTCTGTTCCGTGTCCTGCGACTCGAAGCCGCTGGCACCGAACATGCCTTTCGGCACGCGATAGGCCGTCTTCATCCAGAAGCCGTCGAACGGCTTGTCGCTCACGGTCAGCTCGACGACCGCCTTGATCCAATAGGTGGCCGTCCACCCTGGCACGACCAGTCGCGCTGGAAAGCCGTTCCATGTCGGCAAGGGTTCGCCATTCATTTCGAAGGCGATCAACGTCTCGGGGTCGAGCGCCTTCCACATGGGCAGGCTCTTCACGAAGTCCGGACCCGACAACGCCGGCGCCTCGGCGCCGTTACCGACAACTTCGAGAGCGCCAGCGCTGAGACCGGCATCCTCGAGTACGTCTTTCAACCGCACGCCGCTCCACACCGCGTTCCCCATGGCACCGTAGCCCCACTGGACTCCGGGCACGTGCGGAGAAAAAAACCCGCGTCGGTTCCCTGAACACTGGTTGACGGCAGCGACCTCCGTGGTCTTGAACTTGCGCCGCAGCGCCTCGTACGTGAACTCCCGCTCGGACTTCACGCCGGGGCCTGAGATCCGCAAGCGCCACTGCGCCCGCGCAATCTCCGGCACCTGCGTATGCCAGCGTACGTAGAACGCATCGTTCGGGGTAAACGCATGACGATAAAAGCTGACGGGCGTTTCGTAATTCGGCGGCCGAAAGCTGCGCTTGATGAGAGGCTGCTTGCCCGGCAGCGCGTCCAGGATACCGGAGGCCACCGCGCCCGCCGGCAACCCCTCGCCGGACGCTGCGTTGAAGATCCCCGGCAGCAGCAGGCCGCCGGTCAGCGCGCCCGAGGATCCGAGAATGAATCTGCGCCTGTCCATGTTGCCCCCATGCGCGCTGCCGTTTCGCCTGCGACGGATTTGATGCCAAGAAGGGAATTCCCGCAAGGGCTGCAGTGCGGCAAAGAGTCCGTCAGGATCGACCCCCCCCCCGACCCCCGGCAGCTCGAGGCTCAGGCCGATCGCAAGAGCCCCGAACAGCGCGGGGAGCAACGTCAGTGATCCCTGGAAGCGGGCGGCGGCGCCATCATCGCTCGCAGAGCGGGCGGGGCTCACGCCCACGGGCTGCCGGCTCCGCACCCGCACCGCAATAGATGTCCTGCAACAGCGCCATGATGCGGGTCACGGGACCCGCCGGCAGCGAGTAGAAGATGGACTGCGCTTCGCGCCGGGTATCGACCAGGCCGGCCTCGCGCAGCAGCGCGAGATGCTGGGAAAGCGCGGATTGGCTCAGTTCGAGTCGTGAGTTAAGTTCCCCTACGGAAAGACGCTGGCCGAGGAGGTTGCACAGGATCAGCAGGCGCTGCTCGTTGCCAAGAGCTTTCAGCAGGTTCGCCGCCTCCCCCACGTGCTCGTGCATTTCATCGATGCGTGAGAGATCGGGTGTCTCCCTTCTTGCCATGGGGCGTCGAGCGGCTCGCGGCATGTCCTGGTCTCCGGTCGGATGCCACACATTGTATTCCATTATTGACTAATTTAGCAATTGCTAATATTCTGACACCCACTCGAGGACGAACTGCCCATGCAAGCCATCGTTTCAGCGTTCCACCACAAGCCAAGCGGGTCGTGGACCTACGTTGCCACGGACGCGGTCACGCACGCTGCTGTGGTCATCGACCCGGTGCTCGACTACGACTGGCGGTCCGGTCGCACCGGCACCGCCAGTGTCGACCAGGTCATCGAGCACTGCCATGCCTCGGGCGCCAACGTGCTGTGGATCCTCGAGACGCACGCTCACGCCGATCACCTCTCCGCCGCGCAACACCTGCGGACGATGCTGGGCGGTCGCATAGCGATCGGCCGCGGCGTCCTGCAGGTGCAGCAGACGTTCAAGCGCATCTTTGGCCTCGGCGCGGACTTCGTCGCAGACGGCTCCGACTTCGACCGGCTGCTGTCGGACGACGAACGGCTGTCGCTCGGCCAGCAGGAGGTGCGCGTGATCCCGGTTCCGGGCCACACGAACGACAGCGTTGCGTACCTGATTGGCGATGCGCTGTTCGTCGGCGACACGGTCTTCATGCCGGACAGCGGCACGGCGCGCTGCGACTTTCCGGGCGGCGATGCCGCCCAGTTGTACCGGTCCGTGCAGCGCCTGTACCAGTTGCCGTCGGCGACCCGCCTCTTCGTCTGCCACGATTATTGTCCCGGCGGACGCGAGCCACGTTGCGAGAGTTCCGTTGCGGAACAAAGGGCCGCCAACATCCACCTTCGCGACGGAGTGTCCGAGGACGCGTTCGTGCAGATGCGCCGCACGCGGGACGCCACGCTCGACGTGCCGAACCTGCTGGTGCCGGCGGTACAGGTGAACATCCGCGCCGGACGCCTGCCGCCCGCGGATGCGGACGGCGTGAGCTATCTGCGTGTGCCGCTCAATGTTCTGGGCCGCCCGCTCTGACCAGCAGTCCCCAGTCATCAGTCACTTTCCCAAAGGTCCTTCCATGACTCAGCACGGCACCCACGTCACCGACGCCACACCAGAGCAAGTTCGCGCCTGGCTCGAGGCCGGCGAGATCCTCCTCGTCGACGTCCGCGAAGTGAACGAGTACGCGGTCGAGCGAATTCACGGCGCGCTGCTCTACCCGCTCTCGACCTTCGACCCGAAAGCGATTCCGACGGAGGGTCGCAGGCTGATCCTGCAGTGCGGTTCGGGCAAGCGCTCGCTGATGGCGGCGCACAAGCTGCAGGCGATCGGATTCGGCCACCTCACGCACCTCGCGGGAGGCCTCCAGGCCTGGAAGGCCGCAGGTTTGCCGACCATCCGCGTCGATCCCCAGACCGGTCGCGTCGTCGACGACGGCCGCCGTTGAAATACAGGATTACCCGCACATGAACATCGACCGCTTCATCCTGGCGTTGTTGGGCTTCTGTCCGGTCGCGGTCGTCCTGCGCAAGTTCGGCATCAAGCCCGGCGCAGTAGTCTGAATCCGGCCGGAGTACGCAATGAGATGGACTGATCTGGCGGCGGCAATGGCGGCGCTGCTTCTGGTCGCCGCGCCGCACGCGGACGGCGCGGCACCCGCGGGACTCGCAACCGTCAGGGTCGGCGAGGAGGCCACCACGGTGGAGCGAATGCTCGACGGCACCGTCGAGGCCGTCAACCAGGCGACCGTTTCCGCGCAGACCGCGGGCCGGGTCACTGAAATCAACGTCGACGTGAACGATTACGTGCCCGCGGGCACGGTCGTCATGCGGCTGCGCAGCACGGAGCAGGTGGCGGGCCTCGGCCAGGCACAGGCGGCACTCAAGGAGGCAACCGCCCGCGAGAGCGAGGCGCAGACTCGCTTCGAACGAATCCAGGACATGTACGCGCGCAAGGTGGTCGCCAAGGCCACGCTCGATGAGGCAACGGCCGCACGCGATGCCGCCGTGGCACGGCTGGTGGCGGCCCGGGCCGGGCTCGAGGCGGCCCGGGAGGGTGTCTCCTATACCGAGATCCGCGCGCCCTATGCGGGGGTCGTGACCCAGAAGCTCGTGCAGGTCGGCGAGACCGTCGCACCCGGCACGCCGCTGATTTCCGGCGCGTCGCTCGATGCGCTGCGGGTGATCGTCGAGATCCCGCAGAGCATCGTCGAGCAGGTGCGGGCGCAGAAGAAAGCCGCCGTTTACGTGGATGGCCGGCGGATCGAATCCACCGCCATTACGTTCTATCCGTCCGCGCAACCGCAGACCAATACGTTCCGCGCCCGGATCGAACTGCCGCAAGACCTGCAGGGCCTTGCGCCCGGCATGTTCGTCAAGGTCGGGTTCGTCACGGGCGAGGCGCAGCGACTGCTGGTGGCGCGATCCGCAGTCGTCGAGCGCAGCGAGATGCGTGCGGTCTATGTCGTGGGGCCGGAGGGCCGCGTGTCGCTCCGGCAGGTGCGGCTCGGGCACGTGCAGGGTGACAGGATCGAGATCCTGGCCGGCATCGCAGCGGGCGAGTCGGTGGCGCTCGACCCCACGGCCGCGGGCATCAAGGCACGGCAACCGGCACCGAAGCATGAATGAGAAGCTCGGCATCAGCGGCCGGATCGCGGCGTACTTCCTCGACAACCAGCTGACACCGCTGCTCGGGCTCAGCGCGCTGCTGCTCGGCCTGTTCGCCGTGCTGGTCACTCCCCGCGAAGAAGAGCCGCAGATCAACGTCACGATGGCGAACGTCATCGTGCCGGCCCCGGGAGCGAGCGCCACGCAGGTCGAGACCCTGGTGGCGACGCCCATGGAGAAGGTGCTCGCCGAGATCTCCGGCGTGAAGCACATCTACTCCGTATCCCGGCCCGGCGCCGCGGTGCTGACCGTCCAGTTCGAGGTAGGCGAGGACCGCACCAGCGCCATCGTGCGGCTCTACAACGCCATCTATTCCAACCAGGACTGGCGCCCGGCGAACGTCGGCATCCTCCAGCCGCTGGTGAAACCGAAGGGCATCGACGACGTGCCGATCCTGAGCGTGACGCTCTGGACCAGGGATCCGCAGCGCGGTGCCTACGAGCTGAGGCAGGTCGCCCATGCCATCGAAGCCGAGGTCAAGCGTGTGCCGGGCACGCGCAACGTCTATACGATCGGCGGCCCCGACGAGACGGTGCACGTCACGCTCGATCCGCAGCGTCTCGCTGGCTACGGTCTCACGGTGAGCGAACTCGCCGGCGCGCTGCAGGCGGCCAATGTCGTGCAGCACGCAGGCACGCTGGTCGCAAACGGCGCCAGCATGCCGGTGCAGGCCGGCGAATTCCTCGCTGACCGTGACGAAGTCGCGCAGCTGGTCGTCTCGGTGCACGATGGCAGGCCGGTCTACCTGCAGGACGTTGCGACCGTCACTGCTGGCCCGGACCAGCCCGAGCAATACGTGACGTTCGGCGCCGGCCTGGCAGGCGCGCAGAAGGGCATCGACCTGGCCGGGACGGCGCCGGCGGTCACGCTCGCCGTGTCGAAGAAGCCGGGCGAAAATGCGATCGACGTCGCCAATGCCGTGCTGCAGAGGATCGAACAGCTGCGGGGCTCCTATATCCCCGAGGGCGTGGAAACGACGATTACTCGCAATTACGGCGAGACCGCCAACGACAAGGCGGTCAAGCTGATCCAGAAGCTCATGTTCGCCACCGCCTCGGTCGTGCTGCTCGTGTGGCTCACGGTCGGCTGGCGCGAGGCGATCGTGGTCGGCACGGCGGTCGTCATCACGCTCGCGGCCACGCTGTTCGCTTCGTGGGCCTGGGGCTTCACGATCAACCGCGTCTCGCTGTTCGCGCTGATCTTCTCGATCGGCATCCTCGTGGACGACGCCATCGTGATCGTCGAGAACATCCACCGTCACATGGCGCTGGGACACGGCTCGCTTGGCGAGCTGATCCCGCGCGCCGTGGACGAAGTCGGCGGTCCGACGATACTTGCGACGTTCACGGTCATCGCGGCGCTGCTGCCGATGGCGTTCGTCAGCGGCCTGATGGGGCCCTACATGAGCCCCATTCCGATCAATGCCAGCATGGGCATGCTGATCTCGCTCGCGATTGCGCTGACGCTGACCCCCTGGTTGTCGAAGCGGCTGCTGTCTCATTCGCACGCGGTTTCGCACGCGGCCGACGACCCGCAGGACTCGAGATTGCAGCGGCTGGCAGAGAGGGTGATGGCGCCGTTCCTGCGCGGCGAAGACGCCCGCAGCCACCGTCACAAGCTCTACCTCGGTACGCTCGCCGCGATCCTCGTCGCCGTCTCACTCGTCGTCATGCAGTGGGTCGTCATGAAGATGCTGCCCTTCGACAACAAGTCGGAGTTCCAGGTGGTCGTGGACATGCCCGAGGGCACCGCGCTCGAGGAGACCGGCCGCACGCTCGATCAACTCGCGGCCGAGATCATCAAGCTGCCGGAAGTCACCGACTACCAGATCTACGCGGGCACGTCGGCGCCGATCAACTTCAACGGCCTCGTCCGGCAGTACTACCTGCGCGCCGGCCACGAGATCGGCGACATCCAGGTCAACCTGGTGGACAAGCACCATCGCGACAGGAAGAGCCACGAGATCGCGCTCGCAGTGCGGCCGGCGCTGGCCGGGATCGGCCGCAAGCATGGGGCGTCGGTCAAGATCGTCGAAGTGCCGCCCGGGCCGCCGGTGCAGGCGCCGCTGGTGGCCGAGGTCTACGGACCCTTTTACGGCGAGCAGCAGCAACTGACGCGAGAGATCCGCAAGGTATTCGACTCGCAGCCTGACATCGTCGACGTCGACGACAGCCTCGAGGCGCCGAATCCACGACTGATCGTGCGCATCGATCGGCAGAAGGCCGCGCTGCTCGGCGTGAGCCAGGCCGAAGCGGTGCAGGTCCTGGCGGCTGGGCTCGGCGGTCTCGACGCCACCTACGTGCAGATTGGTCGCGAAAACTACCCGATCCCCGTCCGCCTCGAGCTCGATGTGCCGGACAAAGCGGACCTGACGAGTGTACTGGCGCTGCAGGTCCGCACACGCGGCGGCCTGGCCGTTCCTCTCTCCGAGGTGGTCGCTGTCGAGCGCAAGCCCTGGGACAACGCGATCTATCACAAGGACCTGTTGCCGCTCGCTTTCGTCACCGCGGATGCCGTTGGCGAGACTGACAGCCCGCTGTATGGCATGTTCGAACTGGTCGGGGCGCTCAGGCACCAACTGCCGGCCGGCGTGAACCTCGAGCAACGCTTCTTCAGCCAGCCGGCCGACCCCTACCGGCCGAGCCTCAAGTGGGATGGTGAATGGCAGATCACGTTCGAGACCTTCCGCGACATGGGCCTCGCCTATTCGGTCGGCCTGATCCTGATCTACCTGCTGGTGGTCGCGCAGTTCGGTTCGTATGCGGTGCCGCTGGTGATCATGGCGCCGATCCCGCTCACGATCATCGGCGTGATGCCGGGCCACGCGCTGCTCGGTGCGCAGTTCACGGCCACCTCCATGATCGGGATGATCGCGCTCGCGGGCATCATCGTGCGCAATTCCATCCTGCTCGTGGACTTCATCAACCTCGAAGTTGAACGGGGTCGCGGCCTGGCCGATGCGGTCATCGGGGCGGCGGCGGTGCGCGCGCGGCCCATTGCGCTCACGGCGGTGGCCGCGATGACCGGCGGGTTCTTCATCCTCGACGACCCGATTTTCAACGGGCTCGCCGTCTCGCTGATCTTCGGGATCCTGGTCTCCACGGTCCTCACTCTGGTCTTGATCCCGATCCTGTACTTCAGTTACCGCAACCGCACGCAAACCGCTGCCTGAGCGCAGCGAGGGGGGATACATGGCAAAGGTAATCGTGATGGGCGCCGGCCTCGGTGGCGTCGCCTGCGCCTACGAGATGAAGAAGAAGCTCGGCAAGGCGCACGAGGTGACGATGGTCGGCAGCAGTGCCTTCTTCGAGTTCACGCCCTCCAACCCCTGGATCATGGTGGGCTGGCGGACCGCGCCGCAGACCCGCGTCGATCTCGCGAAGCCGCTGGCCGACAAGGGCATCGCCTGGGTACCCAGGATGGTGGCCGCGATCGACGCGCCTGCCTCGACGCTCACGCTTGCGGACGGGACCAGGCTTGCCTACGACTACCTCGTCATCACGACCGGTCCGAAGCTGGCGTTCGAGGAAGTGCCTGGCCTCGGCCCGTCCGGATTCACGCAGTCCGTCTGCACGCATGGGCACGCGCTGCAGGCCTGGGAGAAATACCAGCAGTTCGTGCAGGCCCCAGGCCCGATCGTGGTCGGGGCAGCCCAGGGCGCGAGTTGCTTCGGCCCGGCGTACGAGACGGCGATGATCCTCGACACGGACCTGCGCCGCCGCAAGATCCGCGACCGGGTGCCGATGACATACATCACGGCCGAACCGTACATCGGTCACATGGGGCTCGGCGGGGTCGGCGACAGCAAGGGGCTGATGGAGTCCGTGCTGCGCCAGCGTCACATCAACTGGATCACGAACGCGAAAATCGTCGGCGTCGAGGACGGCGTGATGACCGTCGCCGAGCACGGCGAGGATGGGTCCGTCAAGAAGGAGCACAAGCTGCCGTTCAAGTATTCGATGGTGATCCCTGCCTTCAAGGGCGTGGACCCCGTCGCTGCGGTTCCCGAGCTCTGCAATCCGCGCGGCTTCGTGCTCATCGACGAGCACCAGCGCTCGAAGAAGTACCGCAACATCTTCTCGGCCGGCGTCTGTGTCGCGATTCCGCCCGTCGAGGCAACGCCGATCGCCACCGGCGCCCCGAAAACCGGCTACATGATCGAGTCGATGGTGAGTGCGATCTGCGCAAACGTCGCCGCGGAGGTGAACGGTCAGCCGGCAGTCGCGCGGGGCACTTGGAACGCGATCTGCCTGGCGGATTTCGGCGACACGGGGGCCGCGTTCGTCGCGCTGCCGCAGATTCCGCCGCGCAACGTCACATGGGCGAAGGAAGGCAAATGGGTGCACATCGCGAAGGTGGCTTTCGAGAAGTACTTCCTGCGCAAGGTGAAGAGAGGGTCGGTCACGCCACTCTACGAGAAGTACGTGCTGAGCATGCTCGGCATCGAGGCCCTCAAGAAATGACGCAACGTCGCAGGGCGGCCGTCGCCGCTGCGCTGGCGGCGGCGCTCATGTGCTCCGCCGGTCACGGCGAGACGCTGGACGAAGCCTGGGCGCAGGCACTGCACCAGGATCACGGTCTGGCTGCCGTTCGCAGCCAGGCCGAGGCCGCGGATCTCGACGCCGCGGCCGCTCGCGCGCAGCGCTGGCCGACTCTGGCCGTCGGCGGGTCGTACACGCGCTTGGACGAGGCGCCGGCCTTCGATTTTTCATTCACCGGCCTGCCGGTGAATCCGCCGCCGATCTTCTCGAACAACGATTTCGTGATGGGGTCCGCCATGGTCACGGTGCCGCTGTTCACGAGCGGCCGCATCTCCTCGACCATCGCGGCCGCGCAAGCCCGCAGTCTCGGTGCCGGAGCCCAGGCGGTCGGGGCGGCCTCCGACCTCAAGCTTGCAGTCGCGGACGCCTACGTGGGAGTGCTCCGCGCGCGCAAGGCACTGGCGGTCGCCGAAAGCAACGGCGCCAGCCTCGCAGCCCTGGCGAGCGATGTGGGCAACATGTTCGAGCGGGAGCTGGTGCCGAAGAACGACCTGCTCGCCGTGCAAGTCGCGCTGGCCGATGCGCAGCAGACTCGGCTGCGAGCCGCCAACGCGCTGCAGATCGCGCTTGCAGGCTACAACCGCCATCTCGGTGAGCCGATGGAGCGTCCGGTCGAACTCTCTGAGTCGTTGCCCGAACCGAAGGACCTGCCGGTCGAGATCGACGCCTTGATCGACCAGGCATTGCAGCAGCGCACCGAGCTGGCAGCGCTGGATGAACAGGCCCAGGCGTATGGAGCAATGGCGAAGGCCGAGCGTTCACGCGTCCTGCCGCAACTCGCCCTGACCGGCGGCTACAACTACCTCGAGAATCAGTTCCTCGACGACCAGGAATTCCTGTCCGCCGGCGTCGGCGTGCAATGGGCGCTGTTCGACGGTGGCCAGTCGCGCAAGCGGGCGGCTTCGCTCGATCGCAACCGGCACGCGACCGAAGAGCGGCGACGGGACGCGGAGTCGCTGATCGCGCTGCAGGTGCGCCAGGCATGGCTCGATGTCGAGGAATCGCGGCAGCGCATGAAAGTGTCGGCCAGCGCGGTCGAGCAGGCCGCAGAGAATCTGCGCATCGCGCGCGAGCAATACGGCGCCGGCCTCGGCACGCAGACGCAGTTGCTGCAGGCGGAGACGCTGCGTGTGCAGGCGCTCACCAATCGCGACAATGCCACGCTCGACGCCAGCCTTGCGCGGTTGCGGCTCGCACGCGCGACCGGCTCGCTCTAGCAGGGGCGCTGCGTCGCAGTCAGCGGCCGCCCGAGCCTGCGGCCACCGAGCGCCGGCCCGAATTCGCGTCCGTCCCAGACTCGCTCGCCGGCGATGAACACGCCGGCGACGACGCCGTCGGAGCGGTTCACCAGTTGCTCGTGCGCAAAGATGTCGCGATACATCATCTGACGGTGCGCGTCGGTGTCGTAGCCGCGCAGGCGCTCCGGATCGATCAGCACTACATCCGCTTGCGAGCCCGGATCGATGCGTCCGGCGTCGATGCCGAAGAAGTCCGCGGGTTCGCGCGTCAAGCGTCGGACGGCATGCGCCACTTTTTCTACCGACTCCCGGGCGGCGATCTGCAGGGTCAGCAGGTTACCGTCGAAGAACGCAAGATTGAGCAGGTGCGCACCGCTGTCGTTGAAGCCGGGCAGCGTGTGCTTATTGAACAGGAGTTCTTTCAGGACCTCGGGCCGATCGTTGCCGACCACGAACCACCAGCGCAGGCCCCGGTCGTAACGTCGCACGAGGTGCAGCAGAAGCTCCGCCTCGCGCGTGATCGGGTTCGGGAAGGACGCCAGCGCTGCCGCCTCGGCCGCGCTCCGCGCCGCGGCCGGGTCTCCCGACTGGAACTGCTGCAGCCGGCGATATACCGCGCCGAACGTCTCGCCACACCACTCGGCTACCGGGCAGCGTTCGATGTGCAGCGCGTCCAGGTCGCGGTTGAACGTCGAGACGGCGCCTGCGTCATGCCATTCCTGCGCGAACAAGGTGCCGAAGGTCGGTGTGGCCATGATGCACCGGCGGGCTTCGGCATCCTCGATATCGCAGGCCATGAGCTGCCGGGAGGCGGTGAACTCCTCGAAGATCGGGCAGATCGCGCCCTCGGCGTACATGCGAAACGGCGTCGCGAGCACCTGGAAGTGCAGGCTGCCGTTCAGCAGGCGCGAGTTCAGTAAACCCCCGATCAGCGGGAACAGCTTCCAGACGTTGCGCTCGTGCGTCAGGTCGATCGCTGTCAGGGCGGAGGTCCTGAGCGGTCGCCCGAACAAGGTGCCGCTCGTGAAGAAGAACCGCAGGAAGGTCTTGAAGCGGTTGGCAGCGTCGGGCGTGCATTGCCACACGCGATCGTGCTTGCGCACGATGCCGAGAAGAGATTTCAGTTCCTTCAATGTCGCGTGTTGTGCCGGAATGCGCTTGTCGGTGTGCGGTGCATTGGCGAGGTAGTGAAACGGCACGGCGTCCGTCGAGAATCCGGCATATCCCTGCTGCATCGCGGCCTCGAGCAGCGCCTGCATGCGTTCGAGCTCGGCATCCGTCGGTTTACGCGTTACCGCTGCCTGCGTGCCCATCACCTCCACCCGCAGCATCGAGTGTGGCAGCAGCGGAACGATGTTCGGTCCCAGCGGTAGCGCGGCGAGGTGTGCCAGGTAACCCGCAGTGGAATCCCAGTCGATGCGATCCACGACCTTTCGCAGCACGGACTTCGGGATGTTCTCGACACGGGTGAAGCAGTCGAGAATGGGATCATCCCCGTTTCGGCGTTGCGCGCCGAACGCTGTACCAAGGCTGCAGTTACCGACCACCACGGTCGTCGTGCCATGGCGCACGGATTCCGGCAGGCCCGGCGCGAGTTCGACCTCGAGGTCGAGGTGCGTGTGGATGTCGAGCAAACCTGGCATCAGCCAGTGGCCCGCAGCGTCGATCACCTTTTCAGCGCGTTCCACCTCGAGCGCGGGTCCGCGCGCGGCGATGCAGCCGTCCGCGATCGCGACATCCTCGACACGCGGCGTGGCGCCCGTGCCGTCGAAGACGAGGGCATTACGGATCAGGGACTGCCAGCGCGGGTGCATCGGGTGCCTGTCACCTCGGCAGCACGCGGCCGGGGTTGAGGATGCCCTGCGGGTCCAGCGTTTGCTTCAAGCGCCGCATGAGCTCGATCTCGGCCGGGCTGCGGGACAGCGAGAGCCACGGCTGCTTCTCCAGGCCGATGCCGTGTTCGGCCGAGACGGAGCCCGCGCGCCTGCCGAGCGGCTCATACACGCAGGTCTCGATGCCGTGCCGCGCCTCCTTGCTTGGCGGCCCCGCCACGATGATGTGCAGGTTGCCGTCGCCAAGGTGCCCGAAAACGAAACGGCGATACGCCGGCCACTCGCGCTCGACCCTC
>Ga0315287_10000578_pt1 | contig 32292 bp, 27 predicted proteins | sample YL17G11_0_MG_FD_205037 | JGI IMG/M metagenome (GOLD analysis project Ga0315287, IMG submission 205037) | Sediment microbial communities from Yellowstone Lake, YNP, Wyoming, USA - YL17G11_0 | ecosystem: Environmental > Aquatic > Freshwater > Lake > Sediment | place: USA: Wyoming | collected...
TCGACGAATCCTGGCTCAGGAATGCTGTAGAGGAGCCATTGGACGAAGCCGATGTGGAACGTCTTGTGGAGTAATGGGAGAGCACGCGGCCCGACAGTGTTTACTGAGGAACTTCATTCACGAAGCTCCGAATAGGCTCCTGAAACATTACTTCGATGGACGCAATATTGGTCCAGAAATACAACGGCAGTACCTCGGCAAGACGGACATTATCGCTTGTGCCTGGCCCTGCGATTGAGAATGCTTGCACGCAAGTGCCTTGTAGCCAAAGGCATCGGCTGCGAGGAATAGGAAAGGGAGAACGACGAGCGGGTGGCGGGGTTGTATGGGCTGTGAGGTGGCTCCCTTAGGCTGCTGGCCAGTCCTTTTGCAGGCAATCTTGTGATCCAGCGAGGTTGGGAATCGTGAGAAGAATATCTGCTGTCATCAATCCATTCAGGCTGTCCTCGTTGGACGAGCATTTTGCATCAGTGGTAGGCGATAGCAGCGACAATGACCTGTTGCGTGATCTATCACACTTCGAATCGACGGATGGTTCTGTAGTAGATACAAGGCAGACTATGAAGGCGCGATACGGCGAACTGACCCCCTATGACCAGAGCCTGTTCGCTGTTCCTTACGAAACGCAAATGCATTTCCGGCTGGTCCTACCGCTGCAGAGCGCGAAGGTCAGCTATGTGCTGGGCCACGACATTGGGTGTATCTCGTCTGCTGGCATCGTGGGCGAGATGGCGACAGTGCTTCAATTCGAGATCACACCGCTTGGTCACGGAAGCCAAGCACTTACCCCTGTTCAGCAGAAGGCCATCTTGGGTGAAACAATTGAGAGACTGTCGCAGAGCCGGCGGATCAACATCCTTGAGGCAATTACCATTTGGCCCAAGGAAGTGGCCGAAACAGCGCGTGAACTCGCCCAAATCCGAAATCGCTATCTGCATCGCTACAGCGTGGCTCCGGCAGCAGTTAAGGATGACGCGGTCAACGCATATCGGCTTGCGGCTTCGCTCTTGTCTGCCTTGCTGAGATTGTCCGTCAAGGAAGGTTCCCTTGTTTTCCTGCCTGACATGGACAGATACCTTTCGCATAAAGGCGTTATCTATGCGGATGAGCAAAGCGACGAACTGTGGTCTCGAATAGTCGCCCATCAGGGCGAAACATTCCGCCAGATAAGAGGCGGGGAGTTCACCTACATTGTGAAGGGCAACGCGGTCTACCCGGACCGGACCAACCGCCACATCTACCGGAAGAACTTCGAGAAGGCGCTGCGGCGAGCGCCATTTGCCAATACGGTGCCACTGCAGGATTTGCAGGCACCTTCGTATGTCTATGCAATCATGACTGACCCGCGAATTGGCGGGAACGTGAGATGAGACTTAGTAGGTAGCGGCACTGTATGGGTCTTGAGGATGGGCAGATGACAGTAAACGAGTTGCACCAGATGATCGAGAAGTTCGCGTGGGATGCTTTACAGCAGCAGGCGCGTCACGCGGTTTGGCCAAGCACATTCTATGCCTTTGATTGTCCGGCAGTGCAGGAGTCCCTTGAGTCTAAGACGCGTGCTCTCTGTGAGCGTAGTGGCATCCCGTTGTCCGCAGAGAATAATGATAGCATCGTGGTCTCCGCCGTCGGCGAGGTGTTCAACAGTGCCATTTCACTGGGCCTAGTGATGCACTCTACTGACTCTATCCGAGCCGCTGTTGCCAGTTCCAACATCTTTGCATATCAATTCACGACCCGGGGTCTTGCCTTCTTCAGGAACGGCGAAGTCTCCCTGTCCGCTCCAGGCCTGCTGATCGACAGGGTAACGCAGGTCGTCTCAGAGGGCCAGGTCGAGCCTGGAGTGGTTCCGCTTGTCGAGGAAGCTCAGAGATGCTGGCAGATGGGTTGCTTGCGAGCGGCAATGGTGATGATCGGTCTCGCTTCGGAGGAGGTCTGCACTGGCTTGCTGGACGAGTTGTGCAATTACCCTTCTCAGCCGTCCAAAGGCGACAAACTGTTGATAGACTGGGAGAAGCTGAACGATGAAGCTCAATCTTTCTATTCGAGATGGCAGTCCGGCGTGACACTGCTGGAATCCGTGAAGAAGGGTCTGAAGAAGGCTTGCCGGAGCACAAGGCCCGATTGGTGGAGAACTTGGGAGCCGCTGCCTGGTGCTGTCCAGCCTTATGCAGAAGCGGTGAGAATCGCCAGGAACACCGCAGCGCATTCTGTTGACGACATATTCACCCCCGCGCAGGTCGGTCTGCTATTGGCGAGTCTGCCGACGATGCTGTGCGCGATAGCGGAGTTGACTGGATTCCTGAAGGCACCGCCAGATGGAGTGGTGCTGCCACAGATGGGATGAAGAGAGATATGGTAACAATCACAAATGAGCAACTGCAGAAGTGGATGGATGGCGAGGAGAACGAGCGCCTGGAGTTCAAGGCCGCCGCGGGCGGTTTCGAGTTCGAGAAAGTGGTCGATTACTCTGTGGCTCTGGCGAACGAAGGTGGCGGGCGTCTGATACTGGGCGTAACTGACAAGCGTCCACGCCGGGTCGGCGGAACCAAGGCATTCGCGGCCCTGGGGCGTACCAAAGCGGGGCTGGTAGACAGGCTGCATTTCCGCGTCGACATTGAGGAAGTCCCGCACCCGGATGGCCGCGTCCTGGTCTTCACTGTCCCTGGTCGACCCATCGGAGTTCCGCTGCACTACAAAGGCACATACTGGATGCGCAGCGGCGAGAGCCTGGTGCCGATGACGCCGGATATGCTCAAACGCATATTCGACGAGTCCGGCCCCGACTATTCTGCGGAGGTCTGTTCCCAAGCCTCAATGGATGATCTTGACCAACACGCCGTCAACGAGTTCCGGCAAATGTGGGTTCGGAAGTCGGGTAACCGAGCCTTGCTCAATCTTGAGGCGAAGCAGTTGCTGTCAGATGCGGAGCTGATAGTTGATGGTGGAATAACATACGGCGCTCTGGTCCTCTTCGGTACCAGAGCTGCATTAGGCAAGTATCTGCCTCAAGCAGAAGTTGTCTTCGAGTACCGATCTGCCGAAGCTTCGCTCTCCGCGCAGCAGCGCGAGAACTACCGTGAAGGATTCTTTCTCTTTCTGGACGCGCTGTGGAGTACAATCAACCTGCGCAATGATGTGCAACAGTTTCGCGATGGGCTGTTTGTCTGGGATATCCCAACGTTCAATGAATCGGTGATACGCGAAGCCGTACTAAACGCTGTCACTCACCGCGATTACAGGCTGATTGGCTCTATATTCGTGCGGCAATACCCAAGGAAGCTGGAGATCGTCAGCCCAGGCGGTTTTCTGCCTGGAATCACGCCGGAAAATGTCCTGTGGAGACAAGCGCCTCGAAACCGTCGGATTGCAGAGGCGTGTGCCAGATGCGGACTCATCGAAAGGTCTGGACAGGGTGTTGACCGTATGTTCCAGGAGTCTATCAAGGAGAGTAAGCCGCGTCCGGATTTCGCTGGAACAGACGACTACCAGGTATTCCTGACGCTGCGCGGCGAAGTGCAAGACCCGAACTTCTTGAGGTTCTTGGAGCAAATCGGCGAGACGACGGTTATGTCATTCAGCACGGAAGACTTCCTTGTGCTTGACGTGCTGCAGGAGGAGCAATCCGTGCCGGATTACCTGAAAGCTAGATTGCCTGCTCTAGTGAGAGAAGGCATTGTTGAAAAACTGGGGCGCGGCAGGGGATCCCGGTACATTCTGTCGAGGAAGTTCTACACTTTCATCGGCGAGAGGGGCGCTTACACGAGGGCACGTGGACTCGACCACGCTCAGAACAAGGAGTTGCTTCTGCAGCATGTCCAGAGTTGCCGCAGAGATGGATGTCGGCTTGGAGAACTGATGCAGGTGCTGCCAGCTCTCTCACGACCCCAGGTTCAGAGACTTCTGAGAGAACTGAAGGCGGATGGCAAGGTTCATAACGTAGGAAGAACTAGTGCTGCTAGATGGTTTCCGTTGTCACACTAGAGAAGAACTCTACTCAGTCGCAGAGGCCTCTCTAAGATGCAAGTTGACGCAAGTCTAGACGCAAGTATGGACGTGAGTATAGCTAGTTGTGGCTTGGATTACGCTCATTTTGGCTCTGCTACCGGTGTTGACAATGATGCAAGTCTTGATGCAAGTCTTGATGCAAGTCAAGTGATTGCACCGAGCTGCTACTGAAGCGAACTCGGGTGCTCGCGCACTGATGGGGCATGACCCATGATCATTCCAGAAGAGAACTGGAGAGAACTAAGGCGGCTGCGGAAGACGCGCATGGAGCCGTGCTTGCCATACACGGCTTTCGACCTGCGTGACGTAATGCAGGCCGTGCGCGAATCCGCGTTCCCGGAGATCAAGCTGCAGGTCGATTGTTTCTACGTGAACTACGGCCACCTCGTCTGTATCTGCCCGGATGAGAATGCGGGGATCGCGACCGTGTACCTCCATCAGATACTCAACCACCCCGATACGCCGATTGAGGTTGCCGCTACGATATGCAAGCACGAACTGCTGCATCTTGAGATTCCCTCGCGGGAGATCGACGGAAAGATGACCAACCATCCGCCCGAGTTCTGGGAGAAGGAGAAGACGATCTGCCCGGAACGGGAAATTGTCTGGTCCTGGATTTGGTGGAACTTCGGCCACTACCTGCGTCCAATGCGCAAACAAGAGTGCATAAAGGTGCTTTCCCAGTGGCGCAAGGAGTGGAGTCTGCCGCGATCCGCCCTCTCGGAGTCGGGCGCAGGCATCTCTCATGACGGCAGCCTCTGATGCTGTTTGGTCAGTCCTCGGATGCTTCCTCTTTGGCCTGCCTCGCCAAGCTCGCCGCCATGTAGTCGTAATGGAGCAGATGCTCCCTCACCCGCTTATAGTCGCGGCACATTGTTCGCTCGTTCGTGTACTCCCATGTCTGCTTGGGGCTGGTCGTGTCCCAATCGATCGGGCGGGAGGCGTTCCACTGCTTGAGCATTGTTCGCCAAGGCGGAAGCTTACCGTCATTCCCTCGCTGCTTCTCCACGAAACGAAATAGCTCAAGGTTGCGCGCGCGGATGGGCTGGTTGTCGCCGCCAAAGAGTCCATCTTGTATCTGCTTGTACAGTTCGAGAAGCGTCTTCGAGGAAACCCAAGGCAGGAGCTTGAACTCCACGTAAGCATCGGTGAAGTCACCTCCGCCTATCCTGTGCGTGCTCGCGTCCAGTATCTTAATAGGCGGTCTGTCGCCTGTGAGCACGAACCAAGTAGCCCAGGCCGGGTCCCAGTGGTAGGACCTTGCGAGATACTCGCTGAGTGCGCGGAGGTCATCAAGAACGGAGCCTGGCCAGACTTCACACTCCCGGAAGAACCACTCTTCCTCTCCGTCCGAGGGTCTTGTGCACTCTGGATAGTGCAACTCGTTGGACAGGGATGTGTGCACGGTTCTGTTGACGGGAAGCCATGCAGCCTGCTCTTCGACCCTTTTCCGGATCACCGAGAGCTTGCTCTCTTGCTCTTCGGTCAGCCCTTCCAACCAATCCCAATGCTCTCCCTGAAGCGCGACTGCGAACACCGCTCCTTCAGAATCATCGCCTGCGTGAGTTCGGACAGGGTACGGAGGCGCTGGCCTGCTTGCGTCCAATTTGAAACCGTCAATCACTACTGACGTATCCGGGGCTCGGAGTATGAAACATGCTTCAGGGTCTTCGAAAGTGAGCCACACTTTGCTCCCCTTGTGCTCTGCCAGCCCCTCAAGAGTGGCTGAGTCTGCGGGACGCCAGGTGTGAACTCTGTGACCGAGGACAGGGATGCCCCATTCTTTGAATTGCTCAACGGACATATAGCGTGTGGCTTCGGATGCGAGCAGTTGCGCCGCTTCGTCGTCAGTCAGCGGTGAGTATTCGTCGGGCAGAATTGCTGGACGTTCAGACAGCTCGGACTCCACCATCCTATGGCGCTCAATCGCTGTCAACTCCAAGCCTTCTCCTTCCCTCAGGTACGGGTCCTCTCCGCCTGAGCGCAACTTGTACCTGAACCGCTGCACCTCCGCGCTGTCCGCTGCAAGTCTGGCGAAATATCCGTTGAGCACTTGAGCGCGCAATTTCTCGTTCTTGTTGAAGTTACCATCCCACTTTGTAGTCACGCTTCGGCCTGGGTGCGCGTGGGATTCGCCGCCGTAGACCGGCATCAACTCCTTCACGACACTGACGAGATCGGATATTTCCTCCTCGGCTGTTTCCCAATTCACTTTGGGGTCGTAAGGGCCGAAGGTCGAGCAATAAGCGTTGAGGGCTGGGTCCACGTATTCACGCACGCGCTCGTAATTCCAGACGGCGTCAGGGATTTCCTTAAGGCCCAACTTGCCTGCGACCAGTCTGCGTAGCTTCTGCTCTATGTCAGACCATGTAGCCATCACTATTCACTCCAGTGGATACGTATGCTAGCTCATGGTAGCACGCAAGCTCGTGCTAGTGCAAGCCAGAAAGGACTGTGACATGCAGAACTACCTGCGATCTGTTGAAGTTGTGGCCGAATTGCGAGTGCACCCGGCCACATTGCGGCGCTATGAGCAGCGGGGCCTGATCACGCCGCTTCGAGACCACAACGGCGTGCGATATTACACGCCGCAGCAAGTGGCGGAACTCAAGGCTGTTATCAGCCCGCGAATGAGGACGGCGGGTCATTAGGGGCTGTTGGTCATCCGGGCCTACTGCACCAGGCTGCCAAGTGAGGCGTGATGTCAGAGAAGCATCAGGAAATCAGAGTGATCATGGAGTTGGCGGATTCCGCAATCCCGTTGGATGCGGATGCCATCGCTGACGCGCTCGCCTTCGACTTGCAGTCGGACGTCGTGACGCGCTGGAGTGACCAAGTTCGAGAGGCCATTGCTTGCTCCAAGCGCATTCCGAACCCACTGAACCCGGTGCAGGACGATCTGGCTTCGCAGAAGAAAGCCGAGATTCAGGCCAGGATCGCCCTACTGGAAAAGGAGTTGCTGGAGCTGAGAAGTGACAACTATGAGCACAAATGACGAAGCGATCATTGCAATCGAAGCGGCGCTTAAAGCTATCCTTGAGCCTGGGCAGGTGACGGAACTGAGGGCGCTGAACTACCAGCGCCCCGGCTCTACCTACTCCTGCACAATGTCAGGCTACTTTGCCGACTTCGCGGCCCTGGCACAGGAAGCGGGCAAACTCTCCCCGCATTGCTCCGGCGTCTACTTCGTGCCGAACCCGGTCAACCCCGACCTGCTTGCGCGTGTGTGCAATAAAGTCAAGCCGATGGGCAAGGGTGACGCGACAACATCCGATCACGACGTCATCCGTCGTCACTGGCTGCTGATCGACTGTGACTCTCAGCGCGTGAGTGGGATTAGTGCGACCGATGAGGAGCGCGGGCTTGCTTTCGAGTGTGCCGACTCCATACGCGACTACTTGGACGCGCAGGGGTGGCCGCAACCTGCCCAAGCCGACAGCGGCAACGGCGCTCACCTGATGTACCGCATAGACGAACCGACCGAAGACAACGGGCTTGTGAAGGCATGCCTGGAGTCGCTGGCGCAACGGTTCAGCACGGACAGAGTTCACGTGGACACGAGCGTATTCAACCCGGCGCGAATCTGGAAGTGTTACGGCACGATTGCCCGCAAAGGCGAGAATCTGCCCGAACGACCGCATAGGTTAGCGAAGCTGTTGCACGTGCCGGAGAACCTGGGGGTTGTCACGACTGACCGACTGAATGCGCTCGCCGCGACCGTTGCAAGAGTTACAAAAGTTACACCTAAAAAAGCGGCGAAAGACGGTGACTTTGATCTTGAGTCTTGGATATCAACCCACCTGGGCGCAACTTCGTACAAACGAACGGCAGAAGGTGACGTGTGGACAATCGAGGTGTGCCCGTTCAACTCGGAGCACAACCGGGGGGAGGCGTTTGTTAAGCGCCGAACTGACGGCAAGATCGGGGCGGGCTGCCAGCACAATTCCTGTACTTGGACTTGGCGGGAATTGCGGGAGAGATTCGAGCCGGGCTGTTATGATCGAGCGCCGGCGACGCTGGCGAGCACCGAGACGGAGTTCCGAAAACCCGACTTCCCGCAAAGCGACCTGGACAACGCAGAGTACTTCGTCAAACGACACGGTCACAACGTGCGGTTCAACACCGATACCGCGCAGTGGCACGTCTGGAACGGTAGGCTGTGGGAAGTTGACCGCAAGGGCAAAGTGAAGCGGTTTGTGGCCGAATCTGTGCGGTCGATGCACGAGCTGCTTCCGGGCATTGGCGACTTCAAGCAGCGCGAGGCGCTCTTCCGGCACATCCACAAATCCGAAAATCGTTCCCGGCTTGAGGCGATTGAGAGCATAGCACAGACCTTGGAGGGCATTCCGATTCAGAGCGCCGAGCTTGACTGTGACCTCATGCTTCTGAATGTCAGGAACGGCACAATCGACTTGAGAACCGGCGAGCTAAGACCGCATCGGCGTGAAGACTTGATCTCGAAGCTCTGCCCGGTTGCGTATGACCCCAAAGCGCAGTGTCCGAGGTGGATGCAGTTCCTTGAGGAAGTCTTTCAGGGTGACGCGGAGCTGATCGGGTTTGCGAAGCGTTCAGTAGGCAACTGGCTCACGGGCGACTGCCGTGAGGAAACCGCCTGGGTGCTCTACGGCAAGGCTCAGACCGGCAAGAGCAAGCTGCTTGCAGTGATACGTGCGATACTTGGCGACTACGCGGCGGCGGCGGCGATAACCACCTTCACGGACTCAGGCGAACGGAACACATATGATCTTGCCGACCTTGCAGGCAAGCGGTTCGTGACGGCCTCAGAGGCTAGCGACCGTGAGACATTCAACGAGCCGCTGCTTAAGGCACTCACGGGCAGAGACGCAGTGAAGTGCAGACCAATCTATGGCCGCCCAATGGAGTATCTGCCGCAGTTCAAGATCGTGTTCGCCACAAACGAGCTTCCACGCATCAAGTCGCAGGGGCTGGACATGCGGCGCCGGCTGAAGGTGATACCGTTCCGCCAGCGGTTCTATGACCCGGATGAAGCCAGGGAACCCGTCAAGGATGACCGCATACTCGACAAGCTTACCGGGGAACTGCCCGGTGTACTGCGATGGGCGGTAGAAGGCTGTCTTGAGTGGCAGCGTGCGGGCTTGGGCGTGCCTACCTGCGTAAAGGCGGAGATCAACTCCGTGTTCGAGCAGCAAGACCCACTAGCCGAGTTCCTTGAGGAGTGCTGTGTTCTGGACCCCGCCGTGCTGGTAAGGATCTTCGACCTCTACCAAGCACTAGGGGCATGGAGCGAATCAAGGGGCGTTCCGGCGCCTTTCAAGAACACGCAGACTCTCAGCCGGAGCCTCACCAAGCGTGACGGAATCGACTCGATTCGCGACTGCACAGGCCAACGGGTGTTTCGGGGGATCGGTCTCTTGACGCAATTGACGCAATACGGCAATTCCTGTAAACCCTCTCATGAAGGGGATTCCTATGGGGAGGTTTGCAGAAACAGCAAGAATGCGTCAATTGCGTCAAACGACGAGGAGAACGATGCACTTGTCTACGCTTGCGGCGCGTGCAAAGCGCAGGTTGTGCTCACCGACTACAAGCCCAAAGTCTACGGCTATTCGTGCGAATCATGCGGTCACTCCGGCGTGGTTCCGCACTACGACTACCAGCTTTGGCTAGATCGCCAAAGCATTGGAACGGCAAAGGGGCAGCAGGCGTGTTACAATGAAGCGGGGAATTGAGCGGGAGGTAACACAACGGCTATGGGTTGGGAAACTAGGGCCCGTGGTGGGCGATACTACACACGGTCAAAGAAGATTGGCGGGCGGGTCGTCCGCGAATACTTGGGAACCGGCAGAGTGGCGGAACTGACAGCTCAGATGGACGCCGTTGAACGACAGGAACGCGAACAAGCTCAAGTTGCTGCAAAAGCGGAGCGTGACACCGACCGAGCTCAGGAGGCCGCCTTGATTGACTACTGCAAGGCAATAGACGCAATCGCAGACGAAGCCCTGCTTGCCGCCGGTTACCACAAGCACAATGGGCAATGGAGACGCAAACGTGGGACGTAAGAAGACGACAACCGACCTGGAGAGTTGTAAAGCTCACCAGTTAGTGAAACTGGCGAACAGGGGTAGCTCAGAGGCGCTGGAGGTCCTGCGAAAGCGGTACGAGGATAGGCCTGAACTACCTCGGATACATGGTGACCTGGCATGGTCAGCGCGTGAATCCCGCATGAAACAGTTCTTGGGAGATAAGGCACAGGGGAGCATTCTTTCAATCCGGGAGAAGATGCAGGACATGATAAACCGAGTAGCGGGGGACAGCCCAACCCAGCTTGAGAGACTCCTAGCGGAAAGGGTGGCCATGTGCTGGCTTGACGTGCAGGACCACGAACACCGATACTCAAGCCTCGGCACCGATACCTTTGCGAAGTATGAGTGGTGCTCACGAATGCTTGACCGGGCGCACAATCGCTATCTGTCGGCTATCAAGGTCCTCGCACAAGTGCGAAGACTCAGCGTACCGCTGATACAGCTCAACGTAGCCGACAAGCAGATCAACATGCTCTCCGGTACGGATATGGGCAAAGAAGGAATTGACGTCGAAGGTGCGAGCGGGGATGGCGCATAGATAGAACTCCAAGGCGGGCCGAATGCTTCCCTCAAAAAAATCTCTCCCAGAGTAGTTGACACATCATCAACTATATGCTATATTGAGGATGCAGGCGGGCAACGGTCGGAGGAGATGCCCGCTGTTTGGAACGGAGGAACGCCATGACTGTCACACTATCAGAAGCGGCAGTAGCGAAGCATGTCAGCCGCAACGCTGTCTGGAAGGCGATAAGACGCGGCGAACTCACAGCTCGCAAGTCATCGGGCGGAGTCTGGCTCATCGAAGAGGATGAGAAGTGGCACAACTACCTGCCCCGCAACTACACAGGCAAGCGCGGCGATTCGGATTCCAGCAGGGAGGAGAAGTGAGCTATGGCACTACTTGATCTTGTAAGCAACACTGGCACCAGATTGGCGGAGACAACAGCACAGCAGAAAGCGCTCGCATACGTTCGAGTCTCTCATGAAGACTCGGCTGACAGAGGAGCCAGTCTTGAGACGCAACGGCGTGATATTGAGCGCTTTGCCGCACGCGAGGGCATTGAAATCGTCGAATGGTTCGAGGACGCGGGCAAATCAGCGTTCAAGGACTCAGCAAAGCGCCCCGAGTTCCAGCGGATAGTCAGGCACGCCAAGGAGTGCTCCTCCGTCTCAATCATACTCGTATGGAAATCCGACCGGTTCAGCCGTGACCGGTATCTGGCCAGCGCGGTAAAAGGTGAACTCCAGAAAGCGGGAGTGCGGGTACTGTCCGTCACCGAGCCATACGATTCGAGAACCACTTCGGGTATCGTGATGGAGTCTGTAACCGACGCAATCAACCAGGTTCGGTCTATGGAGATTGGCATGGTAACGCATCGGAGCCTTCTGGTGAACTGCGAGATGCGCGATTCGGCAACAGGCTTGGCCTACAAGAACGGCGGAATGGCGCAGTTCGGGTTCCGCAACAAGCGCGTCTATGCGGACGTTGATCGCAAGTATCAGCGCATCAGTCATTGCGTCTGGGAACTCGACGATGAGAGTGTCGCGGGCAAGCCGATCTACGAGTGGGCTCGCACGGTTCTGCTTGACTGGCGGCTTGCAGAGAAGGCCGGGCCGGACGTTATTGCCAAGCGACTGACGCAGGCCGGCGTGCCCACCCCGCGCGGTCGGAAAGCTTGGTCGGACAGCAGCGTCAACTATCTTCTGATGCCGGATAAGCTGCTTCAGTACGCTGGCATTGGGATATGGAACAGGCGAGACTTTCGCACTGGCGGCAAGTCGTGGAAGGACAAAGAGGACTGGAAGGTCGTGGAGAATGCCCATTCGGCGATCATCACAATGGAGCAGGCGGAAGCGATACACGCCATCCGCGAGCAGCGCACCTGCCGGCCCGGCAAGCGCGGGAAGAAGCCCTCACCATTCGTTCTGTCGGGTGGCCTGTTGGTCTGCTCGCATTGCGGTGCGAACTACGCCGGCAGAAACAAGCACTCCGTTGACTACTACGTATGCGGTGCCCAAATCTACCGAGATGGCGCGGACTGCGATGCTCCCTGGTACATCAGACGAGAAGATGCTGAGAACGCCGCCTTTGACTGCATCGAGAAGGTGTTGTCATCCAGCTCGAAGCATACCGTGCGAGCAGTGAATGCCTACAACAAATGGGTGGATTCCCAGCTTTCCCTCTACGGTTCGACAGAGAACGCCAGGCGCACTGAGATCGAGCGTTTGCAGTCGGAGGTGGAGAACCTGACTCAGTCTCTTGCCGCAGGTATAGACCCCAGCACGATTAGTGCGGCCATCAATGAGCGCGCGCAGCACATCCAGAGACTCGAATCGCTTGGCGACGTAGAACTGCCTCGGAAGATCACGGGAAAGGAACTGGATGCTCAAGCAGCAGAAGTGCGACAGATCGCGGAGAACTGCGCGCCTGATCAGAAGAGGCTGATTCTCAGGAAGTACATCGCGGCGATGGAGGCGATAGCGGAAGAGCGGACCATCAGAGTGATGATCCGCCCTTTACCCGCACTTTGTGGTCATTGGCTGGTAGCCCCGAAGGGATTCGAACCCTCGATCTCATGGCTGAGAACCATGCATCCTGGACCACTAGACGACGGGGCCACGCGTTGGGATGCGCCTTGTTTTCCATAGGCACGAGACAGATTATAGCAGAAGGCTCCCATCGCTGTCAACGTATTCGCGCCGGTCGAGGGGCGGGGACCGTGGTGGGACTCGATCTTGTGTGGATTCCGCCGCTTGTTGCCGCCGGCGGGTATACTCACCATGAGCCATTCAGGTGTGGATGCTTAAGGCATCCGGTCAGCAATAGCGGATAAGGAGTTCCGAAGATGAAAACTGTTCTTGGCGCTTTGTTCGCGCTTACAATACTGATTTCACTGCCTGTCGGGTCGTACGCGGCCAATGGGTGCTGCCCTGCCGTGACACCGCCCGTCGTCACTTGCCCGTCCTGCCCATCTGCCGCTTGTCCATCCTGCCCACGCGGCGGTTATGACAGGGCGCCTGTGCCCGCCCAGATTGCAGGACCTTGCGGGGCTGGACCAGCGTGCGGGTTTGTGGACCCGTGGGTGGGGTGCGGCGCGTTCTGCACTTCCGGACAACTCGCGGCGGGCTGGCCCTACGGCTGGAATAGCCAATACTGGCTCAGGCCGGACAGCAACTTCTAAGTAGCAACCGCCCAACCAACGGCTGTAATGACTATCCCTCCAGGTATTCTTACCTGGAGGGAATCACTATAATTTAGTTGACAAATCGCTGATTCCGGCTATCATTATAGTATACTCTCATTCGGTGCAGCGACAGAGGAGGCTTGGATGCCGGTCCGTGACGAAGAATCCAACGAAAACGTGATAGTGGTTATCGCCCAGGTTCTTGCGCTGCTGATCGCCTATGCCGTCCCAGTCGGATTGCTCCTGCTGATATTCCCCGATCACACCCGGAAGATCATTCTGATTGCGGTTTACGCCCTTTTCGCGATCTCGGCGCTCTTCGCGGGCGTAGGCTGGTCCGACCCGAACTATTCTTCCGAAGCCAAGTTCTACACCAGGTGGATAATAGTGCTCACAGTCATTGCGATGGCCGCGAGCAAGTGGTACGCGGGCCCTCCCGAACAGGAAGTGATGGATTGGGCGGTGGATGTGCTCATGAGAGCCGCCATCCTCGTGCTGCCGTTCTTCATAGGACGGTTCATAGGCAACCAGGTCACGAAGGCAAGCCAGCCCCGAGCGAAGTGATACAAGCTGACCCAACCAGTGCGATCATGCGCCGTTGGGAGGCAGGATCTTAATCAGGACAGGGCTGAACGGCGGGATTTCGAGTTCCAGCACCAGCTTGCCGCCGATGATCGAAGAGGGCGCTCCCTCCACCATCACCTCGTCAAAGAACCCCAGCTCGCCCAGCCTGATTTCCACCTTTCGGAATATCGGCTTTTCCGTAAGGTTGAATGCATTGACAACCGCCGTGCACGATTCGCCCAGCGCGTGGATGTGCGTCAGCTCGTCAAGCCCGAAAAACGTGCCTCGAACATACAGTTCCCATAGCTGCCTGTACTGCGCGACGGCGGCCTTGTAGGCCGCGAAACGGCCCTCGTTGCACTTTACGCCGCCTATCCCGAGGCGCCTGATGGTGGACGCATACCACCAGAACGCCAGGCAGTTGTCGTTGTCGTTTTCCATGCTGATGTTGAGATGCAGCGGGATTTCGTAGGCCAGGTTGTAGTAGAAGAGGCTCAGCGCCTTGCCCGACAGCAGGTCTTCCAGGGAGTTGCTGGCAAAGTCGAAACCCCATATCTCGTCGAACGAGGCGCCGGTTTCATACAGGTAGTAGATCGGCAGGTATCTTATCCCCCAGGACCACACCGGATCGTGGGCCGATACGTTCAGGCTCGGGAACTTGTCGCGCAGTCCCCGGATCAGGTCAGCCACCGCTCTCGCGTGCATATTCGGAGTGGTGGGGACAGCATGCCCATGATTTGGGTCGGCGCACGGCCCACGCCAGTCGAACTCATCGAACGACACAAAGCTTACCCCGGCGTCGACCAGCTTCCCCAGACGTCCCATCTTTATCTGTTGATAGCGCGGGTTACAGTAGCACGGTTCGTGGAACGGCTTGTCGTGGTATGGCGCGTAGTAGCCGACGCTGCCGTCCGGCCGCCTGCGATAGAGTCCGCGGTAGTCGTCGCAATAGCTCCTGCCCAGGGCTTTGAGGCCGACAAGAAGCCCGTAATCTTCGCGCAGCCTGCCGAACAGTTCCGCGGGATCTCCCAGGCGGTCCGAGTCCCAGATCGAACTCCCTTCGCACGTCTCCCATCCCGGTCCCAGGAAGATCGCCTCGCAGCCGATTTCCCGCCCGCGTTGGGCCTCGGCTTCTATGGCCTCAATATTGTATCTGGCCGCCAAGGTCTCCTGGTCGGTGTCGTGCCTGCCTATCTCGTATTCGGAGTCCCACGCAAACATCGGCGAGTAGTTCTCGGGCAAGGAGTGCCCCATGTCGCTCATGAACTCGCGGAAGATATAAGCTCCCGTTCGCCACAATCCCTCGTAAAAGTGGTACCTTGTGATGCCGAATCCCGCCTCCGAGCCCGGATTCAGGTTCCTGACCTCGACCGGTTCGTTATAGAGTGACGGCGATGCGCCCCCGAAGCTCAGGTATCTTTCCCCGTCGACCCTCTCTGTGTCGAGCATCGAATACTCGATGGAGTCGCGGTTGTATTTGGTGATGAGCAGGCCGTTTTCGCCATCGGTCCAGGCCCAGCCTTCGGAGCGGGACCGGCCCTTATCGACTACCTCCTGCACCAGCCGGGCGGGGTTATGGAACTCGGCGGTCTGGTATCTTCCCAGGTAGAGGTCGTGGAGCATGTAGTCGTGCTTCGTCCCGTCAGGCTGGAGTCTGAACGGCAGGGCGACCAATCGGTAGTCCTCGATATCGATGCCGGGGCCGCCGTAACGCTTTGGCAGCTCAAGTCTCTTGCGAAAACCGAACCTGTAGCCTCTGAGCACGATGCCGCTCTTGCCGGCGTTGCGAAGGATAATGCGCTCCTCCATGAACTCGCCGTCCTCGGGAACGTAGATACGATGCCGCACATTTATCTGCAGTGGTCCACCCGGCTCGCCGAGGCAGCCATCGATGGTGACTATTCGTCCCCCTCTGTCCGGGACCTCCTCCTCGATACGGGGCTCGTATAACCCTTCGAGTCGAACGATATTGTCGGCATATTCCGCGAACACCGAGTATCTGTAGTCGCTGTCCGCGAAGGCCACTCCGGAATATGAGTCGACGAGCGAGACCCGCCCCACGCGTTCCTCCAATTCGATCTCAAGGCTGTATCTCGGAGTGCGATAACTGTGCAAGCTCATGCTATGAAACCTTTCTGGCCCTATCCCGGCTCCAGCCACGAACGATGCGGGGTCAGCGTCGAGAACACATAGCCGGCGAGCGTCAGATCGCGGATCGTGTCTCCCCTCGGGTTCACCGACCCCAGATACCAGGCCTGAAGTGGCGTCAGGCAGCCGGTATAGAGCTTGGCCAGCGTCCCAACATCCATTTCCAAAGCAGACTCCGGTTCAAACTTGCACAGCGATGCCCGGCCGCCGGCGACCTCCAGGCCAAACTGGAAGCCCTGCTCAAAGACCGGGTCGCTTATCGAAAGCGATAGCCGGCCATCGACGTGCGCCTCCCCCCTTAGCGACAGCATCGCCTGGGGCGGGTCGATCACCCGGAACATGTGCGAAGGCGTGATCGTGATCTTCACCGACCACGGGTCCTCCAACTCGTGGATGAATGTATCGTCGGCGGGAGCGCCGAACGAGATTGCCGCCCCGGGGAACAGTCCGGCAAGCCCCGCCAGCAGGTCACGCCTGTCTTGGGGCTCGTCGAAGACCAGTTCCCTCACTTCCACCTTCCGCTGCTCGCCTTCCGACGGGGTCCTCGCATAATACATCGCGTAACCATCGATCGAGCCGTCCCTTTCGTGGACAAGGCACGCCGCGCCGGACTCGGACCCAGGCCGCAGCCATTCGGACCCATTTATGACGTCCAGCCACCACTCGCTGGTGCGCTGGGTCAGGCAATTATAGTTATGGGCGAACTCGTCATAGACAACCATTATCCCGTCCAGATCGTCGATTGTCGACGGTCTGGTCTTGCTCGCATCGCCCAGTTGCTCGAAGACGTCCGCATCCGCCTTATACGAGCGCATCTCCGAGCCCAGTTCCCAACCGAACTTCCGATAGTACTTATAGGAAAACGGCCAGAGCGACGAGGTATACATTCGTTCGGCGCGAAGCAGCCCCACCGACTCAGCCATCATCACTCCCGCGCATCGCTGCTTGCGATATTCGGGGATCGTCCCAACCGCTCCCACGGCCGAGTGCGATACGACGCCGTCTCCCACGTAAATGGGCCCCGGCGTGCAGACCATGGACGAGACAAGCTGTCCATCCGCCTCGACCACAAGTATGAACCGCTCGCCGAACATGTTGGCGATGGTGTTAAACGACCTCTGCCAGTGTTCGATCGACAGGTGTGGAAAGGCAATGGCCGCGATCTCCGCCGCCTTTTCGACCTCACCCGGTGTCGGGTTTCTGACTATCAAGTCCGCCATATATATGGCCCTCCAGGCCACTGATATTATAGCACTTTGGCTGGTCCGCTCGTATGCTATCCCCGTTTACTCCAGACCTTACACGCAGTACGTGCAAGAAGCCCGGCGGATCTCTCCAACCGGGCCTGTCGCACTTATCATTCTGAGCGAAGCTACACGAAGCCTCCAAGTATGTCATTCCGAACGAATGTGAGGAATCTGCTTTTTCCCTTCCCCTTTCGTGCTCTCCCTTGTTTCTGCCTTTCGTGATTAATCCCTTCCCCTTCGCGGACCCCTACACCACCCCCGCGGGCGCAACCTCCGCAACCAGCTTGGGTACGTCGCTTATCACACGAGCCACCGGAATGCCGAGGGCCTCCAGCTTCTTGATCTTGGATGCGGCCGTGTCGTCCTCGCCGCCCACGAGTGCCCCGGCGTGACCCATGCGCTTGCCCGGAGGAGCGGTAAGCCCCGCGATGAACGCGACCATGCGCTTTGTCATGTGCCCGAGAAGGTAATTCGCGGCGATTATCTCATCCTGCCCGCCGATCTCGCCGACCATCACGATTGTGTCGGTCTCCGGGTCATCCTCGAACATCGGCAGCAGGTCCAGGTATCTCGATCCGATCACAGGGTCGCCGCCTATGCCCACGCAGGTCGTCTGCCCGAGCCCCGCGTCGGTCAGCGCCGCCACGATCTCATAAGTCAGAGTCCCGCTGCGCGACATCACACCAACCCGGCCCGGCGCAAATATCTGACCCGGCATTATCCCGACCTTGCAGACCCCGGCGGTGGTTATTCCAGGGCAATTGGGCCCAACCAGGCGAATGCCATTCTTTTGCATCGCCTCGTGGGCTTCCAGCACGTCCAGAGTGGGAATTCCCTCCGTGATGCACACGACCAGCTTTAGTTCGGACCCGGCGGCCTCCAACATCGCCTGTTTGGCGAACCTGGCCGGCACGAAGATCACCGATGTGTTCGCCCCGGTCTTGCTGACCGCCTCATTCACCGACCCAAACACCGGCAGCCCATCGACGGTCTCGCCGCCCTTTCCGGGGGTAACGCCGCCGACCACCGTCGTGCCGTATTCGCGCATTTTCTGGGTATGGAAAGACCCGTCCCGTCCCGTTATGCCCTGCACGATGACTCGAGTGTTCCTGTCGATGAGAATGCTCATGCTTTTCTACTCACTTCCACTGCCTTTTTAGCGCCTTCTTCCAGCGTATCGGCCAGAATCATCCCGTTGCCGGCGATCATCGCCTGGCCTTCCTTTTCGTTCGTGCCGACAAGCCGGATCACGATCGGCACGGGCATTCCAAACTGTTCCCTGGCGGCGAGCAAGCCCCTGGCCACGTCATCACACCGCGTGATGCCGCCGAAGATGTTGATGAATATGACCTTGACCCGCTTGTCGCTCAGGATCAGCTTCATGCCCGCAATCGCCTTCGCCGGGTCCGAACTCCCACCTGCGTCCAGGAAGTTCGCGGGCGAACCGTCGAAGTATTTGATGGTATCCATCGTGGCCATCGCAAGACCGGCCCCATTCACCATGCATCCGATCTCTCCATCGAGCCTGACGAAAGTCAGATGGTTCTCCTTGGCCGCCGCTTCATCGGGGTCTTCGGAATCCAGGTCGTGCAGAGCCACATTCTCCGGATGCCTGAACAGCGCGTTATCGTCAAGAAGGACCTTGGCATCCAGCGCCTGCAGCTTGCCCGATTCATCTATCACCAGGGGGTTGATCTCGATAAGCGAACAATCCAACGCGAGGAACATGCCGGCCATCGCGACCATGATCTTCGCCGCGTCATCCGCCTGCTCAGCGCCAGGCAGCAGCTTGCGGGCGAAATCGATGCAGTCGCTCTCCTCAAGCGCCCTGAGCTGCTCTATCGTCAACTCCAGCCTCAGAATCTTCTCCGGCGACTGCTTGGCGGTCTCTTCGATTTCCACCCCGCCTTCGGCGCACCCGATGAACGTCACCTTGGAAATGCCGCGATCTATGAGCAAGCCGAGATACGCCTCCGTGCGAATCTTCACCGCCGGAGCCACCAGCAGCTTCCTGACGGGATAGTCCTTGATCGTAAGCCCAAGGATCGCGCGGGCCGTCTCGCTCACATCGTCCAATGACGACACGACCTTGACTCCTCCCGCTTTCCCCCGGCCTCCCGTGAGGACCTGGGCCTTCAGCACGACCGGAAGCCCTATCTCCCTGGCCGACATGACGGCGTCCTCGGGCGTCGAAACCATCGTGCCCAATGTCGTGGCGATTCCGAACTTATCGAAAAGCTGTTTCGCTTGATATTCGTGGATCTTCATGTTTTCCTTCTTTCAGCACCCTACTCCAAAAACAGCGACGCCAGGAACTGGCGGTTCATCCTGGCGATGTTGACCATCTTGATTTCCTTGGGACACTCAAGCTCGCACTCACCTTCGTTGGTGCAGCACCCGAAGCCGGCCTTGTCCATCGCCCTGACCATGCTCAGCGCGCGCCGCCCCCATTCCGCCTGCCCCTGAGGCAGCAGCGAGAGATGCGCGAGCTTGGCCGATACAAACAGCATCGCCGAAGCGTTCTTGCACGCCGCCACGCACGCGCCGCAGCCAATACACGCCGCAGCGTCCATCGACTTGTCCGAGTCGTCTTTCGGGACCGGCAAAGCACTCGCGTCCGGCGCGCTGCCTGTACCTACCGAGACGTAGCCACCGTTTTGGATGATCTTGTCGAATGCCGAACGGTCGATCACCAAATCCTTGATTATCGGGAAAGCCTTCGCCCGGAACGGCTCGACGACCACCACATCGCCATCCTTGAACTCGCGCATGTGAAGCTGGCAGACCGTTGTCCCGTGTTTGCTGCCGTGCGCCCGGCCGTTGATCATTATGCAGCACGTCCCGCAGATGCCCTCCCTGCAGTCGTTGTCGAATGCAATAGGCTCCTGTCCCTGCCGGATCAGGTCCTCGTTGATGATATCCAGCACCTCCACAAACGACATGTCCACAACCACGTCCGTCGCCTGGTAGACCTGGAATCCGCCCTTGGCCTTGCTGTTCTTCTGTCGCCACACCTTAAGCGTCAGGTTCATCACTTGTAGCTCCTCTGCGCGAGCTTGATGCTTTCAAACTCCAGCGGCTCCTTGTGCAGGACAGGCTCATTTCCGACTCCCTTGAACTCCCAAGCAGCCACGTAGCGGTAATTCTCATCATCCCTGAGGGCCTCACCTTCCGGTGTCTGGCTTTCGACTCTGAAATGCCCGCCGCACGATTCCCTGCGTTCGAGCGTATCCAGCACCAGCAGTTCCGCGAACTCCAGGAAGTCGGCCACCCGGCCCGCGCGCTCCAGGTTCTGGTTTAGCTCGCCCGGCGTGCCCGGCACGGTCACGTTGTGCCAGAATTCGTCCCTGATTTCCGGGATTCGCTTGAGCGCCTCCTTGAGCCCGGCTTCCTCGCGCCACATCCCGCAGTCGCTCCACATCAGCAGACCGAGTTCGCGGTGGATCTCCGTGACGGTGCGCTTGCCCTTGATGGCCAGGATCTTCTCATATCTGTCCCGTGCGGACTGCTCGGCATCCTCAAACGCGGCATGTGTCGTGTCGATTCCGTCGGGCTGGAACTGCGCAAGATAGCCGCCGATGGTATAAGGGATAATGAAGTAACCATCCGCCAGGCCCTGCATCAGCGCGCTCGCGCCGAGCCGGTTCGCGCCGTGGTCCGAGAAGTTGGCCTCTCCCAGCACGAAAAGCCCCGGGATGTTGCTCATCAAATTATAGTCGACCCAGAGCCCGCCCATCGTATAGTGCGGAGCCGGGTAGATGCGCATCGGGTTCTCGTAAGGGTTCTCGCCCGTGATCCTTTCGTACATATCACACAGATTGCCATACCTGTCCCGGATGACATCCACGCCCTCGCGTTCGATGGAATCGCGCAGGTCGAGATACACCGCCACCCCCGTCTCTCCGACGCCCCGGCCCGCGTCGCACTGCTCCTTGGCGTTTCTGGAAGCCACATCCCTGGGCACCAGGTTTCCGAACGCCGGGTATCTCTCTTCCAGATAATAATACCGGTCCGCTTCGGGTATGCTCGACGGGTTGCGCTTATCGCCGGGGTTCCGAGGTATCCACACCCGGCCGTCGTTGCGCAGGCTCTCGCTCATCAGTGTCAGCTTGCTCTGGTGATCGCCGGAGACGGGTATGCACGTCGGGTGTATTTGCGTGTAGCACGGATTGGCGAACAGCGCCCCCTTCTTATATGCTTGCCACACCGCCGATACGCTGCAAGTAGCGGCATTCGTGGACAGGTAGAACACATTGGCATACCCGCCGGATGCGATAATAACGGCATCCGCGACGTAACTTTCCAGGTTGCCGGTGATCAGATCCCGGACCACGATCCCTCTGGCCTTGCCGTCGATCACCACCAGGTCCAGCATCTCGCGCCTGGGAAAGATCTTGACCATCCCTGCGTGGACCTGCCTCATCATCGCGCTGTAGGCCCCGAGCAGGAGCTGCTGCCCGGTCTGCCCGCGAGCGTAGAACGTTCGCGACACCTGAGCTCCGCCGAACGACCGCGTGACCAGCATCCCGCCGTAATCGCGCGCGAATGGCACTCCCTGCGCCACGCACTGATCGATGATGCTGTCGCTGACTTGCGCGAGGCGATAGACGTTGGCCTCTCGCGAGCGGTAGTCCCCGCCCTTGATCGTATCGTAGAAAAGCCGATAAACGCTGTCGCCGTCGTTGGCGTAGTTCTTGGCCGCGTTGATCCCGCCCTGCGCGGCGATGCTGTGGGCTCGCCGGGGGGTGTCCTGGATGCAGAACGTCAGCACGTTGTAGCCGAGTTCCGCGAGCGACGCCGAAGCCGACGCCCCCGCAAGGCCCGTGCCGACGCAGATGATGGTGTATTTGCGCTTGTTGGCCGGATTGACCAGCTTCAGCTCATTTCGGTGGTTGTCCCACTTCTGTTCCAGGGGACCGCTGGGTATGTGTGCGTTAAGGTCCATCAGCGCAACAATCCTTTGCTTGTGAGTAACCAGATATACAATGGAATCGAGGCGAAGCAGCCCGCCAGTATCACGGTCGCGGCTTGGCCGACAAACGATATCAGGCCGATATACTTGGGATGCCTTATCCCCAGGCTCTGGACCGTGGAACTCGCGCCGTGGAAAAGGTGGAAGCCCAGCGCCAATACTCCAAATATGTAAGTTATCGCTCCGTAGGAGTCGCTGAGCGCAAATAGCACCCGGTCATACTCTTCCATACCGGCAGCGGCGTTGGTTATCGTCAACACGTGCATGGTCATAAAGGCCAGCACCACAAGTCCGCTGTAGATCATAGTCGAAGACGCCACGTTGCTTGCCCCGGCCGTCTTTCTCATCGAATACGCGACCGGGCGGCTCCGCCAGTTGCCGATCGTGAGTATGACCGCAAACACCACATGCACTCCGAAAACGCCCAAGAGCCCGATTTCGAAGACAAGCAGGAACGGGATCGAGTGCAGGAAGCGCCCGTAGGCATTGAACGAATCAGGCCCGAGATACAAGACCAGATTGCCACCCAGATGAACGGCCAGGAAACCGATGGCTCCCAGGCCGGTGAGCGCCATTATGAACTTCTTGCCAATAGATGAGCTGACAAGCGTGCAAAGGAACTGCCACACATCATCCTCCTTTTATTGATACATTGGATGCCGAGCCCTCATACCTTGTCATCCCGAGCTGTAACTCGAATCACTGCACTACTGTTGCACTCATTGGTAGCAGTATTTCGAGTTAGTCGAGGGATCTGCTTTTCGCTGACAACCTAATGCCGTAATCGGAAAAGCAGATTCCTCACATTCGTTCGGAATGACACCTGCGGAGGCTTGAGGCGTTTCGGGATTTCCGCTCCGTTGCACTCCGCTCAAATCCCGAAACACAAACGGCTACCGTCTCCCCCCAGCCTTCTTCGCGACCGGCTTGACGGGGCTAAAACTATAGTCCCGTATCTGCTCCCGCCGTTTCTTCGGCAGGCTTGCCATGAACTCCTCCGCCGTCGCGTGGCCCAGTTTGAGGGCCTTCAAATTCATCGGGACCAAGTCCGGGCGCAGGGTCGACTTGATGGCCGATTCCAGCGCCCCCAACGTGACGACCTTCGTAAAGCCGCAGAGCACTCCGAGTGAGATCGTGTTTGTGACCACCCTGTCGCCACACTTCTCCACAGCCATTCGGGTCATCGGCGCCTCGACCGCCCGGCTGGTCGGGACCACACTCACATTGGTGGAGTCGACAATCAGCACCCCGTCTTCCTTGAGATCGTGATAGTAAGCATCGCACGCTTTCTGGCTCAGGCATACGAGGATATCGAACGTTTCGCAGTGCAGATCGTCCACCACTTCCGGGCTGACGACAACCTCGGACCGGCTGGCGCCTCCTCTGGCTTCCGGGCCATAAGAATTGCTCTGCACGGCGTCCAGGCCATCGTATATAGCCACCGCTTCAGCCAGCAGGCGGCCCGCTAACAGCAGCCCCTGGCCGCCGGTCCCGCTCAAGCGAATCACCACCTTCGGCGCGATATGTATCTCAGAAACAGCTTGTCTCATTGCTGTCGCATTCCTTCTCGCTTATTGAGCTCCTCATAGAGTTCGCAGAGCTCAGGGCGGATCGTGTCCTGGTGCAGAACGCCCAGTATGTATTTCCCCTCGGCCTCGGCTTTCTCCAGATCGGCCTGCGGGCTGATCATTACGGAATTATCCCGCATCTGCTTGATCATCGCAATATGATCGCCCAGCTTGTTCATCCGCCCGTAGGACGTGTGACAGTTGGAGATGATCTCGATAACCGAGAACCCCTTGTGCTCGAGGCCCATGCGGATCATCTTCTCGGCGTGCCTCACGTGGTAGACCGTAGACCTGGCAACGAACGTGGCGCCCGCGGCCTTGGCAAGCCCACACGTGTCGAACGGCTGCTCCAGGCTCCCGTAAACCGCCGTGGTAGCCTTCATGTGAATAGGGGTAGTGGGCGAGACCTGCCCGCCGGTCATGCCATAGATGTAGTTGTTGATCACCACCGCGGTCAGATCGATGTTGCGCCGCGCGGAGTGGATATAATGATTGCCGCCGATCGCGAGCGCATCGCCGTCGCCCATGAACACCATCACCTTGAGATGCGGTTTCGCCAGCTTGATGCCGGTCGCGAACGTCAAGGCTCGACCGTGAGTCGTGTGCAGCGTGTTGCAGTCCACGTAGACCGGAATCCGCCCCGCACACCCGATGCCCGAAACCATCACGACGTCGTCCTTATTGTAGCCGAGACTTTCCAGCGCCAGTATGGTGCTGCCCAGGACTATACCGTTTCCGCAGCCCGGACACCAGACATGCGGGAACTTCTTCTTGGCTCTCAGCCAATGATGGACGTCGAGGTTCTCTCTTGGAAGTGTCTGATCTGGCACGAGTTTATTCTCCTGTCTACTTGTGTTTCGCGCTAGTCTCCATTACCTTGTCCGCGATCTGTTCGGGGGTAATGAACGCAGGCTCGAGCACGTTAAGCCCCTGTACCTTGCCGCCGTCCCTGCAGGCAAGGCGCTCGACCTCTTTTCTGATCTGGCCGACGTTCATCTCGGGCACGAGGACGCCCTTGACTCGCTCCAGCATGTCTTCCACCGGAAGTTTCGGGAACGGCCACAGGATTTGCGGCCTCATCATACCCGCCTTGATGCCCGCAAGCCTCAGCAGCTTCACCGCCTGCCTGGCGGAACGCCCCACCGACCCGAAGGCGAATATGCAATAGTCCGCATCCTCCATGTAGAACTCCTCCACCATCGTCAGGTCGCGGGTGTTGTGGATTGCTTTGTTCTTGAACTTGGTAAGAAGCTGTAAGATCTCATCGTTGCGCTCGGTGGGAAAACCGCTGACGTCGTGAGTGAGGCCGGTGATGTGGAACCTGTATCCCTCGCCGAAGTTGGCCATCGGCGCAACGCCGGTGATGGTGTCGGCATAGTGTTGATACCACTCCGGCGGCACTTCCGGCTTTGTGCGGTCGACAATCTCGATCTCATCAGGCTCCGGCAGCACGACCTTTTCCCTCATATGGCCCACGATCTCGTCCGACAGGATGATCGCCGGTATCCGGTATTTCTCGGACAGGTTGAACGCCTTGACCGTCAGCGTGAAGCACTCCATTACCGAACCGGGGGCGAGGGCGATCGAGGGATAATCTCCGTGCGAACCGTATTTTGCCTGCATTACGTCGGCCTGGGAGGTCTTGGTCGGAAGCCCCGTGCTGGGCCCCCCGCGCATCACATCCACTATCACGCACGGCACCTCGGCCATTGCCGCGAAGCCGATATGTTCCTGCATCAACGAGAATCCAGGCCCGCTCGTCGCCGTGATAGACTTCACCCCCGCGATCGAGGCCCCGATCACCGCCCCCAGGCTGGCTATCTCGTCTTCCATTTGTATATACTTGCCGCCCACGCGGGGCAGCTCGGCCGCCATGACTTCGGCGACTTCCGTCGAGGGGGTTATCGGGTAGCCTGCAAAGAACCTGGCTCCGGCCGCCAGCGCGCCGTAAGCGACGGCTTCGTTACCGGATAACAGCAACGCAACACCGGCCTTTACTTTCATTTCTCCCGCTCCTGAGCGCCTTCTTCGATCACTGTGATGGCGAAATCGGGGCAATGGAGCACGCATTGCGTGCATCCTATGCATTTGTCCTGGTGCGTCGGCTGCGGAGTCCCGAGTTTGTCTTTGGTAAACACACCCTTCGGGCAGAATTCCACGCATATTCCGCATTGCTTGCACCAGGCATCGTAAACAGTAACGCGAAACTTCTTTGGCGCGTGCTTGGGCGGCTGCTCATCTTTGGATTGCGTGCTGTCCACATCGACCTGGGGGCCATCAGCGGCATCAGTCTCTACTGTCATATTACGAGGCTCCGTTCAAGTAGCTCACCGGGTTCGGCCTGCCCCGCGTACAGAGTCCAGCAGGCCCAACCGCAACATTACCTATTGGATTATCCTCCCCGGCGTATGATTGTGTCAAGAGATAGTGCGCAACATCACAATCTTTTTTGAGTGATCTGACTTGACAGAATGCCGCTGGATGGAGCATGATGAGCGTATGGCCTTAAGCTGTTGAATGGCCTTCCAAGCGCCACGAGCCCACAAAGGAGATTAACAATGATATCCAAGGACTCTAAACTAGGCCTTCTTCGCTCGTTTGTGCTGCACGAAGTGCAAGACGTCCCCGAGCCCAATCTGCTTCGCGGCGTGTTCCCCTACTCGGAAATCCCGAGGATGGTATTCGACGGTCAAAGCGTGCCGATGGAACCCGCCCCTGACTTCTTCATCACGGACACCACCTTCCGCGATGGGCAGCAGGCCAGGCCGCCCTACACGGTCGATCAAGTGGTCCGGATTTACGATATGCTTAGCAGGCTCGGAGGCCCCAACGGCGTGATCCGCGCCTCGGAGTTCTTCTTATACACCGACAAAGACAAGGAAGCCGTGCGCAAATGCCTCGAACTCGGCCGCGAGTATCCCCAGGTAACCGGGTGGATAAGGGCGAACAAGAGCGATCTCGCAATCGTCAAGGAAATGGGCCTAAAGGAAACCGGCGTCCTTACGTCCGCTTCCGACTATCATATCTTCCTCAAGTTTAAGAAGACTCGGTCCGAGATGATGGCTCAGTACCTGGACCTCGTTACCACCGCGCTTGAATCCGGCCTGGACGGAATCCGCTGCCACCTCGAGGATATCACGCGCGCCGACTTCTACGGGTTCATCATTCCCTTTGTCCAGAAACTGATGGCGATCGCAAAGGAATCCGGCAAAGTCGTCAAGATAAGGCTTTGCGACACCATGGGTTATGGCCTGCCTTACCCCGAAGCTGCTCTGCCCAGGAGCGTGCCCAAGATGATTCGTGCAATGTTGCACGAATGCGACGTCCCGAGCGAATGGCTTGAATGGCACGGACACAACGATTTCCACCGGGTACTCATCAACGCGACCACCGCATGGCTTTACGGCTGCGCGGCCGCCAACTGCACGCTTCTCGGGTTCGGCGAGAGAACCGGCAACCCTCCCCTGGAAGGGGCCATCATGGACTACATCGGTCTCAGGGGCGACACCAACGGCATCGACACACGGGTGATCACCGAGATCGCCGACTACTTCCGTATGGACCTTGGCATCGATATCCCGGCCGGATATCCGTTCGTCGGCTCAGGTTTCAATGTCACCAGCGCGGGCATACATGCCGACGGCCTGATGAAAAGCGAGGAAATCTACAATATATTCGACACCGAGAAGATACTCAACCGGCCTCCGCGGATCAGTGTCACCGACAAGTCGGGCATAGCCGGCATCGCGCACTGGGTCAACGCCTACCTCGGCCTGCGGCCTGAGATGGCCCTGGACAAGAGGCATCCGGGCCTGGCGGTCATTGGCGATTGGGTCAGAGAGCAGTACGATGCGGGCAGGGTGACCTCGATATCCGATGAGGAGATGCTCGTGCAGGCCCAAATGCACTTGCCCGAGTTCTTCAAGAGCGATTTCGACAGGCTGCGCGGCCACGCGCTCGACCTCTCCGAGAAGATCGCCGAGAAGCTTGTGTCGAGCCGGCGAGTGCGCACGATGGACCGCGAACAAATCGAGCCCGTCCTCGCGGACGCCATGCACGAGCGTCAATTCATCCAATTCATCTACGTCACCGACACACATGGCCGCAAGGTGACTCAGAACATCACCCAGCCCCAGTACCGGGAGGAATACGGCACTTTCGGGCTGCATGAGGATTTCTCCGACCGCGAATGGTTCAAGGGCGCCCTGGAGTCGCACGGGCCGGTCTATATCACCGACTTCTACAAGTCCCGCATCACCGGAGCATTGTGCATCACGGTCTCGGCCCCGATTCTCGATGACTCAGGCAAACCAATCGGTGTTCTGGGTATGGACCTTCGGTTCGAGGAACTCGCCCGTTCCCAGCCGCCGCTGTCCAGCCCACATATCGCCGGCAGATAGACAAGACGTTCGCTGATAGTAAGAGTTCAGAAACGATGAGTACAGTGCCCATCTACCCGTCACCCTGAACTCGTTTCAGGGTCCATCCCTTCGTAACCTGGATGCTGAAACGAGTTCAGCATGACGTGGTACTCATCAAGATTGAACTGTTACCGCTGATAAGCAACTTCCCATGCCTTATCCCTCCAGGTATCCTTACCTGGAGGGGGGCTACCACTTTCCGTTGTTCCGTTGTTTCGGGAAACCCCTTTCCCGAAACGGGCCATATTGTGATAGAATTGACGCGGCAATTTGAGGCCCGGAGACAGTTACCAGATGATTCCGCTATCCGATGAGAATAAAGGCCGCGAGGTCCCTTACGTCACTTACGTCATTATCGCCCTGAATGTGCTCGTGTTCCTGGCGGAGTTGCTGCACGTACGGGCGGTCCAGTATTGGTCGATGGTGCCGTTGTCCGTTATCCACGACGTGCGCGTGAAGCTGGCAATGGCGCCAGACGGGCATTTGCTTGTCAACCAGTATGGGCAACTGGTCGCCCAAACTCTGCCCACAATAGGCCCGCACCCGCAGTGGCTGACCATATTCACTTCCATGTTCATGCACGGCGGCTTTCTGCACATAATCGGCAACATGTGGTTCCTGTGGATATTCGGGGACAACCTCGAAAACGTGCTCGGGCACGTCAAGTATGCCGTTTTCTATATCCTGTGCGGAGTGGCGGCGGCGGTCGCGCACATACTGAGCAACCCGAACAGCCCCATCCCGACAGTCGGGGCCAGCGGCGCGATAGCCGGGGTGCTGGGGGCATATTTGCTTCTGTTCCCCGGCAACCGGGTGAGGACTCTGCTTTGGATCTACTTCTTTGTCGAAGTCATCGATGTCCCGGCGGTGTTCTTCCTGGCGCTGTGGTTCATCGGACAGATAACGGGCGTGCTTGGCAGCTACACGACCGTGGGCGGAGGGATCGCGTATTGGGCGCATATCGGCGGCTTCCTTGCGGGGATGGCGCTGGTGGTTCTGTTCGGCGGCTGGGGCGCGGCGAAGAGGCAGCGGGGCTATAGGCCGCCGCGAGGCGGCAGACTGTCTCGCTGGGAGGAGTAGTAGGAACGGCTGGGGTTGTCGGGCGCGTATTGCTCGATAGATAGGGCGGAGGAACAATGAATAGAAGACTGCTGGTTTTTGCGCTGTTATTGATCGGATTGTGCGGGGCGCTATATGTGGCGGCGCAGAGGATTCGCGTCGAGTCGAGAAACAAGGCCGTCGAGTTAGTGCTGGACTATGATGAGATTGCGCAGATGGCCGCGGCGACAGGCATGAGCCCCGTGGACGTGATGAAACGCTTCAAGGACGCCGGGGCGACGAGCGTGGCGATCACCGAGGAGACCTTCGGCGACGCGATCAAGAACGGCAACATAATCATCGGCGATGGCAACTTCGGCATACGTGATGACGCCGGTCGAATCGCCAGTGGCCTGCGCATGGACCTGCCGAACACGCGGATCACACTGGCGCCGCCGAGGCGCGGCGCTTTTCCGGGCCACCCCAGCACGCTCAGGATTTGGGGCAAGGCGCCGGTCAAGTATCTCGAGGAACTCCCGATCGGTTTGCCCGGCGACTCCGTGTCCGAGACCCAGCAGGCCGGCATGCAACCTGTCGCGCGCCTCACGAACTACCCCGGAGCCACCCCCGACGCGATAGACGCGAAGCTCAGGCAGGTCAAGTCCGACGGCATCCAGACCGTAATTTTCTCCGGCGATCAGGTGCTGGGCTACTCCGATGCCGTCAATGACACCGCTGTTTACCTCCAGAAAGCCGGACTCTATGTGGGCCGCGTGGAGTTCTCCAAGCAAAAGGGCGACCAGAAGTTGGCCGAAAAGACCACCGCCGGCACGATAGTCGTCCACAGCATTTCCGGCGACGAGATGCCCAAGCTCAGGAAGGCGGAGATAGTGGAGAGATTTCAAAAGGCCGTCAGGGAACGCGGAGCGCGCATGTGCTACGTGCGCATGTTCTCGAAGGCATCCAGCGATATCGTCGGCAACAACGCCGACTATGTGGCCTCTATCTCGAAGTCGATGGAGAATGCCGGCTACGTGATGGGCAGGGCGCAGCCGATTGGCGAGGTGAATGCCCCGCGGGCGGTGCGAGCCATCGCGGGCCTCGGAGTCGCGGCGGGCGCGCTGCTGTTGCTCATGAGCCTGTTCGATCTGTCGGCGAGCGCCATGCTGGCATGGACGATCGGATTGGTCGTTATGTGCGCCGGTCTGGCCGGAGCGGGAGAGGGCGGGCGCAAGCTGGTGGCGCTGCTTTCGGCGATAGTCTTCCCCACCCTGGCCGGGATCATCGTCGCGAAATCCACCCCCGAATCACCAACACCCTCGCAGGGCGTGATTGGGCGAACCATCGGCAGATTCATCTGTGCCGTGGCGACGGTATCGGTAGGCGGAATGCTCATCATCGGGCTCTTGAGCGAACGCGACTACATGCTGCGCGTCAACGTATTCTACGGCGTCAAGGCCGCTCATCTGCTGCCGGTGCTGCTGCTGGCGCTGGTGTATGCCGGTGGAATCGCGTGGAAGAGCGGGACGTGGGCGGAGCAGAAAGAACGGGCCGCGCGCGGGATCAGGGCTCTTTCGTCCAACCCAATACTGCTCTGGCAGGCTGTCGCGGCGATCGCGGTGCTGGCGGTGGTCGGGATAATGCTGGCGAGGACGGGTAACGACTCGGGAGTGGGCGTGAGCTCCATGGAACTCAGGTTCCGCGACATCCTAGACAAAATCCTTTACGTCAGACCGCGCACCAAGGAGTTCCTGATCGGCTACCCCGCGCTGGTTGTCGGAATCGGGATGGCGCTGCGCGGCATGAGGCAGTGGGCGGCCCCGCTGATCGTGGTCGGGTCCATCGGCCTGGTTTCGGCCCTCAACACGTTCTGCCATATCCACACGCCTATCCAGTTGAGCGTGTTCAGGGTGATAAACGGCGCGATAGTCGGCGGCCTGATAGGACTGGCCGTGCTGATGATTGTGGGCCGGAAGGCTGGAAAGTAATCCATGCCGAAGAATGTGGTTCTTTCCGGTTACTATGGATTCGGCAACACCGGGGACGAGGCGGTGCTCGCGGGAATCCTGGCGACATTTCGCGAGGTTGGCCTGGACGCCCGGGTCACGGTCCTCTCGGCTGATCCGGCGCGCACTATCGCGGAGCATCCGGGAGTGGAATCGGTCCATCGTTACAGACTTGGAGGGCTGATTAGAGTAATCCGAAGCGCCGATCTGGTGATCAGCGGGGGCGGAAGCCTGTTTCAGGACGTCACCAGCACGAGGTCGGTGTGCTACTATCTCTTCATGCTCCGGCTTGCCCAGTTCCTGAAGAGAAAGACGATGATCTACGCGCAGGGAATCGGGCCGCTCAAAGCCAAATCCACGCGCTGGGCTGTTGCCCGCGTGCTCGACAAGACAGCTCTGGTGACGGTGCGGGACCAGGAATCGAAATCGCTGCTGGAGTCGATGGGCGTCACGAGGCCGGACGCGCACGTGACCGCCGACCCCGCGCTGGTCCTCGAACCGAATCTTGTCGAAGCCGACAGGATCATCGCCGGGGCCGGCCTGGATGGCGCCGAGATGATCGGTGTCTCGCTCAGGCCCTGGCCCGGAGCCGAAGCCAGGCTGGCCGAAGCCGCGAAAGGAATCACCGCCGCCTGCGAGGAACTGGGGGTAAGAGCCGCGCTCATTCCGATGCAGGAACCGGAGGACATTCCCATCTGCGAGATGGTGGCCGGCGGAGTGCTGCTCAGAGGTTCCGGCAGGCCGGCTGTGGTAAAAGGGATCATCTCTCGCTGCGGGCTCATTGTCGGAATGCGGCTTCACGCCCTGATATTGGCCGCGGGCGAGGGCGTGGGGTTCGTGCCTCTGACTTATGACCCGAAGGTGAGTTCATTTGCCTCGGCGGCCGGCGCGGGCCATATCCTCGATCTGGCCACTGTAACATCCGATATGATGTGCGAAGCGATAATATCCGCATGGAATGAACGGGGCGAAATCGCGTCTAGCATGACTGAGAACGCGGCGAGGCTTCGGGAGTCGGCGCTTGAGAATGGCAGGCTGGCGGCAGCGCTGGTTTAAGAGTCAGACGGCCGCAG
>Ga0315287_10000579_pt1 | contig 32266 bp, 18 predicted proteins | sample YL17G11_0_MG_FD_205037 | JGI IMG/M metagenome (GOLD analysis project Ga0315287, IMG submission 205037) | Sediment microbial communities from Yellowstone Lake, YNP, Wyoming, USA - YL17G11_0 | ecosystem: Environmental > Aquatic > Freshwater > Lake > Sediment | place: USA: Wyoming | collected...
ACAGTCTTTGATTACCTTGAGCGAGAATCCCTGTCGGAGCATGAGCTTGAGGCTGTCGAGCGCCTGATGGACGGTCTCGAGGACCGGGTCCGTGACATCGAGGCCGACATCGAGGTCGGGGACATCGACGAGAAGGGCGCCGTGGCACTTATGAAAGAGGTGCTCGGGCTGCTCAGGGCACTGGAGCATCTGAGGAAGCTCAGGGAGCCCCGAAAGGTAGGAGTCGCGAAGGCCCATATCATGCGCCGCATCGACGATGAGCGTCGGTGGCTGAGCTTCGTCAACAAAATCAAATAAAGACCACGAAAACATCAACAAAGCTATAAATGGGGACACCAATGCTATGGTGATATCTTGAAGAAAAACAGGGACAGCAAGGATTACAGGGAGTACATCTCGCTTCCCCTTTACAACAGGATACTGCTGTTCAGCGAGCTGAAGGCCGGCGACAACCTGCTGTTCATCTACGATAAAAATACTGAGAAGTTCAGGCCCTTCCAGTCCTTCGTCAGGATAGGCATCGAGAACCGCGAGTTCTGCCTCCATCTCCACCAGAACCATTCCCGCGGCTACACGCTGGGCAACCTCATCGAGGAGCTGAGCGCCAAGGGCATCTACAAGAGGATACCTCTGAAACAGGACGACAAGGGACACATACAGATAGACGCGACCGCTGCCGAGGTGGAATCGGTCCTCAAAGGGCTGGACAAGAGCCGGTTCTCGGGCGCTAGGCTGCTGGGGGATTTCGGGGACCTGGTGCGCGACCCCGCCCAGCTCAAGGAGCTCCTGGAGTGGGAGGCGGGCCTGAGGAAGAAGCTCGCCACCCTCGGACCCTTGACCGTCATCGGGGCCTACGATGCCGATTCATTGGAGACGGAGATGCTCGCCGCGCTGGCGAGGAGCCACAAGAAGGTGCTCATTTCCGCCCACAGCGAGACCACATTCTACCTGCCGGAATTCTCGGCGGTGACCCGCGAGGCCGAAGGCACCCCCTCGCTCAACCTCATATCCAAGGATGTTGCGGACGAGTATGTGAAGGCCTCCATGGAGACCATCCTGCTCTCCATGCTCAAGGACAGCGCCATGTGCGGCTACGACCTGCTCAAGGAGATCTACCAGAAGTTCGGGGTGCTTCTGAGCCAGGGCACCATATACCCGCTGCTCCACCACCTCGAGGAGCGGGGACTGCTCAAGAGCGAGACTCCTCCCAACACGAGGGGAAAGATATACAGCCCGACAGACAGCGGGAAGGAGCTCATAGAGAAGCGCGTTTCAGAGTTCCTGCACATGCAGCAATACGTGGCGCATTTCCTGTCAAAATGAGACGATGGGAATTCTTATTAGCACGGGGGACGATGGGGAAACTGGGTTGGGATCCATGGCAATGGGGTTCGTTCTTATAAGCGCCGCGCCTGGGAAGGAGCGGGACGTGTACGTCGAGATACAGAAGATACGGGAAGTTGTGGAATTGCACCCCCTGTTCGGCGAATACGACCTCATCGTGAAGCTCGACGCCCCGGACTTCAACAGGCTCGGCGAGATAGTCGTCGACAAGATACGCAAGATACCCGGCGTCATCGACACCAAGACGCTCACCGGTATAAAGTTCTGAGTTGACGTCGAAAAAAATTGTTCAGAGCAGCTTGCCCCACGTGTGCTCGCAGTTGCCGGTGATGTAGCCCACGTCGTCGAGCGTTATCTTCCGCCCGCCCTCTCTGAACTCGAGCTTCTTCACCTCTACCGGGTACTCGTTGTAATAGAGGATGGAATTGAACCAGCGCAGATATTTCTGCTCGAACCGCCAGTATGCGCGGGAATAGGACTCGAGTGTCATCTCTATTTCCGCCTTCCCGTCCTTTGACCGGGCGAAGACATTGAAGACTGGCAGGCCCTCCTTCGTCCAGGTCTTACCGAACCTCTTGACCTTGAACTGGTAATCGCGGTCCTCCTTGGCGACGTAGAACTGCATGTGGTTGGAGAGCCTCACACCGTTCCCGTCCCTCCAGCTGCGCGGTGCCTCCGTCTTGCGGCCCAGGGCGAACCCTAGGTGCGGCGTCATGTAATCAATGTATGAGCCGTCCTCCATGTGGAAGACGCCCCAGTACCAGGGCAGTCCGGGTGCGTTCACCATTATCTTCTGGAAGTACGCTGTCCCGGTGATGTCCTCCTTCCCCTCGTCCGTCTCGATGGTCCCCGAGAGCTTCTGGCCGTAAATCCTGAGACCATTGTAGCCGTACTTGCCGACATACCGCGCCTTCTTGTACCTCTGCTTGTCCATGAACGAGTTCCAGGGGCTCATCCTGAACTGCATGTCGAAGCCAGGCCTTTTTATGTGGAGCCCGTACTGCTTCGGGTTGCCGCTGAAGACACAGATGTTCTTGGATTCCGGGACCAGCTCGCCCTCGTCGACGGAGCTGCGGCGGACGGCGAAGCTGTTCTCCTCCAGAACGAATGGCTCGTGCATCTTCTTGCCGTCGTAGTACCAGGCGGCGGTCATGCCGTGGAATTTTGTCTCGCCATCGGTCTTGGAGATGTCGAACTTGCGCTCCCACCAGTGGTCGTTCACCTTGATCCGCTGGCAATCCTTCGTCGACCACAGTATCATCAATTGCCGGGAGCGCTTCGGTTCCTTCGGGTCCTTTATGAAAAGGAGCCACCACCACCACCACCATGTGAAGTTCTTGATCCTCTCGGTGGTGTTGAGGTCCCACATCAGAGATTCCTTTTCAGGATGTTTTTCCATGGAAAGCGTCCCTGCCGATCCCTCTCGGGAGAGCTCACCTGATGGTTACCCGGGTCCTGCACCAGGGGCAGTCCACATAGAACGGCCTCTGCATGGGAGGCACCGCGAACGGCTTGCCGCAGGACGGGCACAGGTACCTGGGGTTCTGGGCGGGGGCCGGCGACCCGTAACCGGCGCCCGGTTGCTGGAGCGGGCTCATCTGGTTGGCGGCCATTATCTCGACCTCGTTCATCCGCCGTATGGCCTTGTTGAACATCTCGTGGGCGGTCTTGTAGTCGCCCTGCTCCATGGCGGTCTTGCCGAGCTGGAATTTCTCGTTGACCTCGTCGCGGTCGAGCTCGGGCTTCCTGCGAGTTGATTCGAAAATGGAGGAATCACAGTTGCGCATGGCCTCCGTGGCCCGGGTGTAGCGCTCGTTCGATTCCTTGGCATGGGCCTTTGCCTCCTGGGCCAGCTTCTCGGCCACCTCGTGCTCTTCCGCCTGAAGGGATTGTATCGCCTGGTCCAGCAGCTTCTCCGCATCGTGGACCATCACGCCCAGCTCCTTGACGCCGTCGACAGCCCTCCGTGCGGATTCTATCTGCTCGGAGCTCCTCTTGGAGCGCACCTCTTCGCGGGCCTTCTTGGCGAGGGCTATGCCCTTGCGTCCCTCCTCCTCGGCCTCCGTCAGCTTCCCGGCATCCACGAGCCTGCGGGCCATCTTTATGACCTCGATGGCCGGGGTCACGTCCGCACCCGCCGCGCGGGCTTCACTGATGAGCTCGTCCGCGTGGACGAAATCGTCCCGGACATTGCAGGTCGGGCAGGAATCTATCTCGTGCTCCATCATCAGAAGGTGCTGCTCGCGCACGGCCATGTCATTATCGCGCGATTTGAGCTTCTCCGCCATCGCCCTGAGCTCCGATTCGCGGGCTGCTATGTCCGCCTCGCGGCCTGTTATAGCGCCCTCCTTGCCCTTGAGAGCATCCGCCACCGAGGAAAGCTCGGCGGCCTTCGAATCGAACTTGACCTTTGATTCATCCGCTTCCCTGACCTTGACGGCCTGTGCCTCGAGCTCCGCCGCCTTCTTCTTCAGGGCCTCCGCGACTGCCGCAAGTTCCGTCTCCCTTTTCCGGATGGGTTCCTGCGCCGTTTCCATCTCGGCCCTCTGCTTGGCATACTGCTGGTCCAGCTCCACGAGCCTCTGGGCCTTCGCCAGCATTTCCTGGCGCGCACCTTCGAGCTGCGTCCGCGAGCCCTCGAGTTCCGTGGCCACGGCGTCGAGCTCCGTTTCCTTCTGCTTCTGCGCCTCCCCCTTCTCCGAAAGCAACGCACCGAGCTTCCTGAGAGCATCCTCCCTCTCGGTCAGCGCCGCATCCGTCGGGACCGCCGTCGCAGGGACCGCCGCCACTACCTCCAGTGGCGCCTTCGCCCTCTCCTTTGTCAGCTCCTCCTCGGTCGCTTTGAGCCTCTCGCCCTGGATCTTGAAGTTCTCCTCCGCCTCCGCCAGCTTCGCACCCGTTGCCTTTCCGGCCTCCTCGGCCGTGGCCGCCTTCTGCTCTGCGGCCTTCAGCTTCTCCTCGAAGAGCTTCGACGCGGCATCCGCGCCTGTCTTCTCATTCTCCTCGAGGGCCTTCTCCCTCGCGGCGAGGTCGCCGGCCTTCTTCTCGTTGTCCACCTTGAGCTGGTAGATGGTCTTGGCGATTTCCTCTAGCCGTTTCTTCTCCGCTGCCACCTTCTCGGCCGCCGGCGCCTTGTCCTGCTCGGCTCTCTCGTCCGCGGCGAGCCTTTGCTCAGCGGCCTTCAGGGTCTCCCCGAGCTTCACCACCTTCTCCTTGTGGCTGTCGAACTCCCTCTGGAGCTCCTCGAAGCGCCTCGCCTCCTCGGCCAGCATCGCCTGCAGCTCGGCGTTCCTGTGCTTTTCCTCGGCGAGCTGCCTGCCGGCGTCCTGTAGGGCGCCGTCCTCGACCGCCTTCGTCTGGCTGACGGTGGCCAGCTGCTCCGACCTCACCTTCAGTGTCTCGTCACGGGAGTCGAGCTCCTTCTTGTAGGTGATGAGAGCCTCCTCCTTCTTGAGCATCTCTTGCTGGAGCACCCGGAGCTTCTCCTCGACACCCGTGTGTCTGGCGTCATGCTCCTTATCCCTCTCGACAGCGGCGCCTTCCTTGCCGGTGAGGGCCTTCTCCTTCTCCGCAAGTGCCCTCTCCTTCTCGAGAGCGGTCCTCTCCCTTTCCTCTGTGAGCTTCTGCTTGGCATCCATCTCCTTCTCGCGCTCCCCTGCGGATACCTCTTTCGCGGCAAAGCCCTTGCGAGCCTCCTCCTGGTCCGCCTTCACCCTCTGCAGGTCGACGGCGAATGCCTTCAGCTGGCCCTCCACCTTCTGGAGCTTGTCCTGCCTGGCGGCTATGCTGGCCTCACGGTCCGAAAGGTCCTTGTCCTTGGCTGCGGTCTCCTTCTCCTTCGCGGCCAGCTCTGCCTCCTTCGCGGCCAGGGCCTTCTCCATCTCGCCAGCGGCCTTGGTCCTGTCCTCGATGACCTTGAGCTTCTCCTGTGCCTCCCTGTCCTTCGCCTCCGCCGGCGCCAGCCTCTCGTCGGCCGCGTGCGCCTTCCCCGCCGCCTCCTTTTGCGTCTCCTCGGCGGACCGGAGCTTTGCCTCGGCCTCCTTCTCCCTGGCTATCAGGCCGTTCTCCTTCTCCACGAGTGCCGCCCTTGCGGTATCCACCTCGTTTTGCCCGACCTTGATGGCCTCCTCCACCTCCACGAGGCCCTGGGCCTTGCTGAGCAGCTCCTTCTTGTAACCTTCGTATTGTCCTTCCTTGTCTATTATCTTCTTCTCCCGCTCCCCCAGCTCGTTCGTCTTCTGCTCGAGGGCGGCCAGGTTGTCCGCTATCTCCTTTTCCCTCCCCGCCACCACGTCCTCCCGGGGGGCTATCGCCCGGTCCTTCGTCGAGAAGTCCTTCTCCTTGGCGGAAATATCCTTCTCCCTGATGGAAAGGGCGTTCTCCTTGTTGGTGAGCTCTCCGTCCTTCCTGGAGAAATCCGTCTCCTTGGCGAGCAGCTCCTTCTCCTTCATGAGGAGCTCCTTCTCCTTGAGCTTCAGCATCTTGTCGCGCTCGACGAGCTCTTGGGATTTCTGCTTGACAACGACCGCGACGTCACGGAGCTTCGCCTCCTGGGCCTTGAGCCGAGCCTCCTTGGCCGCAGGGTCCTCGTTGGCCGCCTTCGGCGGCTCCGGAGGTGCCGTCACGGCCTCATCTTTTCTTTTAGCGGTCTCCTGGTTCTCGTCGACCATCCCGAATGCTCCAAAACGTCAACCTCATCATACCGTTGGAATTTATATATATTTCGTGCTAGGAAACGTTTAATGGTACTGGATTCATTGGATATGCCGTCCTTTCAGCCAGAATCCCTTACGGGAATGAATTCGCATGAGAAAAATCCTGCCTCCGCTGGTCATTGTGCTCCTGCTGCTGCCAGCGTTCCCGCCGGCAGGGCGCTGCTCGGCTGACCCGCCGGCCAGCGGGGACTGGATCATCTCAGGGCCGGAATGGTATTCCACCCAGACGCTCCAGCTCTTCGGCAACCTGACGGTCCAGTCGGGCGGGAGTCTCAGGCTCACCAACGTGAAGCTTGGCATCAATTCGACCTACGACGGCGAGCTCCACATAGAGGTCCAGCCCGGAGGCGAGCTCATCATCGAGGACGCTGACGCAAATCCCGGCACGCCCGACGACGGAACGGAGCTCAAGAGCGCGGGCGGCGGGCACTATCTCTTCTGGGTCCGGGCCGGGGCCAAGCTCACCCTCAGGAACAGCATCATACGCGACTGCGGCTATGGGCTCGGGACCCGGGGCGAGAACGCGGGCGTGTACATCCAGTCGGGCAACTGCAACGTCAGCGGCACGCTGTTCACGGGCGACTGGTGCGGCGTCGCCGTTGACAACTGCGCGCCCAGGGTGGTCAACAACACGTTCTCTCAAAACGACAAGTACGGCATGTATGCCCGTGACACGACCATGCGAATAGAGGGCAACATGTTCGACCAGAACGCGGCGCACGGCCTCTACCTCCATGCTTCCGCGCCCGTCCTGAGCAGGAACATCTTCAGGGGCAACCTGCTCAACGGCATTCTGGCCTACAGCTCCCCGCTGACAATGGAGTACAACATCTTCCAGCTCAACAAGTGGCGGGGGGTGGATGCGGACAAATCGTCCATAACTTCCCGCAATGATGAGTTCTACGGCAACGTCGCGGCATTCTATGCCAACGATTCCGCGCTCGACATCGAATCCGATTACTTCCAGTACAACACCTACAATCTTTTCCTGAGCGATGTGAAGGCGACCGTGCGCAACTCCACGATGCTCAACACCACGACCTACGACCTGTCGCTCTCGAGGTACAAGGACCGCTCCGAGCTGGTCTCGTTCAACACGACCTTCACGAATGTGACGTTCGGGGACCCGTGGAGCACGGTCTACGTGAGATGGAAGGTCTCCCCCAAGGTCATATGGGAGAGCACCCGGGGCCCCGTGCCCGACGCGCTGATAAGGATATTCAACAACAAGCTTGCGAATATCTACAATCTATCCTCCAACGCCACGGGGGACGCCGGCCCCCTCGTGATGACGCAGTACGAGCAGACCAAGAACGGCAAGGTGGACCCGAATCCCTACAGGTTCGGCGTGTTCTCCGGACGATATTTCAACAGCTCCTACTTCACCGTCGACAGGGAGATGGCGCCCATCCTCGTCCTTGACGATGTCCCGCCCGTGTTCACGGTCCAGACCCCCCGCGAGAACATCACCACCGCGAAGGAAAAGATTGATGTGAACGGGACGATGGTCTCGGACACCGGGGCTGCGCTCACCGTCAACGGCATGCCGGTCGGGATAGACACGGACAGCGGCAATTTCACCACCCGCGTCAACCTCTCCGAGGGGCGCAATGCCATCGTCGTCACGGCTGTGGACAACATCGGCAATGTCTACACGCTCACGAGGAATGTCACGAGGGACAGCACCCCGCCCAATCTCACCATCAACATCCCCGAGGACGGGCTCCTGCTCAACCGGACGACGTTTGCGCTCCGGGGCAGCACGGAGCCCCTGACCTACGTGAAGGTCAACGGCATGATAACCGACATCGCCGACGACGGCGGCTTCCGGGCCGACCTGGACCTCGTCGAGGGCCCCAACCCGCTCACGGTCTTCTCGGCCGACCAGTACTCGAACGGCAAGTGGCAGAACCGGACCATCACCGTCGACACCGTCGCACCGTCCATCGATTTTATTTCACCGGACAACGGGTCCGTGACCAACCGGTTCTTCGTCCAGGTCTCCGGGCGCACGGAGGATGACGCGGTCGTCGAGTTCGAAGGCGTGCAGCTGGAGCTCATAAAGGGCAATTTTTCGGTCCAGGTGAACCTCACTGAAGGCGACAATCCGGCCTCTTTCATGGTCTCTGACCGCGCCGGGAATGTGCGGCTGGAAACGCTCGTCGTCAGGCTGGACACCAGCCCCGCCAAGTATGAGATAACATATCCTCAGGACGGGGCGTACCTGAACAAGGAGCGCATCACGGTATCCGGCTGGACGGAGCCAGGCGTGAGGGTCATATGCCGCGAGGGCAACGTCACCGTCAGCACCGACGGCAATTTCACCATCCTGTGCAATCTCACGGTCGGCCCCAACACCATCCTCATCGAGCTCAGGGACCAGGCGGGGAACAACAGGCCCGTGAGCCTGAACATCGTTTTGGACACCGAGATCAGCCTGACGCTCAGGGGCCCCGCCAATCACACCAGGACGACGGAGGGTGCCATCTGGATAGAGGGTACGGCTGAACCTAGCCAGGAATTCCTGTTAAATCACGGGAATGTCACCGTGGACAGCGCCGGCTACTTCATGATGAAGGTCGGACTGAAAAAAGGCCAAAACACCATCACGCTCAACATCACGGACCTGGCGGGCAATGTCGGGAACTACCAGCTCTTCGTGGTCCGGGATGACCCGCCGGTTGCAGACATGGCGGGCATCGCCGTGCTGTCCATCTTCGTGGCCGCCTTCGTGGCCGGTGCCATCATCTGGGTCCACTACGACCGCAAGACCAGGACGGCCGCGGCCAAGAAACTGAAGACATCCGCGGACAGTGCGCCCGAGAGGCTCATCTTCAGGGCGCCCGAAGAGCCCGAGGAGAGATTGAGGTGCGGAAGCTGCCTGGAGCCGATAGAGGAGTACTGGGCAACGTGCCACAACTGCAATGCCCCGATAAAGCTCGAGGACGTCCTATCACGAACGATGGACAAGCTCATGGAGACCGCGTTCAAGGAAGACAGGCACATGAGGCTCAAGGCCAGCCTCACGGAGGCCCACGTCGAGATGGGCGAGCTCAAGGAGGACGGGCTCGACGTCAAGGTCTATTTCCGGGATATCATCCTCTCGTCCCAGATGCTCCTGCGGAACGAGAGGCTCGACAAGGCCCAGGCCCTCGCCTCCGGCATCGTGAAGGAGATCGGGGAGAAGACAGCGAAGCTCAGGATGATGAAGGCGCAGGAGACCCAGCACGCCGAGGTCGAGCTCAAGGAGGAGGCTCGGGTCTTCCTCGAGGAGACGGAGCCCCTGATGGACCGCCTCCGCAAGGCAGGAGCCGACATCCGTGAGCTCGAGAAGATGTTCAACATGGCGAGAATCCAGCTCCGCGCGGGCAACATCACCAAGGGCCACAGGTACTCCAAGAAAGCCAGGAAGATGGTCCTCGAAATGAAGGAGCGCCATGAGCTCGACGGCTGAGCACTGGTGAGATTCCAAAATGCACAACGTATAGTGCACCATGCCAATACTAAGGTTAAATACTAGAAAATGGATTAAGTACGAGCCTTATTCAGGAGGAAATCGCACGGTGGACTCCGGGCCAAAACATGGGGAGAAGTATAACTGCGAGGTATGCGGTCAACCCCTGACCTTCATCACGGCCTACAATGCCTGGTACTGCTATGTGTGCCGCAAGTACGGCACGCCCAAGCCGGCCCAGCAGGCCCAGCCTGCCTCCCAGTATGATTTCAACCTGTACCAGCCTCCGACGACTTATGTGGCGACGCAGCCTCAGACGCAGCCTCAGACGCAGCCTCAGACGCAGCCTCAGACGCAGCCTCAGACGCAGCCTCAAACGCAGCCTCAGACGCAGCCTCAAACGCAGCCTCAGAACTACCAGAGGCCTACGGTATATGTTGCGCAGCCCCCTCAGCCCCAGACGCAACCACAACCCCAACCGACAATTCCCCCGAGACAGCCGTCGTACGGCCAGCAGGCCTATACCGGCAGCTACAACAACTACGGGACGGAGCCGGCGAGGCCCCAGGTCCAGCCCCCGCCCGTGACGCCCAGGACACCGGACATGAGGCCCCAGCAGCTCAAGTGCCGCGAGTGCGGGATGCCCTTGCCACAGTCGGGGGAATGCCCTCAGTGCAAGGCCAAAGAGCTCATTGCGCTTGCAGAGCAGATGCTGGGCGTGGCAACCACGTCGGGCATAGAGGTTACGAAAGCGGACAGGCTTATCAGGGAAGCCAAGACGAACCTCGACGAGGGCAATTTCGGCGAAGCGCGAGCGGTCGCCGAGAAGGCCCAGACGATGATAGAGGAGCTGGAGGACCAGCACGCCAAGGCCAAGGACCAGCTAGCGGACGCGCAGTCCGTCGTTACCGGGATAAAGCGCCGGGGCGTGGACACGGGACAGGCGGACAGCCTCATCCAGCTCGCACAGTCGTTCATGAAGACCGGGAATTACGAGAAATCAGTCGCCTACGCCAAGAAGGCGGTCAAGACCGCCAACGAGGCCGAGACGAGGCAGGCCTCGGAGAAGGCGATCGAATCGAGGCCCCAGATGCCGCCCGCTGTGGCGAGGCCTGTCGACACCGGCGACGAGGAGCCGCCGGTCTCCAAGCCCCAGCCGAGGGGCGAGGTAACGCCGCCGGTTACGCAGCATGCCGACCCCATAATATGCCCCGCCTGCGGGGAGAGCGTTGAGCCCGGATGGAAGAGATGCCCCAGCTGCACCGCGCCTCTCGTGTCGGCAGCGCCCGCGCCTCCAAAGGCGCCCCCAAAGGGGCCACAGCCGCCCGTTGACGCCTCGGGAGAGATCAAGATACCGACGAAGCCGGAGCTCAGGTCCCCGGTCAAGGTGCCGCAAAAGGAGCCCGAGGTCGAGGAGATGCGGGACCCCGAGTACGCCGCTGTCGAGAAGGAGATAAAGACCGTCGAATCCGAGCTCGAGACCATGGAGAAGAAGGGCGAGAACGTCGCCCACGCCAGGAACCTGCTCAAGCTCGCATTCTCATTCCTCAGGGGCGGCAGCTACGAGAAGGCCACGCGCTACGCGCGCAAGGTCAAGAACGTCCTCGAAGAGAAGAAGGACGAATGATTGTGTTTTCTCTTCGAATTATTCCCCCGTTGTTTTGTGCAATAACGCCCGTAGCTTTGCTCCATTTCTATTTTCGGAAAAGATGAGGCCCCGCCCTTTGACCAGGGCGGGGGAACCAGAACTACTTGTCGCCCCTTGCCGGCTTGATGACTATCGGGGCCTTCTTCTTCGGCGGGCCCAGCACGACCGGGGCCTTCTCGACCACCGCACTTCGGGGCGTCGGAGCGATCACGGGCTCAGGTCTCGCCGGGGGCTCCGGGGCCACGGGTGTCTCGTAGCTCTCCTCCTTGGGCTGGGGGAGCTCGTAGGTCGGCGGGACTGTGGATTCGGGCGCGGGCTCGTAGGCAGGCTCCTGCGGGGCCTGCTGGTAGGATTCCTGGTACGACGGCTCCCGAGGCTGCTCGCCTCCGGTGTCGTAGCCCTGCTGCTGGTACGCCTGCTGCTCCACCTGGGATGCGCTCTGGTAGCCGCTGATGTCTATCTTCTCGGAGCTGTCGTAGGCTGGCTGGGATGCCTCGGGAGGCGGCGTGTAATCATACTGCTGGGCCGTCTGGGGTGCGGAAACGGGGTCGTACGAGCCAGGCGTGGTGGCGACTTCCTCGCCCTTCTCCATCGCCCTGCGCTCGATCTCCGCCCGTTCCTGCGACAGGCTGCCAACTGCGGCTTTCTCCTCCTTCTTGCCGTATATCGATTCGTAAAGCTCCTTGTCCACTTTGGGCCGCCTGGATATTATGACGTAGGCGACACCTCCGGCCACGCACAGCAGCAGGATGAACATGAGCGGATACAGCCATTCCATGGTGGCCTGGTCTCCGGTCGAGACAGCGGACTGCGTCTCCACCTTCACGTTGACTTTGCCCTCGTTGTTGTCCTCGTGCACCTCGCCCACCTGGTTGTTGGCGTCCAGCCTCACCTTTATGACATGGACCCCCAGGGATTCGGCCTCCCACTGCACCAGTATCCTCTGGGTCTTCAATGGCGCTATGGAGGTTGTGTTCCTCTCGAAGAACAAGACATCGTTGTCGTAGAACTTGACATTGATGCCGCGCAGGCTCTCGGTGCCGGCGTTGCTGACCGTCACCGTGAAGTTGAGCCTGTTGTGGAGCGCGGTCTTGTAGTCCTTCCAAACCTGGCCGTTGACCTCGAGGCTTCCCAGCGGGATGACCTCCAGGTCGAGGTGGACGACGGTCACGGTAACCGTGGCCTCCTTGATGATGTCCGCCTTGTTCTGCGAGACAGCAGTGATCTTGAGCGGATATTCCTTGGATATCTCGGCGCTCTGGGGAACGTTCACCTGGAGACGCACGACCTTCCTCTCACCGTAGCTCAGCGTCACCGCCGTGGTGTCGAGAGTGCCCCATGACGCGTAATCGCCGCTCAGGGACAGCTGCACGTCGTCCTTGACATTGCCCGTGTTCGTGAAGTACAATGTGAAGCTGTAGATGTTGCGGGCGTAGGGGTTGACCTGGCCCTGGATGGGCTCCTCAACCGTAAATTCCCATTCGTAGACTGGTTTGACGGAGATGTCGAACATCATCATGATTATCGACGTCTTGGCGGAATTGACGACCTGCAGCTTCACGGTGTATTTCTGGTAAAGGGATTCGTTCCTGTTGACGGACGCCTGCACGGTCATCGATATGGGCTGGGTTGCGTAGGGCTGCATGCGAATGTTGGCGAAGAAGTCGAGGGAGACGAGCCATCCGACGGGCTTTTCGATGGTCGTGATGTTTACCATGTCCTCTCCGTTGCCGCGGTTCGTGAGGTTGAAGCCGAACCTGACGACCTCTCCGGGTCCGAGGGCGCTGGGCGCTGTGAAGTTCTGGACAGGGACATAGACCTCGCGGACCTGCAGGATAGCCAGAGTTATGGATTCTAGCCGCTCCACGGGCATCTCGGGATAGGGCGGGCCACACGAGCGGGCCAGGAGGTCTATCCTGTAATTGGAGCCCTTGAGGGCGTTCAGGGGCGGGGTGATCTTGAGCTTGGTGACGTTGTTCCTGCCCGCGCTGAGATTGAACCAGTCCCTTCCGAGGTTGATGGTCCATGATGATGCATCGAACGAGTAGGTCGGTGTCAGCGTGATGTTGTCCCAGCCATTGCCCAGGTTCAGCACCGTGATGGTGAACTCGGCTTGCTGGCCCGGCAGCAATGTGGCATTCGGCGGCGAGACGCCAATGCTGATGTCATAGGCATGATAGACCTGGATGAGCGTCCAGTTCACATCCTCCTGCGTCTTGTTGAAGTTGGACATCACCGTGACGGACATCTGGAGGCCGGCCGAACCTTCCGTCGTGCGCTGGTCGTAGGGTATCGTGACCACGACGACCTTGAATGCGCTCTTTCCCGTAGCTATCTCGGTGGTCCAGTTGTTCTGGTCCTTGAGGTAGGGTGCCATGCTCGGCACGCCGGTCTCTATGGACATCACGTTGAATTTGTCCTTGCCGTTGCCCTTGTTGACTATCTCGAAGATGAACTCGAGGTTGTCACCGGGGTTCCCGCCCTGGGTCGGCGGGGCCTTCACCATTACATCGCCGTACTGGGCGACGTCGAGGTTGATGGAGATCGAGTTGGTCTGGGTGCCGGTCTTCCCCTTGAGCTGGAACGTGTAGCGCTTCGCCTCGGCGTACTGGTCGGGGTAGATGACCAGCAGGACGGTCTTGGTCACGCCGGGGTTGACCTCGAAGGGGCAAGACGGGATGAAGTTGAATGACCACTTGTCCGGAGGGAAGCTCCACGGATAGAGCTGCAGGTCGGTGTTGGGAAGGCTGGTGTCGCCAATATTTTTGACCTGGAAGCCATAGGTGGCGGACTTGGCCGATGTCGAGGGGTCCACCTTCTGCGTGGCGTTCGCGGAGACGATGCTCAGGATGTAGTTCGCGTTGCGCGGGCTCGCGTTGCCCTCGTCGCCTATCTTCCCGGGATCCGTGGCCACGGCGCTTCCGACGGCTGAGATCAGCATGACCAGGGCCATCAGGCCTCCAAGGAGGACCACACGCAGGTACCTTGTTGACATTCGGCAACCACTCCTAATATACGAATTCTGCCCATTTATGTTTATCTTCGTATTTATACATTGGGCTGAGTGTGTCTTTATGAATAACAACGCGATGTAATTGATTGCGGAGCCGGTTGCCGAATGCATGGTATCCAATGTTCCTTTCTTCATTTTGTCCCACCCCCCCTCCTTTGGCCCAGGGGATATATAGGAAGTGTCGTACGGTTTTTGATTGTGGCTTAAACATTGTGGTACGCGGTTTTGATGATTTTTAATGATTATGCAAATCAATAAAAATGTGGGGCGGGGAGGAAAACCTCCCCGCATTAATAAATCACTTGTCGGCCTTCTTCTTGGGCTTCTCCTCGGGCGCCGCTTCCGCTTCCTCGGCCGGGGATGCCTCTTCGGCAGCGACCTCGGCCTCTTCCTGGGGCGGTGCCTTCGGCGTTGCTCCCGGCTTCTTGCGCATCATCATGAACGCGACGATGCCCACGACCGCGATGACCCCGACGGCCGCTCCGGCTATCAGCATCATCGACGGTCCCTCTCCCGGCGGTGCCGCCTTGGCGGTGACCTTTAGCGTGCCCGTGACCTCGTTGTTGTTGGCGTCCTTCTCCTTGATGGTCGCGTCGGGATTTACCTTTATGGAGAACGAGTGCGTGCCCGTCTTCTTGGCCACCCAGTTGAAGGTGACCTTCGTATCTCCTTTCGCCGCGAGGGTGGAGATGGTGGATGTCTGGGTCTCGGAGGTCGTGGTGTCCGTGAGGCGGACCACAATGCTGTTCAGAGCGAGGGAGTATGTGCCGCTGTTCTTCACGGTCACCTCGATGACCACCAGGTCTCCCTCCATGGCGGAGCTCTTGACGGCCCCGTTGACCTTGAACACGGGCGCCCCGTCCGCTATCAGGTCGGAGCGGTAGCCCGTGAAGCTGTCCGTCACCTCGTTGTTGTCCTCGTTGACCTCGACGATGGCGTTGTTGGGGTCGACCTTCACGGATATCTGGTTCTCGCCCTCCGCGAATGCGTCCCAGGATATCTCGGCGGAGGCCTGTCCGGTGTTGGCCGCAAGGTCCGTGATCTTCTTGGTGTCGATGATGTTGCCGCCGGCGCTGTAGAACGTCACATCGACGTCCCTGGCCCTCATGCCGCCGGTGTTCTTCACGGTGACCTTGAGCTTGACGGTGTCCTCGCCGACGCGGGGCTCCTTCGGAGTGATGCTGAGGGGCTCGAGCTTCAGGTCGGGCCTTGAGACCTTCAATGTGACTGTCGTGGTGGCTCCGTCCGAGAGCTTGCCGCTTCCCGGGATGACCTGCACATCGACCACGTACTCGCCGGATTCCGCCTTTGCGCTTGCGAACACCGTGAGCTGGAGGTCCTTGGCGACGGTCATGAAGGGCGTTATCTCGATGGTCCCCTTGGGCAATATCCAGTCCTTTCCGTCCCAGGACCTGGAGCTGCTGCCGGCGGGCGTGAAGCTCTTTGGCTTCAGCTCGACCGAGGCGTTGTCGTGGCCGTTGGCGACGGGAGCGATGACGGCGACGGTCACCTTGGCGAAGGGCTTTGCGGCCGTCATGTCGAGCTGTCCGTCGGAAGGCGTCGTCTCGGCGGAGTCTATCTTGGCCGAGAATACCTGCGCCACGCGCACGGTGGATGTCATGTTGAGCGTCGCGTTGTGGCTGCTGGTCTGGTAAACGACCTGCGACTGGAGCATGTTCTTCAATGTGAAGTTGCCCGCGTTCGCGTAGATGCCGCTCGGGATGGTCATGATGGCCGTGAGGTCCTTCTCCTCGTAGGGCTTCAGCGTCACGGAGCTCGAGCTCAGGGAGAGCCACTCCTGGTGGTCACCGGTCTTGGTGAGTTGCGCGGTTATCTCCAGGTTGCCCAGGTTGCGCAGCTTGAGAGGGTAGCTGATGGCGCCGCTGCCGTTGATCTCCTTGGCTGTCACGTCGGCCGTCAGCGATGTCCCGAGTATGGCGTTGACCGTCGTGACCGTCTTGTTGGACAGTACCACGATGTAGTCCTTGATGGTAATGTTCATCCAGATGGTTGCGATAGTATTTGCCACGGCCTTCGCCGGCGGCGTCACCGTGAAGGTGATATCGTACACGTCATTGGCCGCAATCGTCTCTTCCGGGTCGCCATTGGTCACCATCGGGTTCGCCACGGCAGTCCAATCGGTGGGGATCTCGGATATGTCCATGTTCTGTATGGTGCGTGCCTTGGAGCCGGCGTTGGTTATCCTGAGGGTGTAGACCGCCGCCACGTCCGGGTCGACCGACATCAGGTCGGCGGCCCCGGTCGGGGTCTCGACATGCATGCTCAGGCCGCCCACCAGGAACTGTATGACACGCTTCGTATAGAGCGTCCGGTTCGCCTCGGTCATGAAGAACTTGAAGTCGAACGACTGGAACACGAGCCTGCAGATTCCCTCGTAGCTTAGGGCGGTGAATGGTCCCGTGTCGGGGTTCTGGGGTATGGAGTTGTTCTGGTAGAAAATGCCCTTGGAGCTGGCATCGGGGGTGAGGATATCGGTCCAGTCCCAGGTTGAGTTGAGCCCGGTGACACCGGTCGGGCACTGGAAACCATCGCCGACCGGGTGGCCGCTCACGCCCTTCGTCGGATTGGCAAGTATCGCACGGTTCTGGGCGGGGCCGCTGCCCGTGCCCTTGAACTCGGTGTTCGTGATGGCGCTGCCGACATGGAGCGTGTTCTTCACGAAGGTGCTCGAGGCTCCGAGGTCGTTTATGACCTCCATGGAGATGAGCCACAGCGAGCCGCCCGCATCAAGGAAGTTCTTGATGTTCGTCTGGTCGTTGGCGGTCAGAGTGCCGTTGCTCTTGTCGTTGCCGAGGTACATCGTCTTGTTGTCCCAGCCGGTGGTCCAGATGACACCCTCGAAGTTCTGCATCACCGTCTTGGAGGGGCCGTCCCCTCCGGCCGTGAAGAACTGCGCGAAATCGTAGTTGTTGGCATGCAGGGCCTCTATCAAGACGTCGGTGGACGCGTGGGGGCCACCGAATGGATTGTCCTCCACAAGCAGGACTAGGGGCTTGTCCCCCGAGACATGGACGTATTTAAAGTCCGCATCGTTGGAGCCGTCCGCGTCCTTCGCCTCGCTTATGTTGACGTAGATAACGTAGTCAGTGTTGGGGACCGTCGGCTTCCATCCCGAGAATGATATGGTCTGGGAGGCGCCCACGGCCAGCGCGTTCACGCTCTTGTTATCCATGTACTGGAGCTGAACCGTGGGGTTCCAGGTGGTTTCCCTGCTGGAAACATTGATGGTCACGGTGAATGCCTTGGGCTGGGAGTTTGCGCCCACGTTCGTGACCTTGCAGTCGATGTTGCGTGTCTCGTTGCTCTTCCAGGTGTCGGTAGGCGAGGATATCTCGACCATGCAGTTGTCAAATATCTCCTGTCCCCAGATGCACATATCGTCCAGGTAGATGCCGACATCGTTGACGGCGCCGTTGGAAACGAACTTGCTGCCGATGAGCCCCTGCTTGCCGGCCGCATCGCCTCTTATGTCAAGGCCTATCTCGTTGCCCTGGGCCTGGCCGTCGCCATTGAGGTCGCTGTACCAGTAGAACCACTGGTAGTACGCGCCGTTCGGTCCCGGGGGCAGGCCGGGCCCGTCGAGGGACGCGAAGTCGTCCTTCCAGGTGGCGCCGCTGTCGACGGATAACGCCTGCGAGAAGACGTCGCCGGGGTCCGTCGCGGGCAGCCTCCCGTGGAAGCTGTATGCATAGTGGAGCATGTATCCCGAGGTCATCTTCCTGAAGTCGAAGTTGGGGGTCTTGAGGACCACATTCTGGCCATTATCGTAGGAGTCAGAGATGACACCATCCGTGCCGTGGTACCAGCAGTCGGGCGCCGTGTGCTGGGAGGCGTTGTCGCTTTCGGGCGATGTGGAGATGTGCCACATGTTCGCGCCCGTGTTGCCGCTAAAGCCGTTCATGTCACCGGAGTTGGCCCACATGGCGGTGCCGAACCAGGCGCCGTTCATGAACCTCCACCACGAGGCGTTGTCGTTGGTGGTGTTGGCGTCGCCGGTGCAGGTGGCGTTGACATTTACTTCGAAGTATGTGCAGTAGGTCGGCGTCCAGTAAATATATGTCGTGGAGTTGGCGCCGGGGGCCAGGTCGCCCGAGGTGATGGCTACCGGGGTTATCAGGTCATACCCGAGGAGGTCATATATATGGCAGAAACCCGTGACACCGGTCGCCGTAGCGTCGCCCGAGTTGTTGATGGTGATGTTGAACTGGGTCTGCGCGCCCTTGAGGGCGAGCACGCCGCCGAAGCGCCAGTGGTCTATCTCGACGGGTGTGACCCAGGAGAGCTGCAGCGGGTCGATGTCGGGCCCGGCCCTCGGACCCATCTGCCGGCCCTGGGGGTTCGTGTACTCCAGAACGGGCGTGGTGTCCATGAGGCCGGCAAGCTCCTGCTCCGTGGCCAGCTTCGAGACCGGTGTGCCCGAGACCGGGTCGCCGGTGTACCTTCCGGTGGTTGCGGCCTCGCGCGCCGCCATGGCTTCCGCGATGGCGCTCTCTGTGGTCTGGGGCTTCTCGGCCGGGGCCGGAGCCGCAGTGCAAATGTCCGCCGCGCAGGCCGCAGGCGGTGCAAGGAACATTCCAGCTATCAACAGCACGAATACAAGCTTGCTTTTTCCAATCATATTTACCCACCATTCCGTGTGACTGAACTGCAAATCCATTCAACCATATATAAAGATATTTGTAATATCATGGTCCGGCAGGTGGTCCGGCAAGAATGAAACGGGGTCTAGGCCTCATGCAGGCGCCTCATGTCCCGCTCGAGCAGGGCCCACTCCTTTTCCCCGACCGCCTGCGGGTCCACCGGGACTATCATTCTGGACTTGTGGAGCATCACCTTGTCATTGAGGAGCTGGATGAGCTTGAGCGCGGAAGGGAAGCTGTTGTGGGTGACGATGTATTCCAGCCCGTCCAGCAATACGACGCTGTTCGATGCCTTCTCGAGGAAATCGATGATGACAAGGTGCAATCTCGGGATGTCCGTGGGCGCGATGCACCTTTCAGACGGCTCGGCGTTCTGGGTGAGCCACACGATGGGGGTCTTCTTGAGCCCGTGGCGCTCCCTGACGGTCTCGGGCCTCGAGCGCGTTATGCATAGGCCCTGCATCTCGTGCGTGACCAGGTCCGTGAATATCTCGAAAGCCTTCTCCGATTTCTTTTCCTTCGATATGTAGCACATGCCGGCCACGAGCTCGTATTTCGCCTTGGAGCGGCTGGCCCTCTCCTTCTGGAGCCGTATGTTCATCTTCTCGAGGATCTCCTTCCTTTGGGGCAATGAGATGAGCAGCGATTCGTCGAACCTCTCGCTCACCGCGCCCGGAGGCTTGACATCCCATCGGACCCCGATGGGCTTCATGTTGATGTGATAGTTCGTTTGCTCAGCGGCGAACCTGAGCATGTCCTCGAGGTATTCGGAGATCTCTTTGTATGAAAGGGGCTCCTTGAGGCTCACCCTCAGAACGAGCCTGTTCCCTATGAATTCCAGCACATCGACTATCAGGATGTCCGATATGCCCCTCACGACCTCGTAACCGTCAAAAGCGTTGCAGAGGAGCAACTTGTCCGAAAGCGTGCTATCCTCCGTCTTCACGACGAGCTCAAATCCGTGGCTTATCTCGACGTGCTCCCGCATTCACCCTCCGGCGAACGGATTCAGCGGACCTTGAGGGCGTACTTGCCGTTCTCCGTGATTCCTATCTGGCGGGCGATGTCCGACTTGGTGTGGTCGATTATGATAGCATAGCCCTGCCACTCCCTCGAGAGGGCGCCCTTGCACTTGGGGCAGACGTCCCCCTCCTCGACGATCATGTGACATTGCTTGCAAGCCTTCATTTGGCCGCCCCCTTTTCCTTCTTCTTCTCGGTTTTCTTCTTTTCGTCCTTCTTTTCCTCGGGGGCGAGCCATTCGAGCTTGCCGAGCCCTGGCTGGCGCATCGTGAGGCCTATCTTTGACTCGCGGGGCGTGCGTTCGTTGATGGAGATGGCGACTATCCTGGCCCTGACGAGGTCACCAATCTTGAGCTCCTTCTTGGTGTCCTTGCCGATCAGGCGGTTGCTCGTCTCGTTGACCTCGACCCTGTCGTCCATTATCTGGCTGATGTGGAGTAGCCCGTCAAGAGGGCCTATGTGGACGAACGCGCCGAACTTGAGGATCTCGCAAACCGTGCCGTGGACGACCTCCTGGATCTCCGGCTTGAAAACCAGTGCGTCATATACCACCTTTTGGAACACGGCACCGTCCCCGTGGATGATGCGTCCCACACCGATGGCCGATATGTTGGTCGTCAGCACGGTGAGCTGCCCCTTGTCGAATTTCCCCTCGAAGTTCGAGTGGGCAAGCTCCTGAACAACAACCTCCATGTCGTCCCCCAATCGGTCTGGGGGAATTCTTACCGTGTCCTCTCGACGGACAAGCCTATACATAATTTTCCCCTGGCTGGCTCATTGGCATAAGCGACGGTGTATATAAAGGATGCGCATGCCTCCCATTGTCGGGCCGGGCCCCTATCTCTCGGGTGAATCCGGCCCCTAACGCGCTCCGATATACCCACAACCGCCTCGAGCAAAGCGCGGGTGCACTTACAGAATCTCCTGTGAACAAACTGGTAAGGCCGATTCAACGATAAAACGCCCGTGTATAGATACCAACGGTTAAATATACTCAACGCGGTCCGAGGGGCATGTTCGAGCCCTTCCGGATGACGGACCAGGACAGGGTACTCCTCCATCTCGACGATTTCCGCGAGTTCGAGGGAAAATCGGATGTGCCGCACGCGGTCTCCCAGAGCGGCATCTCGGACCGCACGAGCCTCGTGAGGAGCCACATCCCCCGCACCGTCAAAGGTCTTGTTGGCAAAGGACTGGCAAAGGAGGCCCAGGCCCACATCTCCGGCGGAGAGCGAAGCCGCAGGGTCTATTTCCTCACATGGGAAGGCGCGCAGAATGCCCTCGACCTTCGGAAGCGGCTGTGCGAGCATCAGGTCGAAGTCCTTTTCGGAAGGAGGCCCAGGAAGGTCCGCATCTCCGAGATACCGCAGCTGCTCGGCATCAGGGCGGAGCCGCTCGACATCTTCATCGCTTCCGAGAGGGGACCGCTGACTGCGGGCTCGTTCTCGGGACAGCGCAGGAGCGAGGGCACCGTCGAGAACTGCGAGTGGGCCCCGACCCGGAGGCCGTTCTTCGGAAGGGACAGCGAGATCCGACAGGTGATGGAATGGCTCAACGGCGGAGCAAGGCTCGTCATGCTGCGGGGCATCGCCGGAATTGGGAAGACCAGCACCGCTCTGAGGATAATGGACCCGTTCCGGGGAAAGCGCCACATCATATGGCTCGCCCTGCACGAGTGGGACGGATTGCCCAACCTGCTGCGGCCATTGGCCGATTTCCTCTCGAGGACCGGCCGCGGCGCGCTTTTCAAGTATCTTGGTTCCACGAGGGTCCCGGAGGTCGGGGCCGTGGGCGGGATCATACTCCAGGACTTCGAGGACCTCGAGGCGCTCGTCGTCGTGGATGACCTCCAGAAGGCGTCGGGAGATGTGCTCGAAGGGGTCAGGATGCTCTCGGACGCCGCCCTGCGCGCCCGGGGCCCCCGCCTGCTTCTCCTGTCGAGGGAAAAAAGACAGCTCTGGCCGCCCGCCGCAATATCGAGGGGCGAGGCACGCGAGCTTTTGCTGTCGGGACTGGAGCCGGAGAATGCCGCCCAGATGCTCACGCCGGGCATCACGAAGGATGAGCGCGAGCGCATCCTCTCCGCCGCCGGCGGGAACCCGCTGTTCATCGAGCTTCTGTCCATGAAGGGCCTGAGCGCGGGCCGCGACGCCGTCTGGGAGCACATAGGCTCCGAAATGCTGGCCCGTCTCGAAAAGGACGAGCGAAGCATCCTCGGTCTCGCTTCCGTGCATGGATATCCTGTTCCTGCCGCAGCCCTGATGGATGACGGAAATCCCGGAGCGCTCGAGAACCTGAGCGGGAAGAGCCTGCTCTTCCGCACCGCCGAGGGAAATTACGGGATGCATGACCTTCTGCGCGAATTCTTCTATTCCCATCTGTCCAGTGCCGAACGGGAAGCGGGCCACAGGCGCGCTGCGCGCTTCCTTCTCGAAGGAGGTCAGCCCGGGCCCATGCTCCTGATGGACGCCTTGCGGCACCTGATGCGCGCCGGAGAGAGGGACAGCGCCGCACGCCTTTCGCTCCAGGCAGGAGAGGCGCTCGTCGCGGCAGGCCTCGGGCCAGCCCTTCTTTCCGAGGTCCTGGACAGGATAGCGCCTCCTGAGTTCGGCGCCCCTCCGGGAGGGAGCGCGATGACGGAGGAAGGCTGGCGCGGGCTTTGCCTCCTGAGGGCAGGGATACTCTCATCGAAAGGCGAATGGGACCGCGCATTGCGCGAGTACATGAAGGCCGCGGAGAGCGGCGGCCCCCTTGCCGCCGATGCGCTCTGCGGCGCCGGGGGAATTCTCGAGGGCAGGTGCGACTGGGAAGGCGCCGCAGGCGCCTATTCACGTGCGCTCTCTGTATCGGAATCCGTTCGGCCGGAAGCCCTCAGGGGCTCCGCAAGGGTGCTCTGGCGCACCGGAAAATGGAATGAAGCGCTTGCCAGGTTCACTGAAGCATTGCAGGCGGCCAGGCGCACGGGCCGACGGGACCTGGAGGCAGCGCTCCTGACGGACATAGGCAATCTGGAAGACGACCGGGGCGAGCCTGCGAAAGCGCTTGCCCGTTATTCGGAAGCGCTTCGCATTCTCGAGGAGATCGGGATATCAAAGGAGGCCGCCCGTGTTCACAACAACATTGGCGCGGTCCATTTCTACGGCAACAAATGGGACCAGGCCCTCGAGCATTACCAGCGCTCATTGGAGCTGTCCGAGCGTGCCGGGGACAGTTCCACGGCCGCGTACGCCCAGTCGAACATAGGCCAGGTCCTGGCTCGGAGAGGCGAGACGGAGCGCGCCCTTCGCTATCTGGATGCCTCCACCCGCACGTTCGAGCGCCTCGGCGACGCATACATGCAGTCCACGAACCTCTTGGCCCGCGGAATTCTCCACAGGACGCTCAAGGATACGGCCAAGGCGGAAGCGTTCTTCAGGCAGGGCATCGGGACGCTCGAGGCGCTCAACATGCCCAGGGAGCTCGCGGAGGCCAATTACGAGTTCGCCCTGTGCATCAAGACAAAGGGCAACAGGAAGGAGGCCCGACGGCTGCTTGAATCAGCCGTCAAAGAATTCCGCCGCCTCGGCGCCGCCAAGGAACTGCGAAACGCCGAGAGGGAGCTCAAAAAGCTCTGCTTGGATGGATAATCCCTGATATTGTCGTGAAGAGGGGGCGCACTGGGTGCAGCCGCGCAAACCATGCACGCAGTGTCTATGCGGTGAAGACCAACTCTACCTCTGGCCACCTGTGAACTGGGTCACAAGGCCTTACGAGCCCATGTCCCAGACCCTTGCGAGGAAGCAGCGGGTCTCCTTGCCCTGGCGCTCCAGCTTTATCGCTCCCGTGGCGAGCAGGTTCTTGATGTGATAGTTGATGACCTGGTTGCTGACCTTCATCATCCGGGCCAGATTGTCCTGCGAGACGCCAGGCCGTTCCTTGATGTGCTCCAGAATCATTTCCTGGATGGCGCTGTACTGGCTCCTGCGCCTCGGGAGCGGTGCCTCTTTCGGATAGAACCTCTTGAATACGCCGTCACGCACGGAAGCAATGTAGCCCTCCCTTTCGAGCACTTTCAGGTGGTATGCGAGCGCGCCGTTCTTAAGGCCCAGCTGGGCCTTGATGGAGCTGTAGTGCTCTCCCGGATAGGCGGTGATGTAGCCCTGTATCTTGCCGCGGGTGAACTGGTCGAGGACCTCTTCCTTCCTGAGCTTCACATAGAGCGGCAGGAAGAGCGTCGTGAGAGCGATGATGCCTATCTCGGTCCCGCCGATTACCGCGGCGGCCACCACGGCCACGGACGCCACCGCGGCAATGGTCAGCGGCGCAACGACGGTCTCGGACTGCACCCTGCCCTCCGGAACCACAGTCATATGCAGGGCCAGCGAATCCCCAGTTACGCCGACACCGTGTACGGTCACCTGCACCGTCCCCTTGTGGGTGGCGTTCCCGATTCCGGGCGGCGCGAATATCTTCAGCTTCGCCGTCCAGTTGTCGCCGGACCTCAGGTCGCCGGGCGGGGATAGCACCTCGATGCTAAGGGTAAGTCCGCTGGACGGCACGGCGGTCAGGTACACGCCCTGGACCATTGCGTTCTCGCAGATGATGTGCACCGTTACCACGACGGTCCCGCCCGGAGACACGGAGACCTCGGTCTGGTCAGCAACAAGCCTGAGCCTCCCTTGCGGCGGCAGGGGGGATTTGGGCAGTATGTAGAACACCTTGGTCGCGACATCGTTGAGCGTATTTGAGTTCCCGCCGCTGAGGGTGGTGACGGTAACCTCGATGGTGTGATTGCCCGCGGACGGGGTCCATGCGAATGTGAGATTGACGGCACGGGCAGGCGCGATGCTCACATTCTGGGTGCCGAGGCGGCCTCCCGTGATGTCCTGGACGCTGACGGCGCCGGTGGCGTTGGCATTGCCAACATTCCGGACCGTCACGATAACAGAGCAAGGGGTGCCCTCTGCGACAGGGTTCGGCGTCAATCCAATCTCAAGCGCGGAGACGCTCAGGTCAGCGATCTGCACCGGCGGCTCCGTAATCCTGACGATGATTCCCAAAATAGACTCTGCAAGCCGGTTGCCAGTCGATACCTCGCTCACAGCTATCGTGAATGTATAATTTCCGTTGGCTATCCCATTGGATATCGTCAATGTCAGATTGAATGCATGGCTTTCAAGGGCAGCGAGGCTGAAGTACTCGGATGGCACCTCCATTTTCATGTTCGGTTGTTCATACGGTTGTCCAAACCTGTACGGGCCTCCTGCGTTTCCGGTGTTCGAAACGGTCGCCAGCACGCTGTACCTTCCAACTGCAGTCGCCGTTATCATATTCGGGGCGAGGGAAATCGAGAGCTGCGCCGGCTGGGTGCCGTTCAGCACCGTGACGTCGATGTACGCCACCACCCCATGCGATTCGGAATCCGAGGCATTCGTGCCGACAGGATAGACCCCGGCCGCGGTCGGGGTCCAGCTTGCAGTCACCGTTACTGTTTCGTTGGGCACCATCTGGCCGATGCCGTTGCCGCCCGGGTGGATGTAGTTGCCCCAGCCCGCATATATCACAAAATGAATGTTGTATATCGTGTTCGGGCCCGTATTGCTGTACACCACGGTCACGTTGATGTTGTCGCCGACGTAGTGCACATTCTCGGGCACGTAAACGGTTGCCGCAAGCGGGTTCGCCTGGCCCGAACCGTTCTCGATTATAGTAACGTTGATCGACTTATCGAGCGAGAGCGGGATATGATAATCCCTCAGCTTGACTCCAATTTCATAATTTCCCGGTGCCGGTGGCGTCCAGTTGACGCTCACAGTTCCTTGGCCGTATGCTGGTATCTCCGCGCATGTGCCGTTCTTGATGTAATTGCCCACGCCCGCGAAGACCGAGTACTCAAGGCTGTCTAAGGCGGAAACGCCCGAATTCTGGATGTCGATGGTGATTGTCGTGCTCTCGTTGGCATAGACAGCGCCAGGCAGCGAGATGTCCGCCGACAGAACGGGGGCCCCACTGTCCAGTACGGTCACATTGACGATGGCGCATAGGAGCCCGGTTGGAGAGCCGAGCGGATCCGTCGCATTGACGCCGACGGGATACTTGCCCGCGGTAAGAGGAGTCCACTGCATCGTGATGGCATGGCTCCCATAGGGCATGATATGGACACCGGTGCCGTTGGCCAGGAAGTTCATCCATCCGGCATAGGCCTGGAAATCCATCGATATGTTCGAGGCGCCAGGATTCGAGATGTTGATAGCTATTGTTACTGTATCATTGACATGGATGGTATCCGGCGACGTCTGGATATCGACGGTCACGCCTGCGAGGGTCCCCTGCCTGTAAATGTAGTACGCTTCCTCGGAAACGGCCGGCATCGGGACGAATGCTGCCGCCAGCATGAGGACGACCCAGAGCCATGCGGAGCCTTTCATCAGCTTGATGTTCATCATTTCACCACATTCCGTTTTGGCCACAAGCATATTAATAATGCGTTGTACGGGTTTTAAATGTTTTATATGCATTTTGGTGGGTCGTTTTGAACGACTGACGGTGGAGGGCCCCTGTCAAATGCCATCCAACCCGCCCTTTCAGCACGGAGCGGCAAGGCCAAGCCTGAAGGTAATGAATAAAAACGTAAAGATGCACGGGACTTCAGGTCCTGAGCACTATCTCGATGTTCACGCCGTCGGGGACGGATATCCTCATGAGCTGGCGCAGCGCCCGCTCATCGGGGTCGAGGTAGATGAGCCTCTTGTGGACCCGCATCTCCCAGCGGTCCCAGGTGTTGGAGCCCTCCCCGTCGGGGGCCTTGCGCACGGGAACGACAAGGTGCTTCGTCGGCAGGGGAATCGGTCCCGCCATGTGCACGCCGGTCCTCTCGGAAATGGTCTTGATCTGGGCGCAGACACCGTCTACCTTCTTCGGGTCGGTCCCAGTCAATGATATCTTTGCTTTAGGCCCGCTTGGCAAACAAAACACCCCAAAAAATATTGATGGGAGAAGAATTACTTCTTCTCCACCTCGATTACCATGCCCGCCGCGACGGTTATGCCCATATCACGGATGGCGAACTTTCCTAGCTGCGGGAAGTCCTTGGCCAGCTCAATGACCAGAGGCTTCGTCGGGCGTATCTTCACGACCGCTGCATCACCTGTCTTGATGGTCGGGGGGTTCTCCTCGACCGTGGCGCCCGTCTTCGGGTCCAGCCTCTTCAGGATGGCCTCGATTGTGCACGCCACCTGAGCGGTGTGGCAGTGGAACACGGGGGTGTAGCCCGCGGTAATGACGGACGGGTGGTTGAGAACCATTATGCGCGCCACGAATGACTTGGCGACCGTCGGCGGGTTGTCCACAGGTCCGGCGACATCTCCCCTCTTGACGTCGTTCTTGGCGATGCCTCTCACGTTGAAACCGACATTGTCTCCCGGGACGGCCTGCACAAGCTGGGTGTGGTGCATTTCCACGCTCTTGACCTCGCCGACCTTTCCGGAGGGCATGAAGATGATCTTGTCGTTCGGCTTCAGGATGCCGGTCTCGACACGGCCCACGGGGACGGTGCCGACGCCGGTGATGGTGTAGACATCCTGCACGGGCAGCCTGAGGGGCTTCCCTGTCCCCTTCTCGGGAACGACGAACATGTTGAGCGCATCGACGAGGGTCGGGCCCTTGTACCAGCCCATCTTGTCGGATTTCTTGGCGACGTTGTCGCCGACATAGGCGCTTATGGGAACGAACTGGACGATGTCCGTCTTGAAGCCGACGTTCTTGAGGAGGACGGTGACTTCGGCCTTGGTCTTGTCGTACCTGTCCTGCTTGTACTCGACGGCATCCATCTTGTTGATGGCGACGACGATCTGCGGGATGCCCAGGGTCCTTGCGAGGAATATGTGCTCCCTGGTCTGGGCCTGCGGGCCCTCGGCGGCGGAGCATATCAGTATGGCGCCGTCGCCCTGGCTCGTGCCCGTGATCATGTTCTTTATGAAGTCACGGTGGCCGGGGCAGTCGATGATGGTGAAGTAGTACTTGTCGGTGTTGAAGGGCTTGTGCGCCACATCGATGGTCACACCGCGTTCCCTCTCTTCCTTCAGCTGGTCCATGACCCAGGCCAACTCGAAGGTGGACTTGCCCTTGGAGGCTGCCTCCTCCTTGTACTTGTCTATCACATACTGCTGTACGTGGCCCGTATCAAGCAAAAGCCGGCCCACTGCCGTTGACTTGCCGTGGTCCACATGGCCTATGAACACGATGTTCATGTGCGGTTTTTCTGCCATTTTCATCTCTCCTTTGTTCGAGGTACCTCCCCCATACTTTTACCTGTTTATATGTTTTATGCAGAATGTCGAGAGAGCCTGACCCCCTCCACTATCGGAAAATAACGAAAAAACGCCTGTTCCGGTCCCGACGGCGCCATCGGTGGGTTGACAAGCCTAGACATGGTCAAGGATTATTACAGTCGCCGCCGATTCGGGCCTATGCTCAACGAGACTGTCAGAAAGGCCGCCGCCCTTCTGGGCGCCAGCATCGGAGAGGTCGGCATCGGGGTCCCTCAGTTCGGGGATGCCCGTTACGAGCCGGTCCGGTTCGATGCCTCCAATTTCCGGGACATTGCCGTCTCCAGGCCATCCTGCACGCTCGCCTTCGTGGACGGCGGCAACCAGGAGATACTGCACGCTCCCGATTTCTCGGTCCAGCTGGTGCGCGTGGGCTCGACGCTCTTCCGTGCCGGAGAACGCGTGTCGGAGCGAAAGGTGCCCGGAAAGGTCGAGTTCATATGCATAGCGCAGGCGGTGTCGCGCGACTGCGAGCTCATGTACGAGGCGACGCTCCTTCCGTTCTCGAACTCGTTCCTGCCGCTCATGCCCGAGCCCTCGACGCTGACGCTCAATTCCAGGGACGAGCAACTCTCGGGAGGCCGGTTCCGGACGGACATTTCCGTCGTGGGCGCGGCAGCAAGGCGCTTCTCGGAATGGCTCATGCTCTCCGCGATAATGCAAGACGAGCTGGCGCCGGGGGACATCGCCGTCCGCGACGGCACGCTCCAGAGCGCGGTAACGAACGAGAGCGCCCTCGCCGGCGAGGCGTGCGACACCGCTGCGAGGAAGGGTGCCATCCTGACGGCGCTCGCGAAGACGTCGAGGCTCTTGACCTCGACAGGAATGTCGCTGCTTGCGGCCGTCGGCCGGCTGGCACGCGGGTGCGGCCAGTCCGAAAAGAGCTGGTACTATTATCCCATTGTGAAGAACACGCATCCGGAGCACAGGGCCGAGATTTTCGCCTGCCGGCTCCATCCCACCGCGAGATACATTTTCCGCTTCGAAATTCTGAGGGACCAGGCCGCGGTCATGGACCACGGGGAACTGGACAGGGTGTTTTCGGAGCTGGCCGCGAACTCGAAGGACATGGCGTTCCCCGGCTATCCGTACGGTCTGGTGGATGCGGATGCGCTCTCCCGCGTGAAGAACAGCGAAAGAGAGATGCTCTCCGCCCTCTTCGCAACGGCATTGGCGGAAAGGGGCGAGTGGGAGACGGTCCAGCGCCACCTCGGCGCCACGGATGCCCACGATATACTAGATGAACTGTAATAAGAGAGACGACCACGGTGAAGAGGGCGGGGCAGAGGGTGCAACCGCACCATCCCCCCAATCGAAGCCCGTGCTGTGAATGAAAACGACCGCTGCAAATCCCTGGATATCATAGCGAGAAAATCCACGCGCTCAGCTGCTCGGGCAGGTCCTGCCTGTCGAACTCGATGACATTCCCGACATTGATGACCTCGGCCTTTCCCTTCGCTTCCGCAATGAACGGGTCGATGGTCTTTACAGATATAGAGAGCCCGCCGACGCGGTAGTGCATCGGTATCGCAACGAGGGGATCGATGGCCGTGATGACCTGCCAAGCCTTCACGGCGTCGATGGTGAATATGTTGCCCACCGGGACGAAGAGCACATCCACCTCTCCGATGGCGGACAGTTCCGCCTCACCGGGAATGCACCCGAGGTCGCCCAGGTGGCAGAACCTGATGCCTTCCATGGCAAACTTGAAGAGGATGACGGGCCCGCGCTTCGCTCCGCCGACATCGTCGTGGCACGACTGCAATCCCAATATCTCCATCTTGCCGTCCGTGAACTTGCCGGGCTTGTCGTAGACGCGGGTATTGTTGCCCTTGACGGACCGGACGCTGTTGTGGTCGAAGTGGTTGTGCGATACCAATGCTATGTCCGCCTTCACCCTCGGCGGCGGTATCCCTATGGACCTGCCGTCATGCGGGTCCATCACGACTACCTGCCCGTTGGATACCTCGAAGCAGGCGTGGCCGTGCCAGCGTATCCTCATCGTCAAATCCCGGGCACCTGAGAATTGGGTCTGATATTAATCCTTTCGAACCCGGGAGTCCTTCACGAATTTCGCCGAGGCGCCCTTGATTCAGCCTTCGGATGAATGGATTGAGGCGAAATTCGTGTTCGGTGGACATTCTGTCCACCTTGCTCCAAACTGCTGCGCAGTTTGTCGCTGACACCACCCGCCTTGGCGGGTGGTGGATTTGCGGGGAGCACGAGCATCTTGACGGTGTCCGCCCACGCCTTCCTGATGTCCTCGCGGTCCCGGACCATCGGCGAGAGCAACATCAGCCCGAGGAAGAGCCCCGTGATGCCCAGGGACTGGGTGCGCAGGTCTATGTCGTTGCGGACCACCTTCTTTTTCCGGAGGACTCTGATGAAATCTTCCGCGACACGGATCTCCCGTTTCGTGTGCTGCCGTATTATATCGAGGAGCTTCGGGTTGCGGGATGCCTCGGCCATCAGGTCATAGGTCAGCGCCAGGTGGAGCTCCTGCGCTTTCGCCACCTGGTCGAAGATGGTCGCCGCATTGTGCTCCAGATAGTCGATGCGCAATGCACGGGAAAGGAAATCCGTCAGGAACGTCTCCTCGCTGTCGAGGATGGCCCGGAAGAGCTGCTCCTTGCTCTTGAAATACAGGTAAAGGGCGCCCTTGCTCACTCCGACCCTTTTGGCGATGTCGTCCATGGTGGACGCGTGGAACCCCTTCACGGCGAACACCTCCGTGGCCGCCTCGAGGATGCGCCGGTGCGCCTTCGCCTTGTAGCTCGGAACCACCTTTGGCATGGGAGTCGGACCTAATAGCCTACCGGATATATAAAAAAATGACCCGGCGGTCATTTATAGATACGTATATATAATTTAGTGGACCGTCACCGTGAGAAACCGGGGAATACGGCTTCCGGCCGAGCGGCCCGGTTCGAGAGAACGGGGGACTATGGATGGGTGCGTTCGAGAAGCTCGCCAACTCGGTGGTCAAGCATTACAAGAAGTACATAGTGGCCTGGCTGGCTATAATGGTCCTCTCTTTGCCCTTCGTCTCCATGATGGGCGATGTGCTCGTCTACGAGGAGATGGAGGCCGGCGGCGAGGATATGGTGGCCGAGTCCATCACGGCGGGCGAGATTATCGCCAATGAGTTCCCATCCTCGGGCGACAACAACTCGTTGATAATCGTGCTTCAGGCCTCGGATGTCCGCTCCAGTGCGGTGAGGCAGTACGTTCTCTCGGTCGAGGACATGCTCAGGAACAGCGGCAAGATTGAGAACCTCAAGAACGTCACGTCCATCTATTCAGTATATCGGGACGTGATACAGCGCAGCGCCGACGAGATGCCCCCGATGCTGCACGGCCTCGAGGCCAATGTCACGTCGATGTCGTACATGCTCTCCTTCGTCACAAACTGGGGAGGCATCAACGGCACCCTGATGATGGTGTGGGGAATTCCCTCGAGCTACGCACAGGCCTACGACGGCGTTGGCGGGAGCGCGATGATGCTCCAAGGCATCCCATCGATGTACGCTCAGGCCTACGACGGCTTCTCCGGCACCGCTATGATGATGTACGGCGTGCCGTCGATGTTCATGCAGGCCTACGACGGCATCGAGGGAAGCGCCCTCATGATGTACGGCCTCCCCTCCATGTACTCGCAGGCGTGGGACGGCGTCAACGGCAGCGCGATGATGCTCTACGGGATACCTGACATGTTCCGCCAGGCCTGGTCAGGGACCAACATGACCTCGTTCATGCTCTACGGCATTCCCGACATGTACCAGCGCTCCTTCGACGGGAACAACCGGACGGGGGCAATGCTCTACGGCGGGCCCGCAGGCTACATGCAGGCCTGGATGGCGCTTTCCGCGATATCCGACATGAAGGCGCGCAACCTCGAGGCCTTCAACCAGAGCTGGGCGGCCATCAACGTCACCATAGCGGATGAGGGACAGCGCCAGATGATGCTCGGCTACCATTCCACGTTCTACCAGTACTGGGACGAGACGTTCAATGCCTCCAACACATCCGTCTACCTGAACCCCCTGACGGTGTTCCCAGATGAGAGGTCCAACAGGGCCGTCAACGCCACAGCGCCCTCATTC